>LFRM01396774.1_pt1 | contig 12790 bp, 5 predicted proteins | sample 618341 | NCBI WGS metagenome assembly LFRM01 (sample SAMN03654438, study PRJNA283298) | anaerobic digester metagenome | isolation source: pool of bioreactors CSTR01a, CSTR02a, and CSTR03a thermophilic anaerobic... | place: Denmark: Kgs. Lyngby | collected 2014-05-21
AGTGAAAATAGGGGTGAACTTTAAAAATTTCTCTTCAGTTAATAACTACAATCAGAAAACTGTAACATAAAGAATTAAAAAAGGAGCTGCCCTTTTGGAACAGCCCCTTTTTCGTGAAATAATATTGGTATTGGCTATTGCTTTATCTCAACCTCATACTTATTCCATTTCAATATAATAAGGCCACGACTCATTAGCTGGCAACTCAAACTGTTCATCGAAAGGTTGAGTTCCTATACCATTATTATATATCGATACTCGCTGTACACCCTCTGCAGTGCTACCACCCATAAGGTTTATTACGTTTAAAATATTGCCGGGCCCACTAAACCTTGTAATGCACATCTTTTCAATCTTTACTTCAGGAGTTTTGGGGACTTCAAAAGCATTCCTTTTGTTTACATTTCCATCGGTACCGGTAAATACGGCATATGAACCAAATCCTATACTATGGTGCTCTTTAACAAAGTTTGCAACTTTGAAAGAAGCATATCCTTCAACACGGCCATCCTGACTGCTCCAAGCTTCTTGATTAGGTGGATCATAAGGTGGTTCATTTTGAAAGAAAAAGGTTCTACCCCTTTCACCCATCCAAAGTACTTCATACTCTTGGTAGTGCTCGGCAAATAATGCATAAAGTGTAACATCATTGCCCGTAACAATGAGTCCGTTTTTGCATCTATCTCTTATCCATCTGGAATCACCACCCGGTTGAGTACCATGGTCTGCTCGCCATAACCAAAAGTGGTCGCCAACTACATGGTTGCTATTAATTTGCATTGAAACATGTATTTGAATGTTTTGGGGTTGAATACCACCAACTCTACATGTGATATCTGCGAGTAAAATAGGGTTTGATGAATGATCTGCTTCTGCACCCTCTTCACCCACTCGCACCTGATATGTTGCGCTATTAAAAGAGTCCATAAGAATTCCGACAACAATAATACCTTCTTTGTCATCTATGAATATACACCCCCACTTATTATTTGTGGTAGGCTCTAATGTAACTGAAGCAATCCCAGCACCAAGAAGTATTGCATTTTCTCTGTTAACCTGTATAGGAGCATTTATAGAGTAATGACCTGGTGTGAAAAATATGTTTTTTCCCTTTTTAAGTGCTGCATTTATTTCAACATCAGTATCACCTTCTTTCGCTACATACCACTCTGTCAGTAAGTCTTGAGTTTCACCCTTTCCCATTTCAGTAGATGACCATGAGGTGCCTATTCTGTCTCTCTGCCAAGAAGGGACAAATATCTTGTATTCTCCGTCATCATCAATAAAAAGAAATGGTTTTTCTCTAATGATAGGAGTAGTTGTTACAACTGAATTTACTTCATCTTCTTGGGGAGCATTAACGCAGCCTTGCCAGACAAAATTATAAGCACCACCCATTGAACCCACACCCGATGGGAAAACTGTGTTTCTGGTATACCACTGCTGTTGACCTCCCCAATTTGGTCTAATTGATGATGAGTAGTGGCTATCTGCTATAAAACCACCACTTCCCCAGAAATTGGACGTACCGATATCGGAAATATATTTAGATGTACTTTCAATTAACAACCTTCTTGCACTTGTAGACTGAGAAACAGTCCAGGCAAAGTCTCGCATCACAGTAACATTCTCCATCGAACGCCAGAAAGTACAGGTTGCATTTGCTCCTCCAGACAGGTGAGGCTTTGTAAAAATCGATCCTAACCTAACATCATATGGTAGTTTGCCCAACCCTCCTATATGAGTGTAGAAGCCTACCTGAATTGAATTTGCGTCAGAAGATGATGCAGAACCAGTTCCTCCGGGGTCATAAGATTGTGAATCAATATTTGCTTTAAAATAATATGCCTGTCGCTTCGTTGTCCATTCACCATTAGCTCCAGCCAATCCTGTTGTAGCAAAATGAGAGTTAATTTCTTTTACTGCAGTTTCCGCATCTTCATATTTCCTATCATAAAAATAGATGTTGTCTCCAAAAATTTGATTTTCTAATGAAACAATTATAGTGGTTGTGTCGCAAGTAATCATGTAGTAGTTTTCGTACTTGTTCGAATTAGGATTATGGTCTGTGAAAGTCAACTCTGAAGTTGAGCCTATTGATTCGAAATTAGTTGCCAGACGACTTCCTCCTCTAGAAATATTATAGTTTCGTGAATAGCCAAACTCCGACCAATATAGCGTTATGGTATTATTATCTTTGTTGTATTCTATAAAACTATTTGAATTACTATTCTTAACACTTTTAATGGGGTGTCTTTCAAGTGCATAACTGTCTTGGGCTGCTATCATTGAAATTATAATGAGGAGTGCTAAAATTTTCTTATTCATTTAATTATACTTTTAAGGTTTGTTTTCATTAAAGTTGGTTTCGATTGTTTGATGTAGCCAAAAATACAAAAAAAAATAGGAAGAAAACCATAACTTTGTTTTCCTCCTATTTTACTTTACATTAGTAGTGAATTGTGTCTATTGCTCACCACTTGTTTCTTCCTCAGTAGGTACTATTAATTTGTATCCCTTACCGTGGATATTAATGATTTCGATATTTGGCTCCGGCTTCAATAACTTACGTAGTTTAGTGATGTAAACATCCATGCTACGAGCATTAAAATATGTATCCTCTTCCCAAATCTGTTTTAAAGCGTGGTTACGTTCCAAAATATCATTTGCATGAGCACAAAGCAGTGATAATAACTCAGATTCTTTAGTAGTAAGTTTTGTCTGAATATCACCAATGTTAAGGATTTGCTTTTGAGTGTCGAATGTCATTGTACCAAAATGATACACTTGTTGTTCTTTACTCTTTTTGCCCTTTACTCTACGAATTATAGCTTCAATACGAAGTACAAGTTCTTCCATGCTGAATGGCTTAGTGATGTAATCATCAGCACCAGCTTTAAAACCTTCAAGAACATCCTCCTTCATATTTTTAGCAGTAAGGAAAATCACTGGAATTTCCGAGTTGATTTGTCTAATTTCCTTAACCAATGTCACTCCATCCTTTTTAGGCATCATTACGTCAACGATGCACAGGTCGTATTTTGTTTTCACAAAACCTTTGAAACCAGCCTCTCCATCAGGGAATAAGTCGGTGTCAAAACCTTTTGCCTGAAGATATTCTCTTAGTAACATACCAAGATTCTCATCATCTTCACATAAAAAAATTTTCAATTTTTCTTCCATATTATTTTTGTGTTATTACGGGTAAACTAATTATAAATTTTGTTCCTTTTCCTAAATCACTCTCAGCACGTATAGTGCCGTTGAGATCATTTACAATCTTCTTTACATATGCCAGCCCTAGACCGAATCCTTTTACATCATGTCTGTTGCCGGTATGCACTCTGTAGAATCGTTCAAATACTTTCTTAGCATCCTCCCTTTTCATTCCTATACCATTATCTTCAATTGTGATAATGATTTTATTACCTTCATTTCGTGTACGCATCATCAGTTCTGGTGGAACATCACGTTTGCGATATTTTAATGCATTATCCAAAATATTGAATATCACATTAGTGAAATGCATCTCATCAACACTAATTGTTGAACTTTCAGCCTGTAAATCCACATCCAGCTTACCTTCTAGCTTTTCAACTTTCAACACATGCGTATTTGCAACACTCACCACAAGATCGTTTGCATCTATCTCCTTCATCTTTAGTTTAGTCCTTTGCTTGTCGAAGAGCGACATATGCAGCACTTTTTCTACTTGAAGGCTCAACCTCTTGGTCTCATCATTTATCACCCCTGTTACATGTTTAAAAACTTCAGGTGATTTCAAAATAGACTCATCTTTAAGCATCTGAGATGCAAGAGAGATAGTTGATACAGGAGTTTTAAGCTCATGTGTCATATTGTTAATAAAATCATTTTTCATTTCAGACAAACGCTTTTGTCTGAATAGTGATACCATTGTGAAGATAAACGTTATCAACAGGATAAACGTGAATATCAACGATGGGATAAAAAACGTCAGTTCACTATATACATAATTTCTTTTCGTTGGAAAATAAACCCTTAAAGTATTTAGCTTTGCAGGAGGATCTTGAGGGAAAAGTGTCTGTGTATAAATTGCATTCTTGTCTCTATTGGAAAAATCTGGAGATGAATAAACCACCTGATTGTTGAAATTTACAACTTGGAAACCGAATGGTTCACTTAAACCATTGTATGACAACTCGTATCGAATATACTGTTGTAAAACTTCAAAATCAATCCTTTCCTCAATTGGTTTATTACTCGAACGGTTCATTATTTTATAAATTACTTCATCAAGTAATGATCGTTCGTGCAAATAACGTCTCGAAAGTGATTGTTGAAGCTCGTATTGAGTTTTAGAAATTGTACTTGCACTTTGTTGTGGTGTTACAAATACTCTTTTCTCATCATCTTCGGGGCGCAAGGATTGTTCAGATCTTTCTGTTTCAAATCTCTGTCTTATTCTATTGACTGATGATATTGCAGGTGTAGTTTGTTCGCCAGAGACATTAGATGAAGTACCCTGTTGATAACTTGAGTACCTATTCTCAGATTCTATCATATCTTGTTCAAGATAATCAAGCGTCTGATCTTGCTCCAAGTCTCTCATCACATTATATAAGCTTCTGTTTACCTGTTCGTCGAACTGCTGAGTACGAATATCCATAGTTGTACTCATATATCTCACTTGTAGAAATAACAGAGCTAAAAATGCTGTGAACATTACTACGGCAAGCAACCAAATAGTCGATTTTTTCATACTTATTACTTACCTCGTTTTTTGTTACTATATTTCAAAGAACGTTCTTTCAATTATTAATTTAACAAATAAACGACTTTTTTGTTTAACATATCCTCTTAAAAATGAAAAAATGCGTAAAAAAATAGGCGCAATAACATAAATTAAGAAAAAGTATAGTGTTAAAGTTCAAATTTATGATTTGTTAAAATCAATGTTGTCACACTTTATACTAGACATCTGGGTAACTAAGGAAGTGAAATCAAGAATCAAAATTTCTGCATAATTAACCAAAAAATTAATGGTTTAAATTAAATCTAATACTTAATCCCGCAAAGCTATTTGATGTAGGATAGGAATATGATGATATAAGTGGACGGTGCATATTAAAATCATAGAATCCTTTTAAAATAAGCTTTTTACTCAGTGGATAATCGGTTGAAAAGCGTAGGGAAGATGTTCTTAATCCATTAGTAGCTTGTGTGAACCCGTCTTCAATTTTTCGGATTAAAGCAGATGTAGTATTACGTGAAATATCAAGTTGTATATTAAAATCTTTGTACTTATAACCAAGGCCAACCTCGATATCTTTATCACTTGTTTCTACCATTTGAAAAGAAGCAATATTCAGATTAATTCCTCTGGTTTTATTTATTCTAAACCTAACATTCATATTATTATAAAATGTAGTTTGTGCTTCAATAAGAGGATTAAAACTCTCTACGATACTCACCGAAGGTATATCAAAAGGAGAGGAGAGGATAATTGATCCTGATATGTGGTCTGTGATATAGCCAAGTGTGTTATCCTCATTTTCATTAATCGATTCCCAGCTTTGGAAAGAAGAATAGGAACCTATACGGTATTGTGACAAGTATCTGTGACTGAGGCGTAATGATTGCACTAAATTTTGAAGATCTGGAAATAATGATATAAGATTATAAGTCATTTCCCAATTTGGCAATAATGATTTTAGATCTGGGAAAGGAGTAAGTCCAATGTTTTTAGAGCTTCTTCCGGTATATGCAGCCAAGAAAGCAGGTATTAATGCATCTGCAGAATTTCTATTTATTTTTTCAGAATTTAAATTTATTAAATTAGCCCCTATAATTTCAGTATACTGATTTTGTATTCGTTCCGATATAACCTCTCTTGTGTTTAAAAATTTTTCAAAAGTTGCAGAGTAATAATTGTTTTCGGTTCTAGAATTCTCAAAAGCAGAAAATAGAGATACTGTTGTCATGGCAAAACTTCCACCTATTCTATTGGGCATCCCATCAAGCATATAATATAATTCGCTTCGGTTGTTATCCTCATAAAGCATACTCAGATTTATGTTAAATCCCCTAAAAGGCTCAATAGTAGCATCCAATCTTATATTCATAGTTTTATTGAACATTGCCGGATTAATGTTGTCTTCATTTACAACTAAAAGGTTATTAGCAAGAGATCGCTCAATAAACTCTTTTCCCCCATCAATGCCAAAAGCAAAGCCTAACCCAGGCTTCAGACCACTTTCATCTCCGTTCTGTCCAAAAAAATCACCAATTAAAGGAATATAACCCGGTACATCGGTTCTTCTTTTTATACTAAGATTCATATTTATACTCCTGATTGGAATTTTATTATGAATTGCAGCAAAATTAAATCTACTATTCAGTGTTAATGAAAGATCACTGTAGAGATAATTTCCGATTGTTTCATCAGCAATATAAGCACCTCTTTCCCATCTATAATGCGAGCTATAAGCAGCACTAGAGTTAATCCACCTAAGCGGAGCAATCTGGGCAAACGGAAAAGTATAGGTTAAGTTTGTCAGCTGTTCATAATTCAAAGGCTTTCCTAAATCAGCAATACTACTTGCAATACTATCTTTCCAAATATCATAGTCGTTTCTATTTATTTTTTTATTCACTTGAAGATAAGGTTCTTCTATTTCTGACAGGGTACCGGATCTTAAAGAGAATATTAGATTTCTGGTAATATTCCAGTTAATATTAAAATTTCTATTCCAGAAGAAATTACTGCTAAATGTGAGATATTTCTGATTACTTAAAAACTCATTTGATGATTGTTCGCTAATTTCTCTTAACTGTATCTCTTGATAGTATCTGTTAATGTCTGATGAGAATCGGATATTATCTGGTATAAAATTAAAATTAATAATCTTGAATATACCCACCCCGTTGTTTATATTCCCAAACGGTTCCCACGTCAGTGCCCTTGGAGAGTAGTCGTATTCTGCTTTAACACGCCAATCACTTATAGATTCATATTCCGTATCAGGACTATGCCTGTTACTTATATTATGAGCATATGTCAAGCTTAAATTTGCTGGATCATATGGCATTGGATTTTTACTTTTAATATCCATCTTCACGTTACTTAAACTAATGCTTTTATTTGTCCATTTTGATATGGCAATAGTTCTTATAGAATCATTGTAATGCTGATCATTAGATAATTGGAGAGTCTCATTAAGTAGCAGATCGGTGTTGAAAGGATCATATAAAGGTGTAGAAAGTTGATTTGAATAGTTATAATACAGTGGGGCAGAAAGTTTTATCTGTTTAGGTAAAAATCTCCCCAGTTCAAAATTTAATGAAATATTATAAGAATTAAAATCATCATTTCTCCTCTCAAGCAAACCTTGATTTAGAGCTCCATAGCCTGCCGTCTCTTTTCTTCCCGAAAAATTGATATTCCCTATATTTGACAAAGCCAAGTTTACGTTTGTTTGTGCCGCCCATCCACTTTTATCGTCAAACTCGGTAAGTCTAAGTTCATTTACCCATATTTCTGCAGAACGACTTCCGTTAGAAGTATTGCGGATACCAATCATTATCACTTTTACGTCTGCAAGTGATGGATTTCCAATAATAGAAATTGAGTTATCAGGTTTTTCAGGATCTTGTCTTCTGAACCTATTAGTTTTATCTTTAAAAGACCCTAACAGTTCCTCTTTGTTTCTGTTAAGTTTAAGTGATGTAAGCAAATCGAGAGGTAAATTAAGCATATTTTCTTTCGGCCATACTATCTCACGGTCTGTGTTGCTATGGGTACTATACTGCCCTTCAGGAGTAATCTTTAAAGGGATCTCATATTCATAATAATTATTTCTATAATCAGATCCCAATCTTATAAATATGGATAAATCTCCATCCTCGGGAGATGTTGGATCATCAACCAGTTTTTCGGCGTGTACAAACATTTGCAACCTTTTGTACCGTCTCAAATCATATGCACTATTTTTATATACCGAGCGCGTATCACCCATTTCTAGATTGCTGATTTTAAGAGAAAGCGATTGCTCATTTTCTTTTCTAAGTTGTGGTTGCCCCGGATCAATAATTCTTGAAACCCCTGGTGGTATTACATAATTTACCGGAGCTCGACTACCATTCTCTTCAATATTTACAGTAGAAATGTCAATTTCACCTGTTCCGTTAATCTCTCCACCTGTAATCAAATCTCTCCTATATGTTCTCCAATCGCTTCTCACTAATTCCAGAGTGGCAAATCGCAAGAATACCGGCTCATTAAATCCTGTGAGAAACATTCTCATAAATCGGATATTGTTAAATCCACGAATATTGCCTATTCTCGACTCATACTCACGTATAGGAATTTTAAACTGATACCATTTTACCCTGCTATCACTTCCATCTCTTAATCTAACGGTTGCATCACGACTATCTACAATATAGTTTGAACCTACCTCCATTGTACCCGGACGCAGTGAGACCTTATATTGATAATACGATTCGTTTTCGTTAAGTGTATTATCATTATTAATATCTTCAATATCAGGTGTAGTACGTGAAGCACCTGAAAACTTATCCTCCTCAGCATCTATTGAGTTGCCCTCACTTCCGTTGAAATATTTGTATCTGTCTAAGATGCTCAATCGCAGCCTATCCTGTGTAGTTCCTCTATAATGTCTGAAGTTGTCACCTGCTGGATCATTTAAAGGCGAGTGGTTATCATTCTCCATATTAGAAATTGTCTCGGGAGAAACGATATTCTTTATCTCATTAATATAGTTGAAGTAAGCTGGAAATTGTTTTTCCTCCTCACTATTAAGTCCATTAAATCCAACATCTTGCAGGCGTCTGGAATCTATACCCCCTGAGTTGTCGAATGCGTAAACTGTTGATTGTCGTTTTGGGTATTTTCCCCATACAGTGTAGCCAACCTCTGTAGTATCGCCATTTATCGGCAAACCATTTTCATAAAACTTCTTACCATCTTTCAGTATGTCTTCTGAAATATTTCCAAGGTTAAAATAAAGATCTCCACCCGAGTTTAGTGAAGTAGAGTCATTTATAAACGGATCCATCATCCAAAACTCAATATATTCGATATTAGCCGCCTCAAAATCATTTGTATCCATTCTACGAGTAATCCCTCCCCATCTGTCACGAGGATTAAGTAGCCGCCCCTCGCTGTTGATGTTAGTATCAAGATTATATGGACCTCTTTCATCGGGATAAAAAGAAATATTAAGAATAGGTATAGTTGATGGAAGACCAAAATACGAATCTCTGTTAGGGAATATTTCCCTCTCATATACTTCACGTACTCGGTGATCTGACAGCTGTTCAGGATCGTTTTTCAAATGTGAAGGAGTCAATCCTGAATTTCTTCTTGTAAATATCCCATCAATGTAAAACCAGGCTAATTGAGCTCTGTTTTTTCCATATTCAATATTATTACTCAAAGCAGCTTCAGGAAATAATCCTGATGAGCTATTATTAAAAGGAGTAGAAGATAGAGTCCATGAATAAGGGTTGCGAATATCTATTCCAGATGATGAACTTTCAAAATCATCAAGATATGAATATTTGCCAACATATTTATTCTTATAATGTCCAGGCAATAAATGGGCAAACTCTAAATTGGCACTGATCTCAGAAGGCAAAGAGGCCTCAACAAAAGGAAGCAGATTAATAAGGTTCGTTAAAGTATACGATTGTTTACTATATGATAAGTTTGCCCCCCACATTGTGTTTCTTGTAGCTTCATCGCCAAAAACTGTCTTCACTATCAATGGTTTTTCGTAATAATGCATCAGTGTACCACCCAATGATAGGCTTTTTGAAATATCATAAAGAAAATTCGCCCCCATTAATGTTTTCCTTTGAGTCTGGCTCATAAGCAACATGTCACTATTGAAATCAGATCCCGAAGAAGCTCTATATTCACCACTAAGACGAAATCTGTTTTTCTCTGGAAACTGTTGTGCAATTGTTAGAGTTGAGTCGTATAACTCTCTGTAAATATATTTCATGGCAATTTCGTCATTCCCAATTCTATTCATCAAATGAGATCCAAATGGCTCAACTACCGGGAATATTATATTTCCATTTTCACTATCAATTGTGAAGCCTTCAATAAAATCAAAAATACCATCAGGGTAGGGGTCATTCCTGTTATTAAGTCTGTCTAAATTCATTGTGCTTAGAAGGGTTTCATTTTCAAGATTATTATCTGGAATATAATTCAAGTATACGCCTGTAGTATCGCTTAAATAACTGATATCCAATTTGAATCTATCTTTTTGCACTTCATAAACATTATATCCAAGTGAATAGATGTTTTTCATCATCAGATTCCAAGAATAAGAGTAAGGTGAAAAAGATGCCGGCTTTAATAGTTTTACATATAACGCATCAGATAAATCATTACTGTTTCTGTTATTAGTAAATTCCCCCACCTGATAAATATTTCCATCATATATAAACTCAAATGCTACTGCCAGAACCTCATCATCATTTAAAGTGTAATTTAATGAAAGATAGCCTAATTGTGGTTGAAGCTTATATTCGTTACTACTCAGTAAGCGAGCATTTTCAAGCTTCTCATAATCTTGCCCCGACACCATCGCTGAAGGGAAAATATTCTCAATATAGCTAATATTTCTAGCTCCCGAGTAGGTAGATATTAACTCTTCATACATTGAGTTAGATCCATTATTTGTAACTTCAGTTTCACCTTGGGGAAACCACAAGTCATTGCCAATGTTCACATTTTCACCTAAGTCTGCCAATGCTACAATGTTTCTTACCTGATTATAATCGCCCCGCTTATTTGTAACCCACACCTCAATTCGGCTAATCGAAACCCTTGACTGCACATAAGGTAATTTACCCAAAGCATTATCATAAGCCTCCCTAAAGTAGTGACCCAGAAAGAAATGTCTGTTTTCGTCATATTGGTCAGCATCAATTTGGAAAGTATATGTTGAAGGACCTTCATTAGCGAGAAACGGTTGAGATTCCGATAGTTGTCTTGAGAATACAGTGTTAATTTGCAAATCTCCAAACTGGAAGTCACTTTTAACGCCAAATAAGGCTTCACCAGTATTTATAAGTGAGTTTGTTGTTGTCATGCTCACATTCCCTGCCTCAATATTTTTAATAATATCATCCTCATCACCTAAATAAGACAATTTGATTTGCTTCGCATCTAAGTCGAATGCGGCATTGCTATTATAATTAATGTCGAAATTAACTTTACTGCCAACCTTGGCATTCATCGTCATATTTATATCTTGGTCGAAATTGAATATACTTCTCCTTCTGGCTCTCTGAGGGAGGGTGGGGTTATTAAAAGCGTTGCGTTTAATTCCTGCGGATACTTCAATATATCCACTTGTGGTAATATCTACACCGCCAGGACCAAATATAGATTCAAGTGGTTCTTTTTTATCTTTTTTATTTGGAAGATAAAATTTTTGAGGGTTACCAGACTCTTGGTTTAAAAGTGAATTTCTGCTTCTAAAAAAACTAATCTGATCTTCACGTTTTCTATATTCCCTATATTCTTCAGAAGACATTGTAAAAGGAGTAGAAATGATATTACTAGCAATCCTGTTTTCAAAAACATACCTATTACTATTATAATCGTATCTAACCACAGTGTTTATATTAGATGGACTATAAAGATTGATGGGTTTTTTTAAATAAAGGTCGTCTGCATTGTTTATTAATCTCGATTCATACTTAATACTATCCACTGATTCAAGTATATTTGTGTCGGGTAATATAGATTCATACTTAAAACTATCATCTGGTTCAAGTGCACTAGTATCGGGTAATATCGATGTTTCAATTAGTAAAGAGTCGCTTGTATTAAGTAAAGATTTGGTAATAATTGATTCAGGTGGAAAAGTAAAATATCCGCTTCCATTTAACATAAATAGAAGAAATAATTGAGATATGTAGAGTAAATTTTTCAGAGAATCAATAGTTAAACAGTATTATAGCAGTTTTTTATATGAGTATTACGTAACCGCCAACTGTTTTTGATCTCTTCTATAATCTTTTTAAAGCCTCCTTTATAATTGCTTCAACTGGCAATGAAGGAGTTTCTTTTATTAGTTTAGATACAACTTTTTGAGAAGCATTTTTTACAAAACCCAGCATCACAAGAGCTGAGACCGCTTCATGACCTGTGTTTGTAAGAGTAATACCTTTAGGAGATACTAAAGTTCCGCTATCGTCAGTTAATTTTATCTTATCCTTCAGGTCAACAATAATGCGCTGGGCTGTTTTTGCTCCAATCCCTTTTACTGTTTGCAATATAGTAGCATTCTCTGATGCAATAACACTCTCTAATTCGCTTGAACTGAGTGAAGATAAAATTACCCTTGCCGTGCTTGGGCCTACACCCGAAACACTTATCAGCATCATAAAAAGTTCACGTTCATGCTTGTCCATGAAGCCAAACAATTGATATGTATCTTCACGAATAGACTCATAAACATAAAGTTTTGCACTCGGTTTATCATTAATAGCACCGTATGTGTTAAGCGAGATATTCATCTGATACCCTATGCCATTGGTTTCAAGGGTTGCCGACGTGGGAGAAATCTCAGCTACTTCTCCTTTAATATAATCAATCATTTTAATTTAGTTGGATAATTACGTAATACCATCACTATAACGGTAGAATGTCAAATAAATTATACTTTTAAAGTAGAGTTTTTGTATTTATCATGTAAACTTATGACCTTTTGCTAAACCACCTTCACTTGTTTCTTTATAAAGCGATGGTAAGTCGTGTCCA
>LFRM01398515.1_pt1 | contig 12789 bp, 8 predicted proteins | sample 618341 | NCBI WGS metagenome assembly LFRM01 (sample SAMN03654438, study PRJNA283298) | anaerobic digester metagenome | isolation source: pool of bioreactors CSTR01a, CSTR02a, and CSTR03a thermophilic anaerobic... | place: Denmark: Kgs. Lyngby | collected 2014-05-21
AATGGTTCTGGAAAAAGCAGTTATTCCTTTACTGCCGTATTACATCGCTTCAACATTCTCATTGATGAGTTTTACGGGTGAAGTATGGCGTGTATTAGCTATTTTCTGGCGTGTGTATTTGATTATTTTTGCGATGCATTTCCTCATTTTGATTTTTCAATTTGGTATAGCTGGTGCTATTACAAAAACAAATCCACTTCCTTATTTGAAGAATCAATTACCAGCCTGGCTCACTGCAGCGGGGACACAGTCATCTGCAACTACCATCCCGGTTAACGTGGAAGTGGCGAAGAAAAACGGTGTATCGAAAAGTATTCGTGAGTTCGTTGTTCCCTTGTGTGCAACGATTCATCTCTCAGGAAGTATGATTTCTTTAACTGCATTTTCAACTGCCATCTTAATGATGAACAATATGGAAGTCAGTTTTGGCTTACTTGCACCATTTATCATGATTCTTGGAATCAGTATGGTCGCTGCCCCTGGAGCACCAGGTGGAGCAGTAATGAGTGCTCTTCCATTCTTGCCCCTTATTGGTATCGTTTCTGACGGTCCATTGGCGAGTCTCATGATTGCTCTTTACCTGACACAAGATAGTTTTGGAACGGCATGTAACGTTTCTGGTGATAACGCAGTGGCTCTGATTGTTGATAAAGTAAAAGGGCGCTTCGGTATCGCTGAAGAACTTGAAGATAGTAACGAAATTTTTGATGAAATTGTACCTGCAAACGAAATTTAGTAACTAAAAAACAACCTCAGGGATCACTATAAAGTGGAATCTCAAGGTTGTTTTTTTTATCTTATGTTAAAAATGCCTGCTTGTTAATTATCAATACTTCCCAAAAAATCTAATTTATCACCCATATCCGGTCGGTTATCACCATGCTTGACAAAGGACATGGTAATAAGTGCAAGGCCGACCATTGAAGCGGCATATGGGAATAGTGTCCAGTAGCCCACAAATTCCAGAAAGGCACCCGAAACAATGGGTGTAATGATTTGAGCAGCCATTGAAAAAGTATAATAAAACCCTGTAAATTTACCGGTATCGCCGTGTTGACTCATTTCAACGACCATCGGATACGAATTGACGTTAATACAAGCCCAAGAAAAACCAACAATTGCAAACAATACGTAGACGAGCGGTGAAAAGGAAGTAAAGAACGTTCCTAACGCAAAGCAAGATGCAAGAAGCAGGACGCCGGTTACAATGATTTTCTTTCTTCCTAACTTAGAAGAGAGAATACCAACTGGGATAAAGCTAATAACCGCTGCGATAGTCGCAATTAATAAACTGGTAGAAGCAGCGCTGATGTTCATTTGCCAGACTACTTCAGCGTATTTAGTGAAAGCTGTTGTTATCGCATTATAGCCCATGAACCATAAAAATGTAGAGATAAGTAAGAAAATCAAGCTCCGTTTCATCGCAATCGACATCGTTTGATTTGACGTTTGCGTTTCTACTTTTTCTTCATCAATCCGCAATTTATTTTCCGGAACAGTGAAAATCACAACCAGAACACTTACTAGTATCAACAGTGCAACCGCGATAAACAGTGGATAGTAGGACTGATGCCCGGCTTTGGTAATTAATAGAGGAGTCAGAACCAAGGTGAAGACAGCACCTAATGCTCCCATTAAATTGATAATGGCGTTCGCTTTGGAACGAAGTGGGGCAGGTGTAACATCGGGCATTAAAGCAACTGCCGGAGAACGATAAATGGATATGGATAAGAGCGTAAATCCAAGAGAAACGAAAAATAACCACAGTGATCGTTTTTCAACAGTTGCAGGTACGACTAGCATGAAAAGAATGGTAAGAATAGAACCGACAACGATAAACGGGACTCGTCTCCCATATTTACTGGTTGATCTATCACTGATAGCCCCGAAAATAGGAAGCATGAATAGCGCCAAAACATTATCCATTGCCATAATAGAACCGGCGAGTGTATCACCAATTTCGAACGTATTCTTAAGTATTAACGGTACAACATTGTCATACATTTGCCAAAAAGCACTGATTGATAAAAAAGCAAAGCCAACTCGAATCGTTCGGCTGTAATTGAGTTTCACAAAACATCCCGCCCATCTGTTAGTAGTATTTTCATTGTATCAGTTTTGATTAAAATAACGAATCTAATATTCATCCTTTAGACTTATCAAATTGGAATTCGAGCATGGTATACTAGGAGTAGAAACAAAAAAGGAGGTTTTATAATGATTAAAGGATGGAAGAATCTGGCATTGTCTTACGGATTGCCGTTGATTGTCCTATGCATTTACTGGTATTTTTCATTAACACCATTAACATTCCAATCACTTGAATTTTGGTTTAATTTCTTACTTTACTTTGTAGTCAGTGCAGGTATTTCTTACTTGTTGGATGCACGTAAAAACACGCGTGTACTAGCAATTAATGGAACGGTAATAGGAGTGAGTATTCTTGCATTGTTAGTTGGTATGGTGATAGGGTTACCAATCTTCAGATCGGGAAGTTATGCTAAATTGATTGAACATCAAGAAGGTGATTTCTCAGAGGATATGATTGTGACGAATCCAAGCGATATTCCAACGATTGACCGTGATATGGCGGAAAGATTGGGAAGTCGTAAGATTGGTGAAGTGTTGGATCTGGTCTCGCAGTTTAATGTGGCAGATGAGTTTACACAAATTGCATATCAAGGTCAGTCGGTGCGTGTCTCACCTCTGGAATACGTCAACGTTTGGCGTTGGTTTAGCAATCGGAGTGAGGGGATTCCACATTACGTCGTTGTTGACATGGTTACTGGTGAAGCCGATTTAGTGGACTTAGAAGAGAACATTCGTTATTCACATTCAGGATTCCTAAATGATGACATTACGCGTCATATTTTCCTTAAGCATCCGACGACATTATTTGAAAATCCGGTGTTGGAACTCGACGATGAGGGAACTCCTTACTATGTTGCACCAATTGCGAAGCGTCAATTTAGCTTTTTAGGACCTAAAGATATTGTTGGGGCCTTTGTAGTCAATGCGACAAACGGAGAAATTGTCCGCTACGATTTGGAAGATATCCCTGATTGGGTTGATCGCGTTTTCCCGGCAGATATGGTCATGAATCAGATTAACTATAACGGCCAGTATCGTAATGGCTTTTGGAATAGTCTGGTAACAAAACGCGGTGTTATTCAAAACGCCGAAGGATACAACTATATTGTCATGGACGATGATTTATATCTGTATACCGGTTTGACTTCAGTTGCATCTGATGAGTCAAATATTGGTTTTGTGCTGGTGAATTCACGTACGAAAGAATCTCACCGCTACAACATCAGTACTGCAACCGAATGGAGTGCGATGGATAGTGCAGAAGGATCCGTTCAAGAAAAAGACTATACGAGTACCTTCCCGTTGTTATTTAATATGAATGGGAAGCCTGTCTATCAATTGTCCTTAAAGGATTCTGCTGGCTTAATTAAGTTGTATGCTTTTGTCGATGCATTGAATTATCAAAAAGTTGGAATTGGCAATACATTGAACCAAGCATGGCAGTCTTACAATGGTGGGGAAGTAACCATCACGGATGAAAATCCGATTCTTGAAGGGGATATAACAACCGTTAATGGCGCGGTTGATTTATTACAATCTGTAGTAATTGGTGGCGAGACTATATACTACATGACGATTGTAGGAGACACGGAAAGTATTTACACGATTCCAGTCAGTCTAAATCAAGCCTTACCCTTCTTGAAAACGGGAGACGAAGTGATTTTGGAAATACAGCAAGAAGAAGTCATTAACATCACGATAAAATAATAATATATATAAACGGTACTAGTCCTATACAGGTCCTGGTACCGTTTTTTTTGCATATATGAACGAGCTACTAATTAATATTTCGAATTTGAAATAAAAAGGAATTTCTGCTACAATAATCCTAACAATAAAAGAGGTGGTATCATGATTGATGCAATAGAGAGCGTTTTAAGTAAACATTTGTCCGAGCCGCTAGGTAGTAAGCGCAAGTTTTCTGTTATGTTGCCATTGATTAAACAGGGCGATGAGTGGCATATTCTGTACGAAGTGAGAAGTAAACGGATTTCTCAACCGGGTGAAACGTCCTTCCCGGGTGGTGCGGTAGAAGCGGGCGAAACATTCAAAGAAGCGGCAATTCGTGAAACAATGGAGGAATTGAATATTTCACGTGACTGCATCGAAGTGTTGGGTGAGATTAATTATATTGTTAATGAACATGCGATTATTCACTGCTTTGTTAGTAAGCTGGATCTTACTGTAGAAGAAATAAATTTTAATCAAGAAGTAGCATCCTTATTCACCATTCCGCTCAATTACTTCCTGACTAATCGCCCGACCTACTACACATCAAAATTTATTTTGGAGCATCCTGAAGACTTTCCATACCATTTAATCCCAAATGGAAAAGACTACCGTTTCAAGGTTGGCGGTCACTTAATTCCCTTTTATGAATTAAATGGACATTCGCTTTGGGGGTATACAGCGAGTTTGACGGATCATTTTATAGATATCATAACGGCTAAATCTGAAATAATGTGATAATATATGATATTGATAAATGATATTTGTAAATTCAGGAGGAAATACCATGGTCAATAAGGAAACGCGTACGTGCAACCAAACGAGAAATATACGATCGGAAATAATCGTAGATCGTCATTTGAATGATAAAGATACTTACTACGGTGGAGACATTATGGCGCATTTTGATAGTGCGGGTGGGGGAGCAATCTTCAACTTCATAAGAAAAGCATCGTTTACAGCGACTGTGGATGAAATGACATTCGTTAGTCCTGTTTATAAATCAGAACAAATCTATGTGGAAGCTTTTGTTTCAGGAGCCGGCACATCTTCAGTCGAAGTCTTCACAAAGTTGATTGCGAGTAATTTAAAAACATTTGAAAAAAGACTGGCAGCTTATGCGTTCTTGACATATGTTGTGCAGGACCGTAACAATCCAGAATTCACCATGCCAATATTGGTTCCGGAATCAGAAGAAGAAATTACCATCTGTGAAGGATATGCGAAGCGTCGTGAGATAAACTTGGAAAAACGTAAACAAGGTAAAAAGATTAAAGATGTCATTCAATTAACTCCTATTTGGGAACAAAGATAAGGGATTAAATACACAAAAAGCAGACCGCGCGGTCTGCTTTTTGTGTGTAATCATGTTATTTTGAATCAATCTCAATCATTAAATCACCGCTATCAATACGATCCCCATCAATGACATAGATTTGATCTACGACACCGTTGATTGTGGAACGAATGGTTGTTTCCATTTTCATAGCTTCTGTGACAACGACAGCATCGCCTTTGTTCACTCGATCGCCTTTTTTAACCAAGACCTCCAATACGGATCCCGGCATTGTTGCGCCGACATGACCTTTGTTCGTTGGTTCAGCTTTTTTACGAATAGCAGAAGTAGACGTAATACTTGCATCTTTCACTTCAACTTCACGACCTTGGCCATTTAATTCGAAGTAGAGAACACGCATCCCATCCGCATCGGGCTCACCGATTTGGTTCAGTTTAATAATTAAAGTTTTTCCTTTTTCAATCACAACTTCAATTTGTTCGCCAGTCCGCATTCCGTGGAAGAAACTAGGGGTATCCAGTTTCGTAACATCACCGAATAGATTCAAATTCTCTGCATAGCCTAAGAACACTTCTGGATACATCAAGTACCCAAGTAGATCTTCTTCAGAAGGTTCCCGTTTAATTTTTTCAGTCAGCTCTTGCTTAAGTACTTCGAAATCAATCGGCTCTCTCAAACTACCGGGACGGACAGTCAGTGGTTCTTCGTCTTTCAAAATAATCGCCTGCAGTTTCTCAGGGAAACCACCAGTCGGCTGGCCTAAATCACCTTTAAAGAAGCTTACTACCGATTGCGGGAAGTCTAATGTGTTGCCACGCTCATAGACAGCTTCTTCCGTTAGTTTGTTTTGAACCATGAAGAGAGCCATGTCTCCAACTACTTTTGAAGAAGGGGTTACTTTCACGATATCTCCGAACATGCCGTTCACTGTTGCGTACATATCTTTTACAGTGTCCCAACTATCTTCCAAGCCGACCGATTTGGCTTGCTGTTGCAAGTTTGTATATTGGCCACCTGGCATTTCATGGTGATACACTTCGGTTGAAGTTGTATGAATACCTGTTTCAAAATCATTGTAGTACGAACGGACATCTTCCCAGTAACGGTTGATTTTTTGTACATTTTCAATATTGATTTCAGGAGCGCGTTCGCTGCCTTCCATTGCAAAATACAAGCTGCTCAATGATGGCTGACTCGTTGTTCCGCTCATCGCGCTTTGCGCAACATCCACAATATCAACGCCGGCTTTGATTGCTTCGCTTAAGGTAAAAATACCATTTCCACTCGTGTCGTGTGTATGCAAGTGAATCGGAACGGATACCGTGTCTTTCAATTCACTTACTAAGCGATATGCTGCTTGCGGTTTTAATAATCCAGCCATATCTTTAATTGCGATGATGTGGGCACCCATCTGTTCCAGTTCTTTTGCCATTTCTTTGTAGTATGCAATGGTATATTTCGCTTGTTTTGGATCATTCAGATCACCAGTGTAACAAATAGCTGCTTCCGCAATTTTATTCACATCGCGCACATATTGAATACTCTTTTCAAGTTGCTCCGTCCAGTTCAAACTGTCGAACAAGCGGAAAACATCCACGCCATTTTCACTTGCACCTTCAATAAAACGTTTCAGGGCATTGTCCGGATAATTTTGATAACCCACACCATTCGAACCACGAAACAGCATTTGGAAGAGGGTGTTCGGCATCTTCTTACGTAATTTACGCAGACGTTCCCAAGGGTCTTCGTTTAAGAAGCGATAAGCAACATCAAATGTCGCGCCACCCCATAACTCGTTAGAGAACAGTTGGGGCATGCCAGCTTGGGTTGCTTCTGCAATTTTCAGTAAATCATTTGTACGGACGCGTGTTGCCAGCAAACTTTGATGAGCATCACGGAACGTTGTATCGGTTAATAACACATTATTTTGTTCGCGGACCCACTGGCTGACAGCTTCCGGACCTTGTTTATCTAAAATCATTTTAGCTGTAACTATTTCTTTCTCTGGAACCTGCAAGCCTTGCGGAATACGGGGCATTTCATAGAATTTCTTCGTATTACGTTCGATACCAGGGAATCCATTAACGGTAATATTACCTAAGTATGCCAACATTTTATTTCCCCGGTTCAATGTTTCCGGAAATTCAAATAATTCTGGTGTTCCGTCAATGAAAGTTGTTTTTGCATCACCTGAAACAAATTCAGGATGCATAATAACATTTTTCAAAAACGGAATATTCGTCTTCACACCACGAATTCTAAATTCTGTGAGTGCACGAACCATCTTTTTGTTGGCTTGTGCAAAGTCAGGTGCATGAACACAAGCTTTTACTAACAATGAATCAAAGAAAGGTGAGACAACCGTTCCTTGGAAGCCGTTGCCGGCATCCAAACGAATTCCAAAACCACCTGGAGAACGGTAAGTATTTATTTTACCGGTATCCGGGAAGAAGTTATTTAACGGATCTTCAGTTGTGATTCGACACTGAATCGCGGCTCCGATTAAAGGGATATTCGCTTGTTCAGGAATACCAATATCTTCATGCAATCTTAAACCTTGGGCAATTTCGATTTGTGCTTGAACAATATCAACGCCCGTAATAAGTTCAGTAATTGTATGTTCGACTTGAACACGAGGATTGACTTCAATAAAGTAGAAACGGTCGCCTTCGACCAAGAACTCTACCGTTCCGGCATTCACATATCCCACATGCTTCATTAAACGGAGCGCAGCTTCACAAATTTCATTTCGTAAGCTGTCCGGCATGTTGATGCAAGGTGCCACTTCAACAACTTTTTGGTGACGTCTTTGAACGGAACAGTCACGTTCGTAAAGATGAATAATGTTACCATGCTCATCACCTAAAATCTGAACTTCAATATGTTTCGGGTCTTGAATGTAACGCTCCACATAAAGTTCGTCATTACCAAAAGCAGAGAGTGCTTCACTCCTTGCACGTTTAAATCCATCGATTGCTTCTTCTTTATCACGGGCAACACGCATACCGCGGCCGCCACCACCTAATGCAGCTTTCATAATGATTGGATACCCATGCTCATCCGCAAATGTTAAGACTTCTTCAATTGTTGATACCGGACCATCTGAACCGGGTATGGACTGAATTCCAGCTGCGATTGCAGCAGTTTTAGCTTTGATTTTATCGCCGAAAATATCCAGATGGTGCAAGGTCGGGCCGATAAATTTAATACCTTCTTCTTGGCAACGTCTGGCAAAGTGAATATTTTCAGATAAGAAACCATAGCCTGGATGGATGCCGTCCGCACCAGAATCTTTGGCAATTTTGATAATACCTTCAATATCTAAATAAGCATCAATTGGCTTCTTTTCTTTACCAACCAAGTAAGCTTCGTCCGCCTTAAAACGGTGGACTGAACCTTCGTCTTCTTGGGCATAAATACCAACCGTATCAATTTCAAGTTCAGTCAGAGCACGGAAAATACGAATCGCTATCTCACCACGGTTGGCTACAAGTACTTTTTTCATTAGGATCTCCTCCATCGTTTCTAGTAGAATATCATTCTTTTGATATTCACGTTTCATGTATTAATCAATGACAAAAAATTAGTAAAATTGCAAGGGATATTGTGCGAAATATTATGGAGAAAAACGCATTAAAATCTAATCTTTTCTTAATTAAGTATTTTACAGTATTTTTAGAAACTGGCAATAGAAGATTGTCATCATATGGATAGTCTTTATTTCTGTCAATATGCTAAAATGGCAGTAACATGAGCAGAGAGGGTGAGGTTGTGGGCGACTTGAAGAAAACACCGCTATTCGGATTTTATCAAAATCAAAAAGTTAAACTTGTTGATTTTGGTGGCTGGGCAATGCCAATACAATTTAACGGAATTATTAAGGAACATCAAGCAGTTCGTAATGAAGTGGGTATTTTTGATTGTTCACACATGGGGGAAATTGAAGTAACAGGTCCAGATTCAGAGCAATACCTCAATCGGTTAGTTACTAACAATGTCTCTAAAATGACTGATAATTCAGTCCAGTACAATGTTTTTTGTTCGGAAACGGGTGGAGCGATTGATGATGTCATGATTTATCGTTTTGATGCTTCCAAGTATTGGGTAGTCTCTAATGCTTCGAATACTGAAAAAGTTTGGGACTGGATGCAAAAACAGCATAAAAATGAAGAAATAAAACTTGAAAATATTTCTGCGGCTATTGGTTTGATTGCGATTCAAGGTCCACAGGCGCAATCTGTCTTACAACAAATTGCTTCCGTAGATTTGGACACCATCAAACGACATAAATTTGAACAGAAAATAGAATTAAATAGCAGCAAGAACACGCTGATTTCTCGAACAGGCTATACCGGCGAAGATGGCTTTGAACTTTACCTACCTGCTGCTGAAACAGAACGTGTTTGGCAATTGTTATTAGAATTAGGCGCGATGCCGTGCGGACTTGGCTCGCGTGATACTCTGCGCTTAGAAGCCGGTCTTCCTTTATACGGGCAAGACATGAGCGCGGATATCTCCCCTATAATGGCAGNNCCTATAATGGCAGGCGTAGGCTTCGCAGTAAAAACTAAGAAAAGTACGTCTTTTATTGGACAAGAAGCTTTGAGATTGCAACGTGAAGAAGGAGTAACGCAGAAAATTGTCGGCTTTGAAATGTTGGAAAGAGGTATCCCCCGTCACGATTACCAGGTGCTGTCAGAAGACGGGACTGAAATCGGCGTGGTTACTTCGGGAACGCAATCACCTTCTCTTCAAAAGGGAATTGGGATGGCGTTAATTGCTGTTGAATACAGTGAAATCGGAACGCCGATTCAAATATTAGCACGCAATAAAAAGATTGCGGCTAAAGTAGTCACGAAACCATTTTATAAAAAAGCGTAGGAGGTTTTAAATATGGCAGAGCAAAAAACATATTTTACAGAAGAGCACGAGTGGGTACAAGTTGTGGAAGGAAATACGGTACGTATCGGTATTACGGATCATGCGCAAGAACAACTGGGAGATATCGTCTTTATTGATTTTATTGCGGAACTTGGTGAAGTAGCGAAGGGTGACGATATCGTCACTGTGGAATCGGTAAAATCTGTTTCAGATGTGTATGCGCCGGTATCTGGTACCATCACAAAGCAAAACGAAGTTCTGAATGATGCCCCTGAAACAATCAACGAAGCTGCGATGTCAGAAGGTTGGATGGTCGAATTGGAACTTTCTGATTTAGAAGAATTGGAAGAATTAATGGATCTAAGCGCATACGAAACATTTGTTGCCGAGGAGGATAATTAATGACTGATGAATTCTTTCGTTATTTGCCAGATACTGAACAAGATATCGCAGAGATGATAGAAGAAATTGGTGTTGATTCGATTGCAGACCTATTTGCTGATATTCCTGAGGCGATTCGAATGAGCGGGGAATTAGCTATTCCAGGCGCCATGGCGGAAGGCCAGTTACTGCGTCATATGCAACGGATGGCAGCAAAAAATACCACGGCGAATCAATTGCCAATCTTTACCGGTGCGGGGGTCTACGACCACGAAATACCCAGTGTTGTGGATGCAGTGATTTCGCGTTCTGAATTTCTAACTGCTTACACACCCTATCAGCCAGAAGCCAGTCAAGGCGAATTACAAGCAATTTTTGAATTCCAGACGATGATCAGTGAACTGACCGGGATGGAGGTTACCAATTCATCGTTGTATGACGGAGCAGCTTCCTTGGGTGAAGCAGTTGGATTAGCACAAGCAGTAACGCGTAAGAAAAAAATATTGGTCTCTAAAGGGGTCCATCCACATTCACGTGCGGTATTGCATACGGCCTCACCCGGACGTGGGAATGAAATTATTGAAGTTCCGCTTGAGAAAGATTTAACGAATATGGATATTTTACAAACGGAGTTGGATGGTGATACGGCAGCTGTTGTCGTGCAATATCCGAACTTCTTTGGAACGATTGAAGATTTATCCGCAATAAAAGGGCTGCTGGAAGGCACCAAAGCCAAATTGATTGTTGTTGCCAATCCACTTGCGTTAGCGCTTTTAGAAGCACCTGGGAATTTAGGGGCAGACATTGTGGTCGGCGATACTCAACCGTTTGGACTACCTATGGCTTATGGCGGCCCGCATTGCGGTTATTTCTCTGTAAACAAGGGGGATATTCGAAAAATACCGGGACGAATGGTCGGCGAAACAGTTGACCAGGATGGTAAGCGTGGTTTTGTATTGACGTTACAAAGTCGTGAGCAACATATTCGTCGTGAAAAAGCGACTTCTTATATGAGTTCGAATCAAGCGTTAAATGCTTTGGCATCTGCGGTTGCCATGACTTCATTAGGCAAGCAAGGTGTACAAGAAATGGCACAATTAAATGTCAATAAAACGGGCTATCTAGCAGATCAGTTAGCCTCTCACGGCTTCACCGTTTACAACGAAGGACCTTTCTTCAATGAATTTGTTGTCGAATTAAATATGACAGCAGAGAATGCGAATAAACGCCTTCTGGAAGCAGGTATTATCGGTGGCTACTCTTTGGCGGAAGAGTATGACTTACCCAATCATCTTCTTGTCTGCGCAACTGAGAAACGGACGAAAGAAGAAATCGATCAATTCGTTTTAGCTCTAGGAGGTGTCTGGGCATGAGTGAGGTAAATCCGATGATTTTTGAACTGGGACGTGAAGGACGTATTGGGTATAGCTTTCCTGAATCCGATGTTCCTATGAAACAACTTCCTACGCAAGTATTGCGGAAAGAACCGGCACGTCTTCCTGAAGTGAGCGAACTTCAGTTGATGCGCCATTACACACGTCTATCACACGATAACTTTGGAATTGAGAACGGCTTTTATCCATTGGGTTCTTGTACGATGAAATATAATCCTAAAATTAATGAAGTAACAGCGCGTCTAGATGGCTTTGCGAACATTCATCCGTTTCAACCGGTTGAACATGTTCAAGGTGCGCTGCAGTTGATGTATGAATTGCAAGAAGACTTAAAAGTTATTACTGGAATGGATGCTGTTTCCCTTCAACCAGCTGCAGGTGCACATGGTGAATGGACAGGGCTCATGATGGTGCGTGCCTACCACGAAAAAAATGGTGACACAAAACGGACGAAAGTCATTGTGCCCGATAGTGCCCATGGGACAAACCCTTCGAGCGCAAATATTGCTGGCTATGATGTCATCAGTATTCCTACGAATGAATATGGACTTGTTGATGTGGAGGCTTTACGTAGTAAAGTAGGCGAGGATACAGCAGCGTTGATGTTGACGAATCCAAGTACACTTGGCTTGTTTGAAAAAGATATTGTTGAAATTGCTGATATCATTCATGAAGCAGGTGGTTTGGTTTATTACGACGGTGCCAACTTGAACGCGATTATGTCTAAGACATCGCCCGGCTTGATGGGCTTTGATATCGTTCACTTAAATCTGCATAAAACATTCAGTACACCACACGGCGGAGGAGGTCCTGGTGCGGGTCCGGTTGGAGTGAAAGCACACATTATTCCGTTCCTACCTGTGCCACGTGTAGAAGAAACAGAGCAAGGTTATACATTGAATGCTGAATATCCAGATTCAATTGGCAGAGTGAAAGCATACTACGGAAACTTCGGTGTTCTAGTACGCGCTTATACGTATATCCGTACAATGGGACCAATTGGATTGCGAAAAGTAT
>LFRM01003223.1_pt4 | contig 12788 bp, 10 predicted proteins | sample 618341 | NCBI WGS metagenome assembly LFRM01 (sample SAMN03654438, study PRJNA283298) | anaerobic digester metagenome | isolation source: pool of bioreactors CSTR01a, CSTR02a, and CSTR03a thermophilic anaerobic... | place: Denmark: Kgs. Lyngby | collected 2014-05-21
GCCTGCAATATCGGCTCTGATGGAGACAAGGCTCATGGAGCGTCAGAGCAACATGTGCTGTTCGGCCGTAGAAGTCAGCAGAAGCCATAGTAGCGACACCGGAATGTCGTGAAGGGCTGAACGATTAAACGCTCTTGGGAGCGAAAATGCCAGCCTGCTGCAAAGGGAGGAAGAGATAGTAGCGAAAACCAAGCTGTCTACTCGGAATCTGTATTTGTACAGCAGGGGAGGAAGGAAACTATGACAAGAGAAGGCATGACAGTGCCGAACACCACGCTTTGTGAGAAGCTCGTTTCCGATGACAACCTAACCAGGGCCGCGAAGAAGGTCAGGGGCAACGATGGGGCACCGGGCATCGACGGCGTACTAGCTGAAGACGCCTTGGTATACCTGTTGAAGAACCAGGAAAGGATTGTCAGCGAGATTATCACGAGGAAGTACAAGCCGAGTCCTGTTAGAAGGGTTGAGATACCCAAGGCAAATGGCAAGAAGAGACTGCTGGGCATCCCGACCGTAAGGGACAGGATAGTTCAGCAAGCGATGGTGCAGGTACTGACACCGGTGTTCGAGCCGATATTCTCGGACTTCAGTTTCGGCTACAGGCCGAACCGGAGTGCAGAGGATGCGGTGAGACTCGCTCAACTCTACATGTCCGAGGGCTACGACCATGTCGTGGACCTGGACCTCTCCAAGTTCTTCGATACCGTGGACCATGATATCCTCATGGGCCTGGTGGACAAGGACATGGGAGACAAGGACATCAGGAGGCTAATTTTCGTATTCCTCAAGGCAGGGGTGATGCTAGACGGCAAGACTGAGACAACCAAGCTTGGTGTCCATCAGGGAGGCCCGTTGAGCCCACTTCTGGCAAACGTGTACCTGACGCCGTTTGACAAGGAGATGGAGAAGAGGGGGCTTAGATTTGTCCGCTACGCCGACGATTGCCAACTTTTTACCAAATCCGACTATGCGGCGGTACGGGTGATGAAGAACGCAACGAAGTATCTGGAAGGGAAGCTGAAGCTTAAGGTGAACGTCGAAAAGACCGAAGCCAAAGAAGCAGAAGGTTCCTGTTTCCTGGGATTCACCTTCATCACACTGGGAAACAAGGAAAACGGGAGAGGTGTGTGCAGACCAAGGGGTGAGAAAATCGAGAGCCTCAAGGCAAAACTCAAGGAAATAACCAAGAGGAACCGAGGGGTCGCGGTACATCAGGTCATCAAGGAGATAAATGAAACCATGCAGGGTTGGCTAGCCTACTATGCCCGGGGAAATATCCTATCTTGGCTGATAAAAGAACTCCTCCCTTGGTTGAGACGAAGGATACGGCAATACCTGTGGAAGATTTGGAAGACTGCCAAAAGTCGGAAACGTCACCTCAGGAAAGCGGGAGTACCCGAATGGCAAATCAAAATGGTAACAGGATGGTCATCACGTAGCTACTGGAAAATGAGCCTCGTACTAGGCCGAATGATTACAAATGTGATGCTTGTAGAGTACTTTGGATTAAGAGACTTCGAGAACATCCTCAGAGAATGGCACAAGAAGAGAATGGAGCGTGACTACGAGCTTGACTTCAATGACTACCTATGCAGGCAGTTTGAAACAGAGCAAGAAGTAAGGTTACAAATGGACGTATATCAGTGCGTCAATTGGTAATGTCGTTTGATTGAACCGCCCACTACGGAACCGTATGGTGGGTGGTGTGAGAGGTTGGGGCCGTGAGGCCCCTGCCTACTCGATTAGTGTGCTCGGATAGGACCTTACAGGTGTCCCCTCTCCTTATATAGAGAGATAGGAGCCTCCCCTCTTATTTTAACTTGCCTTTTTTATGGCATTTGTCGGTTGTTGCCCTCTGCAAGGGGGTGTATACTTGCATCATACATATTTATGAATCTTCAGGGAGCAGCCAGATGCTAACAAAACAAGGTATCGGAACAACAAAAGACGGTGAGAGTATTTATTTGGTCACATTGAACAGTGGTGCGTACCGTGCTGAAATTCTTAGCTTGGGAGGGATACTCAAATCACTGATGGTTCCGGATCGCTACGGATCGGTGCGTGATATCGTCTTGGGTTTCGATGACCCTTTGGACAACCTTACCTCAACAACGTATTTCGGTCAGATAGTGGGAAGATTCGCCAATAGGATTGCCAAGGGCAGGTTTTCAGTTGATGGGGTGGAGTATCAACTTGAAACAAACGATGGGGAGAACTCCCTGCATAGCGGGAAAAGCAATTTTGGCTGGAAGAATTGGCACATGGAGCCGTTCGAATGGTCAGGTTCCCCCGGTGTTGTCCTCAGTCTGCACAGCCCTGATGGTGATGGGGGAATGCCGGGAGCTGTGACTTGTACGGTCACCTATCTGTTGCGCCCAAACGGGGAGCTGATGATCGAGTACGAAGCTACAACCACAAAGAAAACTCCGATCAACATGACAAACCACAGTTATTTCAACCTGGGTGGAGCCGCTAGCGGTTCTGTCCTTGATCATGAGGTGGTGCTCAACTGTGACCGGTACCTGCCTGTCGACGAACAACTCATACCCACAGGGGAAGTCCTTGATGTCGAGGGCACTCCCTTTGATTTTACGAAGAGGAAGACCCTGGGTAGGGATATTGAGGATGCTGGCGGGTATGACCACTGCTTTGTGCTGGCTAAGCACAACTCTCAACTGTTTGAATTTGCAAAGATTTATGATCCCAATTCGGGGCGGACAATGCGGGTAAGCACTACGCTTCCTGCTGTCCAGATGTATTCAGGTAACTTTCTTGATGGAAAGACGATTGGCAAGGGCGCTGTGGCATATCCGAAGCATGGGGGGGTCTGTTTTGAGACGCAGTTCTACCCCGACAGTCCGAACCATCCTAACTTTCCTTCATGTCTGCTTGACCGAACCTCTGTGTACAAACACACGACGATGTTCTCATTTGGAGTAAAATAGTGCATTACAGTGTAAGCTTGGATACGATTTTCCAGAGTATCCCTTCCTTGGACCAACTTAAAAAGTTGCATGGCATGGGATATCGACATGTGGAGTGGAAGGGTTTTCCTCAACAGGATACTTCTTCCCTGGTAGGGCTGCTTAAGGAATCCTCTCTTGCTTGTCATGCCTTTGGCATGCCTGAGGGGTCGCTGGTAGATGGGACATTGCATGCTCAATTTGTTGAGAATCTGCATCAGGCATTGGAAATGGCCAAACAGTTGGGAAACCGTCTTATTGTCTGCGGTGTGGGCAATGCTCTTGAGTCAAGCCATGAATCACAACTGGAAGCGATGGTTGTGGGGCTTGAGCTTTGTCTCCCTCTGCTGAAGAAATATGATTGTGAATTGCTGATAGAGCCTAGGAACACTCGCATTGACAATAAAGGGTACGCCTTGAGCCGCAGCGGCGATGCGGCCGCTGTACTGAAACTCATTGACGATCCGCATGTCCGTCTGCTTTACAATATCTATCATCAGCAGATAAGCGAAGGGAACATCCTCATCCGTTTGGAGAAGTATCTGCCTTGGATCGGCCATATTCGGGCAGGTGGGGTTCCCGGTAGGGCCGAGCTCGACAGCGGTGAATTGAGTTACCGAAGAATTTTTGCTTATCTTGAGAGTTTGGGCTATACAGGCAATATCGGTCTGGAGTATTTTCCCAAGAGACCCCCTTTTGAGGGACTCGAAAGTTGCATGATGTTAAGGAGCCTTAAATGAGGGATGTGAAGATCATCGGTATTACCGGTGGCTCGGGGTCGGGAAAGTCTACCATTGTGAGAAAGATAAGTGAGGTCTGTTCGGATTTTGTCTTTATCCCGCAGGATAACTACTACCGCTCTGCCTCCTATATCAGCAACGAGAACATTACAGCATTCAACTTCGACCATCCTGATGCTTTTGATATGGAACTGCTGTATGAGCATCTCTGCTTGCTCAAGGAAGGAAAGCCGATCAGAATGCCTCTGTATGATTTTGTACATCATAGGAGAAAGGATGAGTCGGTCCTGGTCGAGCCTCGACCGTTGGTCATCATAGAGGGCCTGATGGTGCTGTATGAACCGAAGGTGAGGGATCTTCTGGATTTGAAGCTCTATGTCGACACCCCTGATGATATCAGGTTTATAAGGCGTTTGAAGAGGGATATAGCGGAACGGGGAAGGACTGTCGATAGTGTGTGTAACCAGTATCTTGAGGTGGTCCGTCCCGGACATTTCAACTTCATAGAACCGACTAAGGTTTTTGCAGACATCATCATCCCTGAAGGGGGGCACAATGAGAATGCCCTTTCAGTGCTCATACCTTTTGTGAAGGAGCTTTCTCGCTGATCATTTCCGTCTTCTGTGAAGGATGAAGCTCTCCTTGATCTGTTTCAAGGACCATGTTTCAGGGACCTCATCATCTCCACCCATAAAGAATCTGCTGCATCGCAAGATTCTTGCACCCCCCATGATGCCTCCCTTGAAAATGCCGTGTTTCATCACTGCTTCCACCATGAAGGTTGAGCAGCTTGGGTGATATATGCAACTGCTTCCAAAAAAAGGTGAGAGCAATCCCTTATATAGGTATACAGGGATCAGAAAGACCTTTTTTAGAAGAGAGTGGGCTTGTTCCTTTATATCGATCATTCCTTGATAATACGAGTGGATTGATAAAAGTGCAATAAGTGGCTACAATATCTATATCGGGGATTTGACTTCCCTTGTATAAGTCGTTATAGTAACGAAGAAATTGTTAATACTGGAGGGATAGTTATATGGCAGGAAATGTATCCAAGAACGCACGCCGCGATGGAACGAAAGCACTTACAAGTCGCTGGGGTGGTGTAATCAAAATGAAGGCTATTTTTGAGAATGGAAAACTTCGTCATGTTGCATATTGCGAGAAATCTGGCAATACTGCACGTAAGCCCAAAGACTTGATGTAAGCGGGTCTAATGCGAAAATAAGAGGAATCGCCTGTGATCTATATTGTCACAGGCGTTCTTTTTCTCCTTCAAAGCGCTTAATTAAGCCTTATTTACGTATTTTTGGTGTATCCGATTTTACTAGTGTGTGTTATAGTGTTGTTGAGTACGTATGCAACGACACATGAGAACGTCATGAGGAGGAAACACGTGAAACGTCTTTCAAGAACAATTATGACAGCAATGCTGGTAGCTTTGTTGGCTTTTTCCCTTGTTGGCTGTAAGAGTACAGCAAAGGTCGAGCCAATCCCACCGGCCCCTGTTGTAGAACCTGCTCCAGAGCCAATAATGCCTGTAGCAGTTCCAGAGGCTGTAGAGAAGCCCGTTGAACCCGCTCCGGCTCCGGAGCCTGCACCGGTCGTTCCTGTAAAGGAAATGATGCCTGTAGCAGCAGTTGAGTATCCCTATGGTGTCCAGGAAATTGTAAAGAATGATGATGGGGCAAAAGTATTTGACCTTTTCATCGTCCATACCAACGACCTGAACGGCAACATCTACGCCGAGAACGGCGGACTTGGTGTGGCTAGACTTTCCACCATGGCAAGAGCCGGAAAGGCTATTACTGACAACTGGTTGATGCTGAATGCTGGTAATGTAGGTGCTGTCCCCGCCGATATGGCGATGGTTGCAGCAGGTCTGGTCGATTGGATCGGCTATGACGCCTATACCCCACAGGCAGTGCAGCTGGCCACCGGTATTACCGGTACCAAGAAAGCTCTTCCATTGAGTGCTAACGCCCTTGATGTGGATGGTTATCTTGTTGCCCAGCCCTACCAGGTGTACAACTTCAATGGTTTTAAGGTTGGAGTCGTGGGACTTGTTTCCCCGAAACCAATTCAGGGAGTCTCTTTCACCAGTGACCTGATCCTTTCCAACGCACAATATGCTGTTGACATGGCTAAAGACTTTGTTGACTACATTGTGGTTCTTGGGGATCTTGGAAGCACCGGTGATTTGAGCAGTGAGATGGTTTGTCAGAACATTGATGGTATTGACCTGTTTGTCGACGGAAACGGCGACGCCATGGCCAAGAGAGTCAACGGCACACTTATCGTGCGTGCTGACAGCGGTCTGAGAAGTATCGGAGCAGTTCAGCTGCGTGTGGAGAATGGTAAGGTCGTTTCGTCCTATCCAGTGATTCTCCCTGCTACTGATGTGCTTGATCCTACCAAGAGCGCAATAGCCAAGTCCTACGAGCCATTTGCCAGAGCTATGGGTTATACCCTAATGACAACTGTCCCAGAAGATCCAGCTGTTGTATCCCTTATCGGACCTAGCCCAGTCGTCAAGGCTGCAGTTCCTGCGCCCAAACCGGCACCGGCTCCTGCTCCTGCTCCTGCACCAGCTCCTGCACCTGCACCCGCTCCTGTAAAGGAAAAGGTTGTTGAAGCTGTAGTTCCTGCAAAGGCTGTGAAGGCTCCGATGGTATATCCTTATGGTATAACTGAAATCGTGAAGAACGATGACGGTGCCAAGGAGTTTGACCTGTTTATCGTACACACCAACGACGTCCACGGACGCATCGTACCTGGTGATGGCGGAATGGGTTATGCAAAGCTTGCAACTATGTTGAAGATGGGTCGGGCAATTACCGACAACATCCTCTACTTGGATGCTGGTGATACCACCCATGGTACAAACCTCGTTAACATGTTCGAAGGTGAGACCGTAGGTGTCATCCTCGATATGATCGGCCTAGATGCAATAGCTCCTGGCAACCACGACTTCAACTATGGCGTAGACCGTCTTGTTGAGGCTGCTAAGTTTGCACATGAGTATACTGACATCAAGGTCCTGAGCGCCAACGTGCTTGATGAAGATGGCTATCTCTTGTTCCAGCCTTACCAAGTTTATGATTTCAACGGCTTCAAGATTGCTGTCGTTGGTCTTACCACACCTGATACTGCTACCAAGACCCATCCTAAGAATGTCGAAGGTGTAACTTTCATGGATGATGTTCTTGTACAGAATGCCCAGGCAGCTGTTGATTTGGCTCGCACCATGGTTGACTACATCGTCGTCCTTGGCCACATTGGCCTGGATTATGATGGGGCTTCCGGAATCACCAGTGACCTGATCATCAACAACGTCAAGGGTATCGATCTCTTCATTGACGGTCATAGCCACACTGTCCTTCCTCAGGGAAAGAAAGTCGGCGACACCATGATTGTTTCTGCTGGAGAGTACATGAAGAACGTCGGACTGGTTCAGCTCCATGTCAAGAATGGCAAGGTGACTGCACTCTATCCAATGTTGATCCCAGCAAAGGATGTCCTCAATCCTGCAGAGTCCGAGCTTGCTCGCTCCTATGGAATCACCAATGTCCCTGATGATCCTCAGGTTTCCGAATATACCGGATACATGACGGCTAAACTCAGTGACAAGATGAATGTGGTCATCGCTAATATTCCTGAAATGCTTGATGGAACACGTGATAATGTTCGCACCAAGCCGACCAACCTTTCCAGGCTGATCACTCAGGCTATGACAGCTGAAAGTGGCGCTGACTTCACCATCACTAATGGCGGTGGAATCAGAGCTTCAATGAAGGCTGGTGATGTAACTGTAGGGGATGTCATCACAGTACTCCCATTCACGAACATCATTACTGTCTGTGAGATTAAGGGTTCAGAAGTGTATGCCGCTCTCGAGCATGGCTACAGTATGCTCCCTGCTACCAACGGTGCTTTCTCCCAGACTGACCTGCAGGTTGTTTACAACCGGTTTGGTGCTCCTGGGAAACGTATCTTGAGAGTCCTGCTCAACGGTAAGCCAATCGATAAGAATGCTACATACAAGGTAGCTACTAACGACTTTATGGCAGCCGGTGGAGATGGATACTCAATGTTTGGCAGAGTCCTGACTGAGGGCTCACTGCTCAGCGATGTGTTTATGGAATTCCTTACCAAGCACTATCCCGCTAAGTAAGAATTTGATCTGAGATTCTGGGCGGCTTCCTCAAAGAAGCCGCCCAATATTTTATTCAAGTCTGAATAATCGCTTGACATAATTTTTTCAATAAGGTATCTTACCAATCGTTCTAAGAGCTATTCGCCTGTAGCTCAGTCGGTAGAGCAGGTGGCTGTTAACCACCCTGTCGGGGGTTCAAATCCCTCCGGGCGAGCTAGAATATCTGGGCAATCCAAATTGGGTTGCTCATTTTTTTGGTGATGACAAAATGAAAAACGGCAGGGGAGACCCTGCCGTTTCTTGTCATTAACACTAGAAATTCAGTCTTGCTTTGCCTGTTCTTGGTAAACTTTCCATGTCGATGTTACTATGGACTCGACTGAGGAGTGTAAAGCTTCCCATCCCAATTCCTTCTTGGCCAGTTTCGATGACGCAACTAGCTTTGCAGGGTCACCAGGGCGACGTTCGACATATTGTACGGCAACTTCCTTTCCCGTGATCTCCCGCGTCGTGTCGAGGATCTGCTGCACAGAGAGGCCAGCTTCCGAGCCGAGGTTCACTACTAGGTTCTTGTGGTTCTTAAGAAGATAGTCTGCAGCCAGCAGATGTCCTTTAGCCAGGTCTGTGACATGGACGTAGTCACGAACGCCTGTTCCGTCAGGAGTGTCATAGTCCCTTCCGAACACCAGGAGATTAGGCCTTAGACCGGCTGCAACCTCCATGACCACGGGGATGAGGTTTGCTGGGTTATTTTCCAACCCAAGCATTTTCCCATCCTGATCATAACCGGCTGCGTTGAAGTAGCGAAGTGCCACATAGTTGAATTCCTTGAGCTGGGAGTACCATTTGAGATTCTCTTCAATGCAGAGTTTTGTGTATCCATAGTAGTTGGTAGGGTTGGTAGGGTGCTTCTCATCGACAGGGAGGTATGAAGGCTCCCCGTAGACAGCCGCAGATGATGAGAGTATGAAATTCCTCACCTCTGCCCTGATGCACTCAGTGATGAGGATTAGGGAACCTGTTATGTTGTTCTCTGAATACTTGAAGGGCTTGAGCATGGACTCCCCAGCGGCTTTGAAAGCTGCCAGATGGACTACGGCATCCCAACCCTGACTGAGCACCTCTCGAACCTGTTCGCGGTTGAGAATGTCTCCTTCATAAAATTGGCAGCGGTCATCGATGTTGGAACGCAAACCTGATGAGAGGTTATCGAATATTCCTACCGTATCGTTGCGCTCCAGGAACGCAAGGGCAACATGGGTGCCTATATATCCGGCACCCCCAAATAAAAGTACTTTCATGGGACTTACTCCTTGGTGTATATGTGTGGTATCAGTTGAATTGCTTTATGATGGCTGTGAGAGCCTTCTTTCTCTCTTCCAGCTCCTCGTTGGTCTTTGCTTCGACTACAAGCCTGAGGTAGGGTTCTGTGTTGGATTTGCGTACGTTGAACCACCAGGTGGGGAACTCTATGCGATACCCGTCAAAATCAAGAACCTTGTCAGGTTTTGCATTTTCAGCATACTCGGTATAGAGAGCTTGCATAGCCTTGTCCTTCTCTTCAAGCTTGAAGTTAATCTCCCCGCTATTGGCATAGGCGATGATCGTGTCGATGAAACAGCTTAAGGTGATGCCTTGTTTTTTCAGGTCGCTGACTACTCCCAGGACTATGAGGGCTGCGAGGAAGCCACTGTCGCAATTGAAGAAATCACGGAAATAGTAATGGCCTGCAAGTTCGCCTCCAAAGATCGCTTTTATGTCTCGAAGCTTGATCTTGGCAAATGCATGTCCAACCTTCCATATATGTACATTTGCTCCATGTTTGGCCAGATACTCTGTGGTCGATCTGCTGGTCCTAATATCCACAAGGACATTTCCCTTCTCTTTTTTCAGATAATGATTGCCCAGAACCGCCGTGATGTAGTCAGGTTGCAAGAAGCGGCCTTTTTCGTCAATGAACATGACGCGGTCTGCATCACCGTCAAAGATTACTCCGATGTCACTTTTGTTGGCTATGACCGCTTCCATCAGGTCTTTACAGTTTTCCTCTTCCAGAGGGTTAGGTTCGTGAGCAGGGAAGGTACCGTCAAAATGATCATACAGGTAGTGATGGTGCTCCCCAAGCACATCCTTGGCCAACAGGTTGGCCATTCCGTGGGAGAGGTCTAGGGAGATGTCGAGATTTGAAGTGTCGGGGGCGAATTGCTTGAGAAACGCAAGATAGGGAGTTTTTGCATCTTTCTTCAGGATTGACCCTTTTTCCTTGGCTACTACAATGGTTTCATTGTTCACCATGGCTTCAAGTTCTTTTAGGCCGGTCGCTGAGCCGACGGGCAGTGCTTTGGTCCTGCTTATTTTCAATCCGTTATACTCTGCGGGATTATGGCTGGCGGTGATCTGTACCGAAGCATCGGATTCCAGATGGACGGTGGCGAAGTAGACCATTGGAGTGGTAGCCAGTCCAATATCCCATACATCGGAGCCACTGTCCGTAATGCCTCTGCTCAACGCTTCGAAAATCTCGTCGCTAGTTGTGCGAACATCCCTTCCGACAACAACTTCCTTACTCTTCAGAAGTTTTGGCAAAAAGAAGCCGATCTTGTAAACAGTCTCCTTGTCAAAATCCTTATTGTAAATTCCTCTGATATCATAAGCCTTGAAAGCACTCATATGTTCCTCCTATGCTTGCAGCGCAATTGCAAAATCCTTGCGGTCTATCAATTCGAAGAAATGTACACTTCCATCCTTGAGGACCACCATTTCTACCAGTTGTCTGAAGATTCTGTCTAGCATGGTTGCTTCAGGCAACTCCTGTATCGTCTTGATGCCTTCTGTGACCTTTAGGGCATGTGCCTTGACTACCTGACGGGTGGAGGTCACATCCTCCAAAGCGAAGGTGCCTTCATACTTTATAAAAGGTACGTCTTTCTTTTTGGACTTGAGGGAAAAACCAAACATGCTTGGATTCCTTTGGAAATCCTCAAAGAAGAAGGTATCTTCACATCGGTAGAGAAAAACCCCAAACTCTCTTGAGATCCCACGGTCATTTCCATACCAGGTTGCATACGTCTTCCAAAGTATTTTAGCCTGGCGTCTTGTCTCCAGTTCAGCAATAAAGTCCTGAGCATCTTGATCCATAGTAGTTTTACCTTCACTTCTCTAGCTTTTTTCTATAGTAGCATATACACTGCATTCCAGAAAGAGTTATCAGGGAAGACATGGATTATACAGAAAAGGATTTCGGAAAGATACTAAAAACGAACGCACTTAAAATGCGAAGGTTAATGCTGAAGAGTGGAACGACATGCATGCGCGTGTATGATAGGAACCTAGAAAGATTTCCTGTTACTGTAGATATGTATGGACCCTATGCCAGAGTCACTGATTACAGTGAAGGCGGTTTGGATGATGAGACTGAGGCTGTTTGCTGCGATATAGTCTCTCGAATGTTATATGTCCAGACTACCCATGTAGTGTTTCATCGCCGACCTAGAGTAGGCAAGGAACAACATGAATTGCAGAGTGAAGAGTCTCTTTTGGTGCAGGTCACGGAGAATGGACTGACTTTTACCGTTGATCTGACCAAGCGTATCGATACCGGATTGTTTCTTGACCATATGCTGACTAGGGAGATGGTCGGAACTATGAGTCCGGGATTGTCGGTATTGAACCTGTTCTCCTATACTGGATCGTTCTCTGTTTACGCTGCAAAAGGCGGAGCGAAGAGGGTCGAGTCGGTGGACTTGAATGCTAACTATACGGCTTGGGCACAGAAAAACCTTACGGATAATGGGTTTCCGGAGGAACTGTTTCCCTGTATTGCTGCTGATGCGTGGCAATATGTAGTAGAAGCTGTCAAAGAAGGGCGGAAGTATGACCTCATAGTGTTCGATCCGCCAAGTTTCTCCAACAGCAGAAAGATGGACCATGATTTTGATGTACAGAGAGATTATCTGCGTTGGATGAAGGTGCTGAATGCACTGTTGACAAGAGATGGCATACTCTTGTTCTCTACAAACCTGAGTTCCTTCAGAATGGAACGAGGTAAGATTCGCGGTTTTGAAATTCAAGAAATTAGCCAGCATGTCGCAGCGCCGGGCTTTACACACAAGAAAGGAATCGCGAGAAGTTGGTTGCTACATAAGCAACAGGAAGTACGGATCTATGCAGAAGACCTGCAAACCGTTGACAAGAAAGCTGGAAAAATCCAGCACGATACTGAGAAGATGGAAATAATAACCATGACCAAGAAAAAAGAAAAGACAGAAGAAATGATTGAAGACGTCACAAAGGACGCAGTAGTAACTGAAGATACCGTACAGACTGAAACCAACGTTGAAGAGACACAAGAGAAAGCTGTTGTACTAGAAGAAGAAACCACTGAAAAAGTAGACGCTCCCGCAAAAGCAAAAAAGCCAGCTAAAAAAGCAGCCGCAACGACAAAAACGAAAAAGGCCGCTGAAAAAGCAGAGAAACCAGTGAAAGCAGAAGAGCCCGTAAAGGAAGCTTCTGATGATACCCCTGCCAAAGAAGAGAAAGCGGCCAAAAAACCTGTAAAAGCTAAAAAGTCTGTAAAGGCTGACGAAGCTGTAAAGGCTGACGAAGCTGTAAAGACTGACGATGCTGTAAAGGCTGACGATGCTGTAAAGGCTGACGATGCTGTAAAGGCTGACGATGCTGAGCTTACTCAAGAGGAAGCTCCTGTTGCGGAAGCAAACATCATCGAGGATGATGTGCTTACTCTTCAGTGGGAAGATGATGATATTGCACTGGTGACTCCTGAGGCGACTCAAGATGAGCCTAGGACTGATTCTAGAAATCGTGATGACCGTGGAGAACGCCCTGCCTATAGGGATCGTGATGACCGTGGTGGCAGGCCTTCCTATGGAAACCGTGACGACCGTGGCGGCAGACCCTCCTATGGCGACA
>LFRM01247441.1_pt1 | contig 12788 bp, 9 predicted proteins | sample 618341 | NCBI WGS metagenome assembly LFRM01 (sample SAMN03654438, study PRJNA283298) | anaerobic digester metagenome | isolation source: pool of bioreactors CSTR01a, CSTR02a, and CSTR03a thermophilic anaerobic... | place: Denmark: Kgs. Lyngby | collected 2014-05-21
CCCGCCCGTACGCGGCCTGCTGCGCAGACTTATGCACGAACGGCGTTTTGCTGATTTTTCAGAACAGTACCCAGGTCTCACCGGCATGGATTTTGTCGAACAGGTCCTGGACAGCTTTCAATTTTTCTATGCGGTCACTGAGCGCGAACGGGAAAACATTCCGGTAAGCGGCCGCCTGGTGATCGTGGCCAATCATCCCATCGGCACCTTGGATGGTTTAGCCCTTTTGAAGCTGGTGCACGATGTGCGCCAGGATGTGCGCATAGTGGCCAACGATGTACTGGCCTCGGTGCAGGCGCTTGCTCCCTGCCTCCTGCCGGTGCGCATGCTCAGCGGCGTCAGTATGAAACGGCAAATAGCCCACATTGAAGAGGCCCTGCACCGCGAAGAGGCAGTCATTTTTTTCCCGGCCGGGGTGGTCTCGCGTATAGGTGCAACCGGTATCCGCGATGGCAAGTGGCAAAAGGGCTTTCTCCGCCTGGCTGCAAAGACCCGATCGCCCATTCTGCCCATCCATATCAGAGCACGCAACTCGGCCCGTTTTTATGCCACCTCACTGCTGGCTCGGCCACTGTCTACTATCATGCTGGTGGGTGAGATGTTCCGCCGCCGCAAAAAACCCGTACAGATGACCATCGGCGGACTCATCCCCTTTTCTTCCTATGATGGTCTCGCTATTCGAGAAAAGGAGAAACTGGCCCTGTTTCGCCGACACCTCTACCGGGTGGGCGCACACAAGAGCCCGGTTTTCCGCACCGAGACAGCCATTGCCCGTCCGGAACGGAGGGTACTGCTCCACAAGGGTATTCGCGAGGGCGAGCTTTTAGGTCGTACTCCGGACGGCATGGAAATCTATCTCTTCAACAATGGCGGCAATGAGGTAGTGTTCCGGGAAATCGCCCGCCTGCGCGAACTCACCTTCCGTCTGGTGGGGGAAGGATCGGGCAAACGCCGCGACCGCGACCAGTTCGATCGTTATTATCACCATCTGGTGCTGTGGTCGTCGGAGGACCTGGAAATTGTCGGTTCCTATCGTTTTGCTGATGCAGCCCAAGTGATTGCGGAAAGAGGCCTGGACGGCCTCTACAGCCATAGCCTTTTTGCCTTGGATAGCGATACCTGCCTTTTTCTGCAGCAGGGAGTGGAGCTCGGCCGCAGTTTTGTGCAGCAGCGTTACTGGGGCAAGCGCAGCCTGGATTATCTCTGGTTTGGCATCGGTGCATTTTTGAAGCGCAACCCGCAGTACCGCTATCTGTTTGGCCCGGTGAGTATCAGTAATGCCATGCCGCGCACTGCCAAGGAATTACTCATTATTTTTTATCGCTTGTATTTCACTCGGCCGGAAACGCCGCCATGCTCCCGCAACCCTTTTTGCTTCTCCATGCCTGCTGAAGAATTGGCAACCTCCTTTTCAGGCAAGGATTACCGCAAGGACTTTACCCTGCTCAAGTCGCTATTGGCCGCCATGGGCGTGTCAGTGCCCACCCTGTACAAGCAGTATACGGAACTGTGCGAGGCTGGTGGGGTATATTTTCTTGATTTCAATGTTGACCCCGAATTCGCTGATTGTATCGACGGTTTGGTGGTGGTGGATATCGCTCTGCTCAAGGAGCAGAAGCGGAAACGATATATCGATAATAACGACGTTGTTATAGTTGGTTAGTTGGCTGTTTGCAGCGAGGCGCAGCAGGCAACATCCGGGTGTTCGTTGATCGGCTGGATGGAAAATACTGCTTGACGCGGACAGTAATACGTATTTCATTGCTTATATCGTTCAGGCTCCATTTGGAATAAAAGGGAACTCCGTGTGATTCGGAGACGGGCCCGCCGCTGTAACCGGGGACAAACGCTGCTCTAGGCCACTGATGCAAATCGGGAAGGCGCAGCGCGAGGATAATCCGGGAGTCAGAAGACCTGCCTGAACACCTGCATAGCGCTTCCCCGTGGACAAGGGATGCGACCCTTCGAGACGCGGATAAACCAGGGCATCCCCGGATCATAAACATGATCCGGGGTTTTTTTTGCTGTGCGCATTGAGTCCACGCACGATGGCGACACAGTGCAGCCGCATACCTTGCCATGCCGGTGTGTTGCGGAGGGGCCGTTTGCCGGCGGCTCTTCCGCAGGCTCCTGCTTGTTGCATGTTTCAATAACAGTGCATCTGCCTGGGAGGCATCGGGTTTTCCAGGTAACAGTGCTTTTTGGCCTGAGTGGTTTGGGCCGATACAAAAAAGGAGGATATTATGGTGAGATGTACGGCTTTAGTGTTCGCGTTGTACTTTGTTTTTTTTGCTCATGTGACGAGCGGCTTTGCCAGCGCCGACTATGAGATTGAGCAAAAGCATGCCATTGTGCTGGCCATGTTCGGCACTACAGTCGAGTCAGCCCTTCCCGCTCTGCTCAATATCCGTACCCAACTTATGGAAAAATACCCGCATACACCAGTGCGGGTTGCCTTCACCTCAAACATTGTCCGCAAAAAATGGCAGCAGCGGGCACAGGATCCTGATTATATCAAAGCACATCCCGAGATCATCCCGGAAATTCTGCATGTTAAGACACCGCTTGCCACCATTGCCGACCTGCAAAACGAGGGCTTTAATACCATCGTCCTACAGCCCACCCATATCTCCATGGGAGAAGAATTCCTTGATCTACATACCTTTGTTGATGGCCTGATGAATATGGGTACTGTCAAAAAGGCGCATTACAAGCCATTCGATAAAGTTGCGCTTGGCCGGCCAGCACTGGGCACCTATGGCACAGGGCGGCCCTACGCGGAAGATATCGACCGGATTGCCAAGGTGTTGGCGGCTGATGTTAAACTGGCGCAGGCAGCAAAAGCCGGTATTGTATACATGGGCCATGGCAATGAGTACTTTCCGGGTAGTGGTGGCGCATATCTAGAACTGGCTGCAAAAATGCGTGCCATGTACCCTGAGGTTGTTACCGCAATCGGCTGTGTGGAAGGCTACCCTGGTATCGAAGACGTGATGGAGATATTACGGCTGTACAAGGTGAAGAAAGTTGTTTTGAAGCCCTTCATGGTGGTTGCTGGCGACCATACCATCAATGACATGTCTGGCGATGACGAGGATTCATGGAAATCCATATTACAGAAAAATGGATTTGAGGTGGTGAGCGCCATCAATGAAGGGCTTGGTGAAAACGATGCGTTTGCCAAGATTTTTGTTGATAATGCCATTGATGCTGCGGTGGATGCCGGCATCACTCTCGACTAATTCCAGGCCCACATCAAAAAAGCACTTTCTGTGTCGGCATCAGTAAATACTCGCAGGACGTACCTCTATGTACGCCCTGCGAGCATTTGCCTTGCCTCCTCGATGGCAGCTTTATAATCTGTATCTGAAATAAACGCCTGTGTCAGGCTTCTTTGCTACTCTCTTTGCTCGAACATAACCAAGGGCGCTTTTCCATGGCATTGCATTGAAGCAGGCCTTGCTCCCAGCCACGCGATCCGCCGACCTCCCCGTTATCAGCCGGGGAGGTTTTTTTATGCGTTTTTCAGCAGACAGACCGTAAAAAGAGGCTACAATGACAGGAGCCTGATGCAGCAATCACAGGAAAAACAAGGGTTGCGGGCAGAATACCGAGTCCGCGCCTGGATAGGTGAAGTCGGTTTTCCCTCTTGGAGTCATAGATGTCCGAGTCAGTATCACGTTACCAAATTGCCCAGGAACGCTCTGCCCTCTTGGTCTGCACCCTGTCCTCATTTTTGGCGCCGTTCATTATTTCGGCGGTCAATGTGGCCATGCCCGCTATTCAGGCGGATCTTAATGTAAAAACCGTGGCTCTGGCCTGGATAGCCACCATCTACATGCTCACCATGGCCATGACCCTGGTACCGGTAGGTAAGCTTGCCGACATGTATGGCCGGAAACGATTTTTCACCACCGGGCTGATTGTTTTTACCCTTGCCTCTTTTCTGGCAGCCTTTGCCACCAATGCCGCTATGCTCATCGCGTGCCGGGGGCTGCAGGGCGTGGGAGCGGGCATGTTCGTCAGCACCGGCATGGCCATCCTCACCTCTATTTTTCCTGCAGAAAAACGGGGCAGGGTGATCGGCCTCTATGTGGCTGCAGTGTATATTGGCTTGTCTGTTGGCCCATTTGTTGGCGGTATGCTCACGGAGCTCCTCGGCTGGCGCAGTATTTTTCTGTTGATGCTGCCGCTGGGTCTTGTTTGCATAGTGCTCACCCGTTTGCATCTCAAGGGTGAATGGGCAGGATCCGATACCGGCTCCTTTGATCTGGGTGGCACGCTGCTCTATGCGCTTGCTATCAGCACCCTGGTGTACGGGGCCTCGACCATGACCACCGCCTTTGGTGCGGGCCTGGCGTTGTTAGGACTGGTGACGGGTTTGATCTTTTTTCTACACCAGTATCGCCACCCCCATCCTGTCTTGGATGTACGTCTCTTCACCGGCAACCATACCTTTACCTTTTCCAGTTTGGCTGCTTTGCTCAACTACAGTGCCACCTTTGCCGTTACTTTTTTAATGAGTCTGTATCTGCAGTACATTCAAGGCATGAGCCCCCAGGCGGCGGGTACATTACTGGTGGCCCAACCCGTGGTTATGGCCTTGGGTTCGCCCCTGGTGGGCCGCTTGTCTGAGCGAATAGAGGCGCGCTGGCTGGCCACGACCGGCATGATCATGACCGCCATTGGCACCGCATGCTACACTCAATTGGGATTGGATACGCCTCGATACTGGATCCTTGCCAATCTGATTTTTCTGGGAGCCGGATTTGCTTTTTTTTCCTCACCCAATATCAGCGCCATCATGGGTTCAGTGGATAAGAGCCGCTACGGCGTAGCCTCCGGAGTGGTGGGAATTATGCGCCTTTTAGGGCAGATGATGAGCATGGCCTTGGCCACCGTGGTGCTGGCACTGATGTTGGGTAACGTCCTCATTACCCCTGCCATGTATCCGCGTTTTTTGCAGAGCATCCACACCGTCTTTTACTGTTCAGCCGCGCTGAGCGCCATAGGAGCGTTTTTTTCTTTTGCTCGTGGAACAACCCGGCCACAGGTGCGTGCAGATCAGGAAGGGCCGGGCAAGTAATTCCAATCCTACATTACAAGTGCCCTTAAGTGTCTGGAATAAAAAATACTTCGAAACATACCTTTACGTACGACGCTTGCATCGTATTTCCCTTGCCCCTTTGAGAGCAGTTTTAATCAGGACCTGGAACAACCAGATGAAAATAAAAATCGCCAGGAACCATTGGTACCTGGCGATGGCACAGTAGAGGCAGTAGAGAGCAGAGATAAATCGCCGGACAGATAAGGTGAGTGGTGCAGCAGTCTCTCCTGCGACTGTTGGTGCAACTGCCGGCCAAAGGTTGTCCGGGCGCTTGCTGCAAAAAGTCAGAACATAGTAACCCGGAAAGCTCCTCAATATAGAATTGGAATTACTTCTGAGGACAGATAGTTCCTTTCACGGTAACATCTGCGCTGGTCAGGCAGGAAAGCGCCTGGTCCTGTACTTCCTGGCTCAGTTTGCCGCGCCTGCCCATGTCAGCGACAATTGCTGACCAGTCGGCATCCGCCTTGTCAAGGGTGGTACAGATACGCTTAATACCGTGACATTTAGTGCAGCTGTTTTCTATTACCTGCTGACAGGTTTGCGGATTCACTTCCGTGCTGCTTGCCATTGCAGCAAAGCCAAAGGTGCAGGCGCCGGCACATAATATTCCCAGCAATTTGTTCATGACCTTTCCTCCCAAGAAGACCTGTATTCGTGGTGTGTACTCTGCCCGTTCCATCTGCAGAATAGGTGTATAATCAAGGGTAGCACGCAAACGTTGCCGGGAAAAGAAATAAAGCATCTTACCGGGAGAATACGGTAAGATGCCCTTTGCTCAGACAGGCCGCGCTATTTTAACGCGACCACCTGCGTTCCTGCATGGTTTGTGGCGCATTCTTGGGGATGCGCTGCTCCCGGTAGGTGTCACGGCGCATACGCTCTTCCCGGTAGCGCCGGTAGTCGCCCCGGTCGTAATACCGGTCTCTATCCCGGTCGCGATAGTAGCGGGGGCCATCATAAAATCTGTCCCGGTCACGATAGTAGCGTGGTCCATCAAAATACCGGTCTCTGTAATAGCGCGAACGGTCATCGCGGTAGTTGCCGTAATAATAGGATGGACCGTAGTAGAAGGAACGCCCTGGAGTGACGTAGCGATAGCGCGGGTGCTGCCGGTCAACCTGGTACACCATGCCCGGGGTAAAAAATGGGGAACCAAAAATAATGCGTTCTCCGGCTTGAACCGGGGCTGCCGGATTGGCCAGTACCAAGCCCAAGCCAAGTACCGCTGCTAAGCCCAAGGTTTTGTATACTGTTGTCATCTGCCGAACCTCCATGGGAATGTCTTGCCTTCAGTTTGGCGGCGCTGGCTACCGCACAGTCGAATCAGCATCCTTCATTTCTCCTTTGTGTGCACGCTTGCATTGAGTTGCGGAAGATCCACAGCCAGACCCATTCAGCTACAAAATATAATTCCTTCAGTTTTTCTTGTCCAGCGGTCAACAGGAAACAGCAAAATCTCTCTTCACTTGGAATAACATACTAATTTTGCTTTAATTCCTTGTTGATCAGGGCCTTTTGCACCGCCAGTTCCACCTTGCCCAGCAAATCCGGTACATCAATGGGTTTCAGGCAGTAGTCGAATGCGCCGCTCTCCATGCCTTCGATACCGCTCTGCACCGAGGCATGCCCGGTGAGGAGGATGACTTCCACCTCAGGCCAGCGCTGCTTCACCCGACGCAGGCATTCAATGCCGTCGGTCTCCGGCATCTGCATATCCATGATGACCACATCCACCTCCCGAACTTCCAGGAACTGCAGTGCCTCGCTGCAACAGGATGCTGCCCTGAGTTGTAAACCTATACTGTGCATCCGCTCCTGCAGATCACGGCAGAATGCCTGTTCATCGTCCACCAGGAGCAATTCTGCCTGCGCTATTGCCTCTGATTGTGTGAGTTGTCCCAAGGTCATTTTTTTATTTTGAAGTGTTGCTGTACCCGGCTAAAAGATTGGCGTAGTACTCCGCGGTTACAGCAAGGCTTGTATGCAGGCTGCACCAAGGTTACTAAGGTGCTGCATAAATGTTTGGCGTTTTGTTACCGTGCTTACCGCAGTTAATTGCGTGTCGTTCGCTTGTGCAGCTATACTGTGGGTGGTCAAAAAATCGACGAGTTGTTGAAGTCTCTCGATGGCGTTGAGTCGCGTGTCCTGCACCAGGAAAAGCAATCGAAAAGTCTGAGCAGGTTCGTCCATGTCCACATCAATATACAGGGAGAAATTCGCACACAACATTTCTACTGTACAGTATTTGTCGCCAAGAAGAACGGAGTTTTTCAAAAGGGGTTTTTCCGCCCTGTGCTGATTGTGTGGACAGTGTTGCATTTGCTTCGCCATGCCCTGCCAGAGTTTGTGCAAAGGCGGCGGAGCAAGGGTTTCCATGGTCGTGGCTGTGTTCACGGCGTCGGATGCCAGGGTGGGATTCGTGCGATGCACGCAGAAGCTGAGCGAGGCAGCAGGGAGCTGAACTGTTTCTCCGCAGTATTGGTTCAGGAGTGCCTGAGTTGATCTGAAGCGACACCAACGGATAATATCGAGCATGGTCTTACAAGTCAAAATGCCCGATTCTTTGAATATTGGCCAGTTGGGATGGAAAATCCGGGATGCGCCGCTAAGCAGGCAGAGTTGCCGTAGGGCTTGTTCTACCGGGGCGCCCGCAGTTGACCTGGGCAGGGGAGGAGCGAACTGCAGGGAGGCGGTATCTATGCCGCGAAAAACAGCACCGTGATCTGCATCCACAGTAACTTGCATGCCATCCTGCAGGACGGAAGCAGTATTCCCAAGGGCATAGATGACCGGCAGGCTGCATTCCCGGGCAAGGATAAGCAGGGGTGCGCTACTGCATTCGGCCTCGATCAGTAGGGCGGCAATGCGGGGCAGCAGCAGAATCCAGTCTATGCGGGCCTCAGGCACCACTGCAATGGTATTTTCCGGCAAATCGCCAATGTCGTCCGGGTTATGAATGATGCGTATTGTCCCGGCGGCTGCTCCAGGAGTTCCGCTCTGTCCTCTCAAGAGAGGGGGTACAAAGGCCTTGATGCGGTGATGAAGCCTATTTGGATTGCCTGCAACACGTGGCTCTTTGGGCAGAGACGGTGGAGACATCTCGCTGTCTCCGGGTTCAATGCCTGCGCTGGCTGCAGATGGGATGCCGTTGCCCACCAAGCAGAGTGCGGAAATTTCCGTACGTTCGTGGCGCAGACCTTTTATCTGCACGTATATCAGGCTTTGTGGTGAATACAGGCTGGCGAGAATCTGTTTATAGCCAAGTGTCAGGCTCTGCACGTGGCAGCTTTCCAGATGTATATTCGCCGGATAAAGACCGGCAAAGGAACTGCGGTTGCCGTCTTCACTGTGCACGCGGGGATACAGGGAAAGCTGTATGTCGGGATCATTCGCAGGGTTGAGGCACTGCCATGCAAGGGTAAATTCGTTTTCCAGTTCCATGGGCAAGGGGCACTCCAGAATCAGCTGCTGTATCTTGGCGCTGGTGGCCGAAAGCGTTTGCAGATTGCTGCAATCAAGTTGTTGCAAGGCGTGATTGATGCGGGGGAAAAGGCCGCTTGCTCGGAAAAAATGGCGGGTGACCGCTCTGCTTATGGTAAATCCCTGGTTGGGGCATTTTGCCTGGTCAAGGCTGTGTATCTGTCTTGTATCTTTTTGAAAGTACGTTATTGTTTCTTTGTTTTCTATGGCTGTTCCTGGCAGAAATTGCCCGTCACTGTCGCCTGTAGGGAGATCCTCCAGCAGGCGACCAAGACCTAGCATCTGTTTGGTCAGCGCGGTGCGCAGGGCGAGATTGTCTTCATCCGTGATGGTTGGGAGGAGTCTGATGCATTTATGCGTCTGCACGCTCAGTTGCAGACAGTGCTTTTTGAGCACAAGGAAGCTGAGTGGAGGCCACCGTCCTTGTATCTTTTGGTTGGCTGGAGCTTTGAGATAGGTTTCGAGATTGAATAACGCCTCCAGCGCAGCCAGAGCACTGTTACTGCTGCTGCGGAGTTCGCGGAAGGCGGCCAGCTTCCAGCCGTGGTCTGCACCCTGATCTGTACGGGACAAGAGCGTACGTGCAAACTACTGGTCGGAATGCTGGTCTTTGTTGCGGCGGTTACGCAGCCTGGCACCCAACGCCATGCCGATAATCAGCGAACCGACCACAATGAGAAGGAGATATATACTGCTGAGCATATCTGCACCCATGAGGTTTAGGTTTGACTCTCCATCGCTTCTTCCGTGGCGTGGAGTTTGTAGTTACCGGCCAGAAAATTCTCTGCTGCCCATTGCACGCTCTGTTCGGTGGTCATGAGCATATCCAACTGGCGGGTGAAGATCAGCAGACGGCCGATCATGTCGATTTTCAGTTCAATGTAGGATTTAGGATACTTCTGAATACGGGCATCCACCTTGTCCACTTTGACGCTCACCTTAAAACCTTCGCGCTCCAGAATAATGGAAATGGCCCGTACCCGTCTGTTTTTCCGCACCGAGTCAGCGGCCCCCCCCTTGAAGCTGAAGGTGACGTAGTTTTTGTTCACCGTATCACCACAGTAAGCATCGACAACACTGTAGTGGTAGCCAACACGCGAGCTAAAGTTGAGGTACTTGTCGGCAATAATGGCATAGCTCCGGTCGCCGAAACGTTCGCCCACATGGCCCGGAGTGAAACTCTGCTGCACCATGACTGACAGCAGGCCGCCGAGGTTGACCGGCCTGGGCTCATTGCCATGCACATCTTCATTTAACATGCCGTCCAAAAGGGCGCGGAAAGGCGCGGAATTGATATGTTGCAACTGTACGGTCTGCCAGTCCGGCTGTACCTTTTCGCTTAGGCCGGCGCCCAAATCAATCAGATGGATATCCATGGGCAGGGACGCATCAAGCTTGAGCGACCAGCCGTGCAGCTTGGAGGCGAGATCGCTGATCTGAAACATTTCCTTGTACGACAGTTCATGGCAGAAGCGGGCAAGATCGTGCAGGGTTGTGCAGTATTCCGGTGCAAATTCCGGCGCTGCCGGATTGGTCAGATTCAGGGGGACAATGTGCTTGGCGATGAGTCGCAGTTGCTCATAGACGGGTGTACCGGTCATGTGGGCGTCTTTTGTTTTGCTGTCCGCTTTAAGTAATTCCTGTATCTCACCCTCATATACCCTGCCGGCATAGGCGTCTACGGTAATGATGCTGCCAGGTTTGATGCGCGTCATGGCAGGTTCCGGGCTGATCAGGGTGGGCACGCCGAATTCCCGCGCCAGTGCAGCCATGTGGCCGCTGACACTGCCAGCCTCCACCACGATAGCACTGCAACTGCGCATGACCGTGACATATTCCGGGGAGGAATGGTGGGCAATCAGCACCCCGTCTTCCGGAAAATCAGCCAGGTCTGCAAGCTGGTGTACATGGAAGGCAGGACCACAGGCCACACCTTGTGCGGCGATATCGCATTCGCTGAGCAAAAGCTCATACCCAGCTATTGGTGCAGCCTCAAGCAGACAGAAATTTTTCGGATTTTCTATCTTCAGTGGCCGCGATTGCAGAATCAGCAATTCGTCTTCAGGAGTCAGGGCCCACTCCACATCCTGGGGACAGCCGTAATGCTGCTCCAAGGCTGCTCCGTAGGCGGCAAGCCGCCGTATCTGCTCATCGCTCAGACATGGCAGGGCCTGCTCGTTTTCCGGCACCGGCAATTCCTCCACTCCGCCCTGCGGATTGAGTTTCAACTGCACCGCCTGGAGGGATATGGTCTTGTTCGCGATGGTCAGCGCGTCATCCTTCGCCACGGCATAGGAATCCGGGATGAGCATGCCGTCCACCGCATAGGGGCCCAGCCCCCATACCGCGTTGATAAGGATGTTTTCATCAATGATGTTGTAAGGATGCCGGGTATAGAGTACACCACTGGCCTTCGAGTCAACCATTTCCAGGCAGGCCACGGCCATGGCGAGGTGCTCATCCAGTACGCCTTTGGAACTGCGGTAGGAAAGCGAACGGGCGGAATACAGGCTGGCGATAACTGCCTTGTAGGCCTCGTCCAGTTCGGGAAAACGAACTCCCAACATGGTGAGGTACTGACCGGCGTAGGAAAGGTCGCCATCCTCTCCCACTGCACTGCTCCTCAGGGCCAGGAGCACATTGGGATTATCGCCCCAGATTGCGCGGCAGGCGTCCTGCAGGTCCTGGGTAAGTTCCGGAGGCATAGGTTTGTTCCGGATGAGCTTGATGGTTTCTTCGCTTAGCTTGGTAAGCTGTTCAAATTCATTGACATAGATAAGATTCTTCTGATTGATGATTTCATCTTTCAGATCGTTGTAATCAAAAAAAGTGTGAAAGGCTTTGGTGGTGATGGCAAATCCACGCGGTACCGGTATGTTGATTTTGTTCAGAATTTCACCGAGGTTGGCGTTTTTTCCACCCGCCCAGTCAGCATCCTGCAGGGAGATGTGCTGGTAGCCCACCGCGTTGGCAGGGGCATTATCGATGATGTGCTCGTTGGTGATTTCCTTGATGGTATTGTTGATCTGTTCAAGCGAGGCGTACAGGCCCCGATACTTGGAGCCCGACATGACGTTGAGGCTTTTCACCATTTGAAAGGCGTGCTGTAAGGCTTTGTTGACCTGATTTTTGATGTATGAAAAACCAAAGACCTGTTCGCCTTTGAGTTTTTCGTCAATGTCAGAAAGGATGGTCAGCAGCTGGGAGTTGGAGGAAAGCAATTCCTTGAAAAGAGCATAACGAAAGCGAAACAGTTGGTTCATCTCCGACTGGCTGTCCTGCTGGGCCTGTCCTCCGCGACGTCTGCGCAGGGTTTGATATATGCCTTTGATATTACCGAGAATTGTTGTCATAACAACCACACGCTATGTAGGTGTATAAGTATGTGCTCCGGCAGGCGGTGATGCGGATAGCGCTTCTGGTCAGCCTAGTACACTGGTNNCCAAGGATTTTCAGCCGCTCGAGCATGTACTCCATATTGCGCCCTTCGATGCGGGCATCGAGATTGTCGCCGTTGATGCTGGTCCTGAAACCGTAGCGTTCCAGAATTTCCTGGATAAAACGTAGCCGCCCCAGGCAGCGTTCGAAATCCGCCGCGCCACCCTTGAATTTAAATCCAAGATAATTTTCAACCGAACGCTCGCTGACCATGGCCTCCATGGTGGAAAAGTGATAGCCCAGCCGGGAGCTGAGGGTGCAGAAATTCTTTGAAATCATGAAATAATTTCGGTCAGCATATTTGGTTTGAGAGCCGGTCACCAGGGCGGTATTCATGGTGGAGCGGAACAGGATAGTGGTCATGCCGCCGCCGTCCATGGCGGGCGGACCATCCCAGGGAATGGCCACGAATCCCTCCCAGAAGGCGAGCATGGGGATGGAGGCGATATCCTCCAGCTTCACGTATTTGTCATGTACTTCATGGACAAAGCCATCATCCAAATTTAGAATCCACCAGTTCATTGGCACCTTGTAGTGCAGTTGCTTGCTGGAACGCTCCGAAAAATGATGATCTTTGCCGAAGTTGAACATCTCCACCACAGATTTCTCGTGAATGAAGCGAGTGATGTCGTGAAAGGTGCTGCAGTTCTGGGGCTGGAAATCCCGCGATTCGGGATCAATCAGGTTCAAGGGGATAATATGTCTGCTGGCCTGTTGTAGCAGTTCGTAGATAGGGCTCCCTTTCATTGGGGTGAGCTCC
>LFRM01030643.1_pt1 | contig 12779 bp, 13 predicted proteins | sample 618341 | NCBI WGS metagenome assembly LFRM01 (sample SAMN03654438, study PRJNA283298) | anaerobic digester metagenome | isolation source: pool of bioreactors CSTR01a, CSTR02a, and CSTR03a thermophilic anaerobic... | place: Denmark: Kgs. Lyngby | collected 2014-05-21
AAAAAACAGACAGCCGAAGCTTGACCGTCTGCCCTGAGGGTACTGTCTTTTCCCTCGCGTCCATTTGTACTGATATCATAATAGCACAGAAAAAACGGACAGAACGGACAAGCATGCATTTTGGCAAAAAAACAGACAGCCGAAGCTTGACTGTCTGCCCTGAGGGTACTGTCTTTTCCCTCGCGTCCATTTGTACTGATATCATAATAGCACAGAAAAAACGGACGAAACGGACAAGGATGTCACTCTGTTTGTGCCAGAAACCTATCGAGCGTCTTTCGCACGCCGTCCGCGCTATTCCCGCCTCCCATGCGCATGGCGGTAGCCTGCCAGCTCAACCCGTCGAAATACCGGAGGCGAATCAGGCTGGAGATGTAGCAGTCGTCTAGCTCGGCGAGGTAGGTTTCCACGTCGAGGCGCAGGGCTTTGAGGTGCTTTCGGCGGGCCTCGAGCATGGTTAGGATGCTCAGGTCTATCGTGGTGTCAATCCCCGAAACGCTGATGGTGTGCTTGCTGTAGGGGAACTCGGTCAGCGACCCCGTCACGACATCTGAAACGGTATGATAACGATGCAGTTCGTGGTCGATGAGCTGCATTTCGAGTCTTGCATGGTGGTATTGCTCAAGCTTGTCCTTGATTGTGAGCATAGGATGTCCTCCTTGTTGCTGATGAAATGTGAATGGAACCCTTCGCGCTGCAGTGCGCATAAACCATAGTCCCTTGGGCAGGTATTGATTTGCTGAATGGCTGGGGCATGGAGAATTTACGGTTGCAGATCTTCTGCCTTTTGCCCCTCTGCCTTCTCCAGCGCCAATAGCTGCTCGGGCGAAAGCCCGTCAAACTCGCCTGTATCGTACGCTCGCTGGCTGTACTGCTGCTCGATTACGGTCTTTGCACTGCGCCCATTTGGAGCATAACCACGACTGAAAGAAGCGTTGCCGCTCGATGTTTGGCCACTGGTGGCTTGACCTCCCCCAGAGCCAGAAGACGAATCAGCGCAGGAGGAAGCATAAACGGGAGAATAAGAGGGCGAAGCCCCCCCTCCGTGGTCTTGCTCTTTGGAGAGCCAGCCTACAATGAATCGCTCGATCCCCTTGATGGTTTTGCGGCGCGGCTTGTTGGCATCGAGCCAGCCGTGCATGCTGCGCAGCTGCTGGAGGACATCCACATTCGGGTAAAGCGATTGCCACTGGGCGAACTGGTCGGGGGAGATGTCGTAGAGCGTGTTATTGTTGAGCGGCAGCGAATACGCGGGCTGCGGCTGCGGCACGGAAGCGTCTGGACGCTGAGTGTAATCATTCGTATTCGTATTCGATTTCGTATTCGTATTCGTATTCGGATTGGGATTCAGGCCGCCATCTGCCGCGATTTGCGGCGAGTTGCCGCGAGGGGGAATGGGCTGGGGCGCAGGGAATTTGGGAATGCTGCGACGAAGCCGCTGATGCGTCCCCCAGTTGCGCAGCTCCAGATACGGCCGCCTGCCGATGGTGTACAGCGTCAGCATGCCGAGGGACTCAAGGGCGGCGATGGACTCCTTGATCTGGGCGGTGGTGACGCTGCGAAGCGGGTACAGCCTCGCTTTGAGGATCGCAGGACGCGCGTCCATGCGACCGTAGTCGTCGCAATTGACGATCAGTCGGTAAAAAAACACCTCGCAAAACAAGCTCAGCGCGTCAATGCTCTCGCTCACGCAGATACTTTCTTTGAGAATTCGATTGCCCATGGCTATCCTCCGTTTTAAAATGGCAGGTCGTCGCCTAGGACGACCTCGTAGTCCTGCGCGATGGCGGCGTACTGCGCCAAGCTCCTGCGCTCGATTAACTCCTCGGGCTTTTCCTTGGGCGTTAGATAGATGACGTCCTCCGCGCTAATCTCAAGCTGAGACTTGCTTTGCCCGTCCTTCGCCGCATAATGATGCAGCCTCACCGCCCCGCAAACCGCGACCTTGCGCCCCTTGCACAGGTGCCAGCTTTCGCCTAGACTTCCCTGCGCATTCACGCGGAAATAATCCACTTGCGCCTCGCCGCTCGCCTTGCTTGGGCGCCGATTCACCGCCACCGTAAATGTACAAACCGTCGCCCTCGCGCCAGCCGTGCGCAGCTGCGGGTCACGCGTGAGATTGCCGATAATCGTTAGTTGATTCATCCTTGATTCTCCTCAATTCGTTGGATCGTGGAAATGCGAAGAACGTAACTTCGCAAGTTTCAATGTAAGTAAAAAAAGGGGCAGCTTTAATTGGCATGGTCAAACAACCCAATATAACAGACTCCACATCTCTGTTTGCAACCCAACAAGCTACCAATATGGCAATTATACCCACTGACAAGTAACCTGTCAAGGGATATTTTGCGATCTATTCATTTCGACTTGTAATCTGTCAAGTTATTTGGTATACTTTCAGCAGTGGAAAGGGGAGTCATTATGCTGGGAGAACGAATCAGAGCGCTTCGCAGGAATGCCAAGCTGACCCAACAGGACTTAGCGCGCAAGGTGGGCACCACCAAGCAGAATATTTACAAATACGAAAAGGGCATTATTACCAACCTGCCCATAGGCAAACTCGAGGCGCTCGCCTCTGCCCTTGACACCTCGCCCGCGCAGCTCATGGGTTGGGACGACTCCGACGACAGCCCCTACGCGGGTCTCGCCAACGTCATGCCCATGCCAAAGACCCGCTACGTGCCGATTCTGGGCACCGTCGCCTGCGGTCTACCCATTCTCGCCGAAGAAAATCTCGACGGTTACGCCGCTGTCCCCGAAGACGTACAAGCTGATTTCTGCCTTCGCTGCGCAGGCGACAGCATGATCGGCGCCCGCATCTTCGACGGCGACATGGTCTACATTAAAAAAACCTCCGAATGCCGCGACGGCGACATCTGCGCCATCCTCATCGAAGGAGATGCCACCCTCAAGCGCGTCTATCGCATCGGAGCCTCCATGCTCGAGCTACGCGCCGAAAACCCGACCTTCCCCATCCTTCGCTATTCAGGCGATCAGCTCGCTGACGTCTCCATCATGGGCATAGCCGTAGCATTCACTAGCCTAGTCCACCATTAGCAGGGGCTCTGCCCCTGCACCCCGCAAGGGGACAGAGCCCCCTTGACCCCAGAGTGTCCGTGCTTTGCACGGACAGTTGGGTATCGGTGGTTTGTTTACTCCATGGGGACGGCGCAAGGGCGGCTTCGCCTGCTTGCCCGTGGGGTGACGAGGGGGCGCAAGAGCGGCTTCGCCTGCTTGCTCGCGGGTGACGAGGGGGGCGCAAGGGCGGCTTCGCCTGCTTGCTCGCGGGTGACGAGGGGGGAGCAAGAGCGGCTTCGCCTGCTTGCTCGCGGGTGACGAGGGGGAGCAAGGGCGGCTTCGCCTGCTTGCCCGTGGGTGACGAGGGGGCGTGTTCGGGGTATTGGGTGAAAATCGCATGCACCACCCTAATAGGAGGAGAATAAATGAACACAGTTGAAGTTATCGCGCAGCGGATACGGGCGTTATGTGATCAGCGGGGCATAACGCCCAACGGATTGCGTTACATAACGGCAGTACCGCAGTCGACGATCAAAAGCATATTAAATAATGAGACGAAGAGTCCGGAAGTACTTACCATTAAGAAGCTTTGTGATGGGCTGGAAATGACGCTTGCGCAATTTTTTGATACCGATACTTTCAACAATCTCGATCAAGAAATAAAAAAGCAAAGCAAGCCTGATTTCATGTGTCCGCTACTTAATATCCTGTTCCAGTTCGTCAAATTCCTTGGTGCTGAAAAACTCGCCAAGGGTGATACCCAAACCGTCGCAGAGCTTTTTAATCGTTCCGATTTTGGGGTCGCAGCTTCTGCCATATAGTATATTTTTCACAGATGATGGAGGCAATGCGGAGATCGTAGCCAGTTTGTTGATCGTCAAATCGCGTTCGTCGCTCAGTTGCAGTATGCGGTTGCGGATTGTATTTACAGTATCCATCTTCATATCTCCCTATCTTTTTATGACAAGATTACAGCATTCCTATTGAAAAAGCAGGCTACGCATGCTACTATTAGGCTACGCATAGCCTAACAAAGAGGAGTAGATCAGAATGAGAAAGAACACTTGCTGTTTTACAGGGCATAGGAGACTACCCGATTACAAGGCGGAAAGCATCAAAAAACGCCTTGACCAAGAGGTTGAGAACCTCATCAATCAAGGCGTGACGGATTTCATATCTGGCGGCGCGATTGGGTTTGATCTGATGGCTGCTGCGGTAGTCGCGGAGAAGAAAAAGCACCATGATTCGCTGCGCCTGATCTTTGCCCTGCCCTGCGGCAATCATAACGCACGCTGGTCGAGCAGCGAAACAGACCTGCTCCATTCCTTGCTCACGCATGCCGATGAGGTCATATGCCTTTGTGATGCATACACCCCCGACTGCATGAGAAAGCGCAATGAATACATGGTGAATCACTCAGCGCATTGCATCTGCGCGCTGATTCATCAAAGGACAGGCACCAGCCAAACCGTCAACTTCGCGCAAAGAAATGCTCTGCAAGTCATCAACGTTGCAGACTGAAAACAACCATTACAGATCGTCCGCATCCTGCTCGGGTACATCGCCGTCCGCGGCCGTGCCCGTGTAGCTGCCAAGCACATCGGTGGACATCGGCTCGTCTGCCATGTGCGCCATATCGCATAGCTTCCCGCTGTGATCATCATGATCATGGCGTTTCTTTTTTTGTGCTGCGAGCACCGCATTTTCCTGCGTCTTATTATGCACTCCGTAATTCTTGCAATCACACGAGTACCCCTGATCAGGGCTATATGCATCCTTTGGATTGCAGTTGCATGCCCGCTTAGGCGTATCATTTCCAGTCTGTTTCTCCATACTCATTATCAAAGACCTCCTCAAAATATATCGTCTATGCAAAGCATAGGATGTACATTGATCAAGGAGTTCATACGCGAGGGTGCTTAGTAAGCTGAAGCTACATTGATCCTCCCCCCCTCGCTACTTACGACCATTTTTCAAGTGTCATCCCCATCTTTTTTCCATCCACCCATACTCCTACACTCCCTGTCCGTGCAAAGCACGGACATAACGGGGTCAAGGGGGCAATAAGCGAGCGAAGCTCCCCCTGCAAAAACAGGGAAAGTACGATAACCACTTGCTTTATTTCGGCATATGATGTATATTAGGCGCATGCGGTTTAATTATCGCCCATAGGGCAGAAACCGACCCGCTCCGCGACGGAAATGGAAAGCCCGTCGTGAGAATGTAAGATATAATAGGGAGGAAAACAATATGGAACGCGTATTTAACTTTTCGGCAGGCCCGGGAGCGATTGCACAGAGCGTACTTGAGAAGGCAGCGAGCGAATTGGTTTGCTACGGGGATAAGGGCATGAGCATCATGGAGATGAGCCATCGCAGCGCGATGTACATCGAGGTGTACGAAGGCGCAAAGCAGGCGCTCAGGAATCTGATGAAGATTCCTGATAATTACGAAATCCTGTTTTTGCATGGCGGCGCAACGATGCAGTTCAGCGCAATTCCGCTGAATATCATGAAAAAAGAGGGCAACGCGGACTATGTTGATAGCGGTAACTTTGCGCATTTAGCAGCTGTTGAAGCTGAGCGCTACGGCAAGGTCAACATCGTCGCTTCCTCCAAGGAAGATAATTATGCCTATGTGCCAGACGTTGATCAGATCAAGTTCAACGCGGATGCCGATTACGTGCATATCACCACCAATAACACCATCTACGGCACGAGATACACCAAATTGCCCGACACGGGCGATGTGCCGCTGGTTGCGGATGCGAGCAGCAATATTCTGTCTGAGCCAATGGACGTAAGCAAATTCGGCGTGATCTATGCAGGCGCGCAAAAGAACATCGGTCCAGCTGGTCTGTGCGTGCTGATCGTGCGCAAGGATCTTCTGGTGGACGCATGCCCCTTGTGCCCCAAGCTGTTGAACTGGAAGCTTCAGGTGAAGAACGATAGCATGGTCAACACCCCAAATACCTACGGCATTTACATGGCAAAGCTTGGCTTTGAGTGGCTGGCAGGACTTGGCGGGATTGACGCGATCTATGAAATCAACAAGCAAAAGGCTGCACTTCTGTATGATTATATCGATCAGAGCAAGCTCTTCAAGGGCTGCGCGCAGAAGGAATACCGCTCGCTGATGAACGTCACGTTTGTGACGGGCGACGCGGATAAGGACGCGGCTTTTGTGAAGTACGCGACCAAGCAGGGGCTTGTGAACCTCAAGGGACACCGCAATGTGGGCGGCATGCGTGCCAGTATCTACAATGCAATGCCGCTGGAAGGCGTGCAAAAACTGGTCGATGTGATGGCCGCATTTGAAAAGGAGAACGCATAATTATGTTTAAAATTCAAACGCTCAATAAGATTTCGGATATCGTCCACCAGCATTTAACGGCTGAAAACTACCTGATTGCAAACGAAGAACCCGTTCCAGACGCGATTCTTGTGCGCTCGGCGAGCATGCACGACATGGAAATGCCCGAGAGCCTGCTTGCGATTGGCCGCGCAGGTGCAGGCACGAATAATATCCCGATTGAGGAGTGCTCAAAGCGCGGCATCGTCGTGTTCAACACCCCTGGCGCAAATGCGAATGCCGTTGCAGAGCTTGTGATTGCGGGCTTGATGCTGGGCAGCCGCAACGTGATTGGCGGCGTGCAGTGGGCAGCGCAGAACCTGACGGACAAGGGCGGCGAGGTCGCAAAGCTCGTTGAAAAAGGCAAGGCGCAGTTCGGCGGCCCCGAAGTTCGCGGCAAGACCCTTGGCGTGATTGGCCTTGGCGCAATCGGCGCAATCGTTGCTAACGCAGCGTCTCAGGGGCTTGGGATGGACGCCTTGGGCTTTGACCCCTTCATCAGCATCGAGAGCGCATGGTCGCTCAGCCGCGCCGTTGGCCGCTGCACCGCTGTGGATGATATCTATGCGAAGGCGGATTATATCACCATTCACGTCCCGCTCAAGGACAATACCAAGGCGATGATCAACGCGGACAGCATCGCAAAGATGAAGGACGGCGTGCATATTCTGAACTTCAGCCGTGCTGAATTGGTTGACTCCGCAGCGATGGCAGCTGCGCTGGAGTCGGGCAAAGTCGGTAGCTACGTCACCGACTTCCCAACCGCCGAAGTGCTCGCGATGAAGAACACCGTCGCGATCCCGCATCTGGGCGCATCCACCCCTGAGAGCGAAGAAAACTGCGCCTCGATGGCAGCCGCCCAAATCCGCGACTACCTAGAGCGCGGCCAGATCCGCAACTCAGTCAACCTGCCCGAGATCATCCTTGGCCACAGCGAAGGCGTTCGCGTGCTCATCATCCATGAAAACGAGCCGGGCATGGTCAGTGCGATTTCCGCAGCCATCGGCGCGCGCAAGATCAACATCAACAATATGCAAAACAAGAGCCGCAAGGATATGGCGGTCACGGTGCTAGAAATCGGCAAAATGCCCGACCAACGTCTCCTAACGGAGCTAATGGCATTGCCAGGCGTCATAAGAGTGAGAACATTCGAAGAGTGATCGTCCAAAAAGCTCGGAGCTTCGCTCATTCATGCGATCTTTTTTCGCCGGGGCTGTCGCCCTTTTAATGCACGTCGTTCCTGTTCGCTTCCCATATCACCTAGCATTCTTCCAATAAAACATCCATCCACACCCCGTCTTCCTATTCAGGAAGGCGGGTTTTTTGCCCCTATTTCCCCCCATCTTCGCCCAAAATCCACTTTGTTTCATATGTGAACTCTGCCCCCCGACATGGGCGAAGCCCATACTGGGTCAGGGGTCCAGACCCTTGCGGGGGTCAAGGGGGGCAGCGCCCTCTTGTTTTATTTTGCAATTCCGCAACGCAATGGGGTAGTTGCACGTCTATGAAGCATGGGGCCCAAATAAAGCTTGATTGAGGGAGGAATGGCACATATAATAGGGTGAGATAAAAAAACGAAGGTTGTGTACGTATTATCGTTTGGCGCCGAAGCTGGAAGGCGAATGGAGCTATTCGATTTTTATACTGGTATGAGTAGCGCTGACGGTGGGCGGCCTGTGGCTGTTCAAGCGCAAAAAAATGGTTTTGATGGGAGTGGGAGAATGTTCGAACCAAAGCGGCTGTTGGCGCTGATGGGCTGTGTGATCATGCTTTTTAGCACATGCGCCTCAGCGGAAGATTTTGCCGATAACTATAATGACGAGAACGAAACGACAATCACAGAAGAAGAACTGCTGGAATTGGACGGCGCGCTGGACATGCAGAATGTGGACGAAGTGATCGCGGTGGAAAGCCAGCTCGCGACGACATTTCGGGAATATTCGACGCTTGGCGCAAGCGTGGCGGTGATCCAAAACGGCGAGATCACATTCACGTACCAATACGGTAAAAGCGGGATACGCGGGGATGAAGTGACGGCGGACACAGGGTTTCAGGTGGCGAGTATCAGCAAATTGGTGTCCAATATCGGGCTGATGCAGCTGGTGGAGGCGGGTAAGGCGAAATTGGATGACGACTTGAGCGATTTGTTCGGGTTTGAGGTCAGAAATCCAGACTATCCCGATACGCCGATCACGCTGCGCCAACTGATGAGCCACACGGCGGGCTTCGCGGATCATAAATACTATCAGCAGGCATTGCAGGGCAAGGTGCGCAAGCTCAGCGAGATATTCACAGGCTCCAGTCGGCGTATTTTGTATCGGGACGACACCAAACCGGGCTCCAAACGCCACTACAGCAACTTTGGCGGCGGACTGATCGGCAGCCTGATCGAGAAGCTGTCGGGGCAGCAGCTTGACGCGTATATGGCGGAGCATGTCTTCACGCCGCTTGGGATCACGGCGAGCTATCAGCCAAACCAACTGCCCACGGATATGCTGCTTGCGGATATGTACAGCATGCCAAAGGGCAAGATCGAAAAAAGACTTCGCGACGATGCGAAGGTCGTGACCAAGGAAAGCTGGGAAACCGCTTATGTGTATAGCGCGGGCAAGCTGGTGATCACCGCAGTCGACCTTGCGAAGATCATTTCGGCGCTGTGCGATGGCGGGATATACGGCGATGTGCGCATATTGGAGGAAAGCACGGTGCTTGAGATGACCAAGCGCCAAGGCAACCGATTTTCGGTGGATTGCGAATGCACCCATGGTCTGTTCATGAACATCATCACGGATTATCAGGTGAGGGGGCGCACGGTGTACGGACATGGCGGGAAGGCCAACGGCATGCTCTGCGCGGCCTACTTTGACCCAACCGACCGCACAGGCGTTGTGATGCTGACAAACGGCTGCGAAAACGACAGAGCCTACTACGGATGCGGACTGCTGGGGCGCGCGATTCTACGCGTTTGCTACGATGAAGTGATCGGGGACAAGCATCAATATATCGACCCGTTCCTGGTAGACTAACGTCTGGTCGTCGGAAAAGCTCGGGCAAAGCCCGAGCTTTTCCGACGGAGCTTCGCTCTTTTAATGCACTCCGTCCCTGTTCGCTAACGCTCACGGCCTTGGCTACGTGTAGGGAATCCATGCTTCGCATGGTCCCCAAACCACCGGGGCTGTTGCCCTTTTATTGTCGCTGGTTTCGGATTACAATCGGAGGGGGCTTCGCTCATTTCTTTCCGATCCTCCGATACCTCCTTGGGGCTGTCGCCATCTTTCATGCACCACCACTGAATGAAAGATGTGTAAAATAGATGCTTTGGGGCAATCGCCCCACACACCACACCAAGTCATCCAACCTTGATACTGAACTTTCACCATACGCCTTAGGGCGATGAGAATGACTGGAGTTTAGGAGTTTGCAAAATCTATGGGGTAACGAAATCCGCTTCTCTTTACGAGGAGCGGATTTTGTTGCTTGGAGGCGGGCGATTCCCTATTTCATGGCTTATCCAGCCTCAACTATGCGTATTCTTTCACCCTGCATTACGCATACTAGCCATATCCATGGAGTAGCGGAGGTAAACAATGATATGCCAACCAAATTTTCGCGCAGTTTAAAGCGCAACCTAGAGACCCTTAGTGACCTGCTGATGCTGGACACATCGGACGATATTACGCTGCGCGAGTTTACGGCGCTGGGGCTGGACTGCGCGCTTTTTTTCGTGCAGGGGATGTGCAGCGGGCAGCAGATTGCGGATAATGTGCTGAGGCCGATGATGCTCAGCCGCGAGGAAGCAAGCGGCGCGGAGGCGATGGAGCTTGCGACCAAGAAGCTGATTCAAGTAGCGGAGATCACGACGGAAAAGAATATCGCGATGGCGGTGGAACAGCTGATGCAGGGGCAGGCGCTGCTGCTGCTGGATACGGTGGATCAGGCGATCATTATGGATTTGCGGCAGTATGTGAGGCGCGGGATCACCACGCCCCAAACGGAGAGCGTGGTGGTTGGGCCGCAGGAGGCATTCAACGAAGTGATGCGGGATAACCTCACGCTGCTGCATCGGCGGCTGCAAAGCCCGATGTTCGTGACGGAAATCCTCAAGGTGGGGACGCAGATCAGCACGCAGGTCGCGCTTTGCTATATTGACGGGACTTGCAAACAGGAGACGGTGGAGGAGATCAAGCGGCGCATAGGCGGGCTGGCGGTGGACTACGTGCTGACGTCGGGGTCGCTGGAGCAGCTGATTGAGGACGACCCGTATGCGCCGCTGCCGCAGGTGGCGGCGACGGAACGCCCCGACCGCGCGGTGAGCTTTTTGCTGGAGGGGCAGGCGGTGCTGCTGCTGGACGGAAGCCCGAGGGCGATTGCGATGCCGATGGGGTTTTGGCATTTGTTCCATGCGCCGGATGATAGCTATATGCGCTGGTACTATGGGATGTTCACGCGGTTTATCAGGATGTTCGGGGCGCTGGTATCGCTGCTGCTGCCAGCGGTTTTTGTGGCGCTGGTTGTGTTTCACCCCACGAGCATCCCCATGACGCTGCTGACGAGCATTATGGAGAGCCGAAGCGTGGTGCCGCTGAGCCTGTTTGGCGAGGCGCTGCTGATGATCACGATCTTTAACCTCATCAATGAGGCAGGCGTGCGGGTGCCGGGGATCATGGGGTCGTCACTGGGACTGGTGAGCGCGCTGATCCTTGGCACGGCGGCGGTGCAGGCAGGGCTTGTGAGTCCGCTGCTGATCATCGTGGTGGCGCTGTCGGGGCTTGGCAGCTACGCGCTGCCCAACTATTCGCTGAGCTTTGCGTATCGGCTGGAGCAGATGCTGCTGCTGATCGCGGGGGGGATTATGGGGCTGACGGGCGTGTGCCTGATGGGTGTGCTGGTGATCTGCCAAATCGCGGGTATGGAGAGCCTGAACCAGCCATACCTCGCGCCCAGCAGCCCAAGGCGCGCGCATAACCCCGACCTGTTCTTGCGAACGCCGCTGTTTCGCCAGCGTCTGCGCGGCTATCTGTCCAATCCGTCCAATATGAACCGCGCGACAGGGCGCATGCGCCGATTTGGGGAAGGGGGCAGGAAAAAACAGTGACGATGTTTATTAAGCGTTTTGCTCAAACCAAATCGTCTGTCAATACCCCCAAAACGGAGGCGGAGGATAGGCGAAGCGGTACGGTGAATGCGTACCGAAGCCTTGCGGTGATTCAAATAACGATTCAGCTGATGTTGTGGCTGACGTTGTTTTGCTACGACAAAGCGATGCAGGCGACGTGGCAGGCAGCGCTGATGCTGATTGTGCCGCTGGCGATCCTGTGGGCGCTGTGGACGGTGGGCCAAAAGGGGATTCGCACGAAGGCGGGTAGCTACTTGGTGCTGCTACTCTTGCCGTGTTTGCTGGTGGATACATCGCTGCTGCTGTTTGCCCTGACGGAACTGATGAGCGAAATGGTGCCATCGTATTCACTGCCGCTGCATGTGGTACTGGCGACGGGGATTTGCTTTGCGAATGTCTGCTTGTCGCATGAAAATGGCGTAGCGTACGGCGCAAACGTGATGCGCTGGGGGCTTTTGGGGCTGTTTGCGCTGGGAACGGTGCTGCTGGATGTGGACGTGAACGGCTATCGGCTGTGGCCGCTGCTTGGCATGGGACTGGGGAATACGGCGCTGACTGCGCTGGCTGGCAGCGGGAGCCTGTGGGGTGTGGCGCTGCTGTTTATCCTGCCGATGGGCAAGGATGGGCGGATTCCTGCGCCATCTCGCATGGGCGAGAGCGCGAAGCCCCATCATACGATACCGTGGACGGTTTTGCCGTGGGTGCTCGGGTTTATATGGGCGATGTGGATCAGCATGACAGCTCCGTGGAACGCGCTGGATCACTTCACGGTAGGTGAAAAGTTGATCGGCATGGCACTTCATAGCGGTAAGGTGCTCCTGTCGGAGCTGACAAATGTGATGTGGCTGCTTGGGATGTCGATTGGAATTGTGGGCTGCGCAACCAGCGGCGAAAAAATTCTGCGCAATGTCTTGCCCAAAATGCCGCATATGCTGTCGGCGGCGGCGGTGCTGCTGCCTGTGATGGTGCTGTCGCTTATATTTCAGGACGCGCTGCTGAGCATCATCGTGGTGATGCTGCCGTTTCGGGCGGTGCTGTCGCTGATGGTAGCGATTGGCATGATCGTGATCTCAAAGAAGGGGGCGAAGTAATGAAAGCATCTTTATATGAAGAAACAAAACAAAATATAGCCCAACTAGCATCCCCCAATGTCCATGCAAAGCGAGGACAAACAGGGGTGAAGAGTGTAGTGACACGCCTAAAGTCTATCATGTGCCACAGTGTAGGAAGTAAAACTTCCCGTAATACCTCTCCCCACGAAAAAGACATGAATAAACCCTCAACCCACCCCGCG
>LFRM01077631.1_pt2 | contig 12773 bp, 13 predicted proteins | sample 618341 | NCBI WGS metagenome assembly LFRM01 (sample SAMN03654438, study PRJNA283298) | anaerobic digester metagenome | isolation source: pool of bioreactors CSTR01a, CSTR02a, and CSTR03a thermophilic anaerobic... | place: Denmark: Kgs. Lyngby | collected 2014-05-21
ACTAGGTTCACTTAAAGATAAGAATTTGGCAGTACTCACATCCGGAGCAGTTTCTGCGATATCTAGGACGACCTTAGTTACATATAGTCCACCAATTAGAGTAATGACAATCACGCTAATCATGAGAAATTTTACAATTTTAGAAAATAAAGTAAAAGAATTCGTTTTGGCATTCTTTCGTCTGCCTGGTTTGTTAGCCATCTTTTTACCTCCAGTAAAAAATTTGTTCAATATATTATAGCATAAAAGATGCCCTACATTGTAGTAGAGCATCTTTAGAGATTCTTAAGATTCAATGATATTCTAGGGTTAATTGCCTTTTACTTCCAATTAAACACATAAGGGACATTCCGGTAGAAGTCTCCGTAGTTTAGACCGTAGCCTACAACAAAGACATCTTCAATTTCAAAACAAGTATAATCTGCAATTAAATCAACTTTTCGTCGAGAAGGCTTATCTAATAAAGTGCAGGTTTTAACAGTACGAGCACCTTTAGATTTTACATAATTATAAACAAATTCCATGGTTATTCCTGTATCGATGATATCATCGACAATTAGGACATCATACCCTTCAATATTATCAGGCACGTCATTTACCACTTCGCAAACGCCTAGGGAAGTTTCCCCGTGCCCATAAGATGATGTGGTCATAAAACCAATGGTGGTGTCCACATCTATGGCTCGGACCAAGTCAGCGGTGAAAATAAAACTTCCTCTAAGCAAGGAAAGTACATACAATTTCTTACCCTCATAGTCCTTGGAAATTGTTGCTCCCATTTCTAAAACCTTATCTCTGATTTCCTCTTCTGTAATGAGAATATTTCGTTCTTTGTTGTCCATGAGCGTAATCACCGTTTCCTTTCAAAGTATACATATTACAGTAAATCATATATAATTGATGATAATATGTCAAGAACCTTGCGAAAAAGGAGGAGATTTTTTGATAACTGGTAATATAGATGGGGTCCGAAAACGGATTCTAGCAGAATTAGATCAAATATTTGATGTGAGAACACCAAAAGATTCTTATGCAGATCCTGAAATTGTTGAAATAATGATTAAGGCGACGAAAGAATTAGAACGAGAAATCAGTGTGCTTATTGATCGAAGAGGAATGGTAGTAGAGGTGGCTGTGGGAGATAGTAGCAGCGTATCTATGCCTTTAGTTGAACTTAGAGAAAAGAAGTTATCTAAAGTTCGAGTCGTTCATACCCACCCCAATGGAAATCCTAATCTATCCGCACTAGATTTATCCGCACTTCTTAAAATGAAGCTAGATGCTATTGTGGCCATAGGTGTAAAAGATGACCCTGAAGTTGTCATGGGTTTTTTAACCGTGGCAGATGAAAGAGTTCATGTAGAAGCAACTAAACCCATGGATTTAGAAATGGCTTTACGATTTAATATTTTAGATCGAATTAAGTTCAATGAATCTATGTTAGCTCAAGCCAAAGACTTAGAAGAGGAAGAAGAGAGGGCTGTACTGATTGGTTTGGATACCTTAGATAGCTTAGATGAACTTAAAGAATTAGCGCTGGCTGCTGATGTGAGTACTGGGGAAATTATTTTTCAAAATCGAGCAGCTCAAGATAATTCTTTTTACATTGGTCGAGGAAAGGTTAACGAAGTTCGAGATGCGCTACAGTTAAGTCGAAGTAATATGGTTATAGCAGATGACGAACTTACTGGGTCTCAAATACGAAACTTAGAAGACGAGTTAGGCGTTAAAGTCATTGACCGAACCACGTTAATTCTTGAGATTTTTGCCCGAAGAGCAAAAACCAGAGAGGCTAAGCTCCAAGTAGAACTGGCCCAGCATAAGTATAGAATGACAAGGCTCATTGGCCTAGGCCTGATTATGTCAAGAACTGGTGGAGGAATTGGAACCAGAGGTCCTGGAGAGCAGCAGCTTGAAATTGATAGAAGAAAAATTAGAGATCGAGTCCATGATCTTAAAAATGAACTTAAAAAAGTTGAAGCCATCAGAGAAATTCAAATGGAAAAGAGAATGGAAAATGATACACCTTGGGTTACTTTAGTAGGATATACCAATTCAGGAAAGTCTACCCTTCGAAATAGTTTAGCCGATATCGCTTCGAGAGATGATCTGGTTAAGACTAAAGTAGAAGAAAAAAACATGCTTTTCGCTACCCTAGATCCTACTACTCGTGCCATATCTTTAGAAGATAATCGAGTAATCACATTAACCGATACAGTAGGATTTATTCGCAAACTACCCCATGATTTAGTAGAAGCGTTTAAGTCTACTTTAGAAGAAGTAACGTCTTCTAATCTTTTATTACACGTTATTGATGCTTCAGTTGATGATTGTTACGAACAAGTATTAGCTGTAGATCAGGTGCTGCTTGAAATTGGTGCCAATGATAAAGACATGATTATAGTCTTTAACAAGATTGACCAAGGAAAGAGCTACAAGACTGAAGACATAATAGAACATTATAAAGGAAAGCATCCTGTTATAGAAATATCAGCAAAAAATGGGACTAATCTACAAACTCTATTAGAACTTATGGCTAAGGAGTTGCCAGACAATAGTGTGGAAATTTATGCCTTAATTCCTTATGAACAGCAAAAATTAGTAGCGCTCATTCATGAAAATGGACTAATAATTGAAGAGGATTTCGAAGAAAATGGTACTAAAATCCATGCAAAAGTAAAAAAGAGAGATCTTCATCTTTATGAGAATTATATGATAGAAGGAGCGAGCGAGGATGAATAATATCATCATAGATTACCAGAAGGTTTATCATCTGGTAACGGAGCAGCTAAAAAAAACCGATAGTGTTTTAGCTGCGTTTGTTTTTGGCAGTATGGTGACAGGAGATCTTTGGGAAAACTCGGACATTGATTTTTTTGTTATCCAAAAAGGAGAAAAATCAGGAATACGAAACATTTATTCAGGTGAAGAGGGTATTCCTGTTCATTTCAAATTGATGAGTAAGAAAGAGCTGATGACTCTAAAGGGACTAGAGATAAAAGGGTCATATATGCATCGTATTTTTTCTTCTTCTAAATTGATATTTACAAATGATGAGGAAATTAGAGAAAAGTATAATAGCCTTCGCTTCTATCCTGAAATGGAAAGACGGAAATGGACCTTATCTTACTTAGGCAAGCTAATTAAAAGTATAGATTCTACTGAAAAATTTCTGCATTATGGGAATTACTATGGTGCCTATAATACTTTATTAGAATCCATGGAATTATATGCCTCTATTTATGTTAATTCACGAGGTTATTTAATTAGCAAAGATACTATAAATATGGCAGCGGGGCTCAATTCTGAATATGAAGAGAAATATCGGTATTTGGTAAGTTCTGATGATTTGGTTGAAAAAATAGTATCTGTAAATAAATATCTTAAAAAGACCCTGGATCAAGAAATTCTTGAAGCTTCAGAAGTGCTTCTGGCTTATTTTCGGGAAAAAGATCAACCCATGAGTTCAAGTGAACTTCTTAATGATGATTTTTTCAGCGACTTTGATATTCATATGGAAGGGATTCTAAGTCTTCTTTACTCCAAAAATTTATTAAAATGCTCTTTGCGAGAGGTCTTTACAGACACTGGTGAAGTTCTAATTAAAGAGAATGTGTACCAGATTTAATGCATTATTTTACTTTACAGTATACTAAAGAAGTGGAATTTACTGAGAAAAAATCTGTCTTTATTGGAGTAGGAAAAAGAGTTTTTTCAGAAGATGAGGCTAGAGAGTTTATTGATGAGATGAAGCGAAAATACAAAGATGCCAGGCATCACGTCTATGCTTATACCCTATTTGAAGACATGAATATCCAGAGATATAGCGATGATGGAGAACCTCAAGGTACAGGAGGGATACCTGTCTTAGATGTGATTAAAAAAAATGATCTTCGAAATGTTTGTATTGTAGTTATTCGTTATTTTGGAGGGGTTTTACTAGGAGCAGGTGGGTTAACCAGAGCGTATGTAAAAGGTGCGGCCGTGGCTGTTGAAGCCTCAGGAATTATCAAAAGAGTTGAAGGGGTTGAAGCTAAGCTTCCCCTAAGCTATGACCATTTAGGTAGAGTGGAGCATTATCTACTAGAGAATAAAATCAAAATAATTGAAGCAGAATATACGGAGATGGTAAGTTTAACCCTTTATCTCAAACGGGAAGATTACGATCAAGTGAAAGATGAAATTTTAAACCTAACATCAGGTCAAGCAGAACTAGGAGAAGGAGCTAAAGAGATGTTTTATGTGAAAGATAATCAATTGCTAAAAGAGATTTGATGATAAATTCACAGAGTGTTATAATAGGTTGTTAAAACAATAGAGGAGGGATTTTCATGTCAGGACATTCAAAATGGCATAATATTCAAGCTAAAAAGGGGAAGATGGATGCCAAAAGAGGTAAAGTTTTTACGAAAATAGGAAAGGAAATCATAATGGCGGCAAAGGAAGGGGCAAGCCCTGATACTAATGCTAAGTTGCGTGACGTTATTGCAAAGGCGAAAGCGGCTAATATGCCAAATGATAATATCAATAGAGCTATAAAAAAAGCTGCTGGGGATAGCAATAGTGCGGATTTTGAAGAAATTGTATATGAAGGCTATGGACCAAGTGGTGTAGCTGTTATTGTGGAAGCTTATACGGATAATAAAAATAGAACTGCAGGCTCAGTTCGTCATTTATTTGATAAACATGGTGGGAATTTAGGAACTACAGGCTCAGTTACATTTATGTTTAATAAAAAAGGTCAAATAATTATTGAGAAAACCGAAGAGTTAGATGAGGAAGAACTAATGATGCTAACTCTTGATAATGGAGCTGAAGACTTTGTCAGTGAAGATAATATTTACGAAGTTATTACGGAGCCAGATGCTTTCTTAAATGTAAAGGAAGCTTTAATTAAGGAAAATATTGAATTATTGGAAGCGGAAGTGACCATGATACCTAATGTAACTACAGCTTTAGATTTAGAAACATCAGAGAAATTCCAGAAATTAATTGATACTCTTTTAGAAGATGATGATGTGGATAACGTTTATCATAATGCGGAATTCCATGAGGATTTCGAAGAGAACTAAATTAAAATAGCAAAACGAAGAAGGGATCTAAATGATAGAATTTATGGAACAATTCCAGCCAACAACTCAGGCTTTAATAGCCACTCTTTTTACGTGGGGAGTTACTGCACTGGGATCATCACTAGTATTCTTTTTTAAAAATATTAATAAGAAAGTTTTTGATACCATGTTAGGATTTGCAGCTGGAGTAATGATTGCAGCTAGTTTTTGGTCCTTAATTAATCCTGGTATTCAGCTAGCTGAAGAGATGGGGTATATACCTTGGCTAGTGGCAGCCATAGGATTTATGGCTGGAGGATTGTTTCTACTTCTTGTGGATAAGGTTTTACCTCACATGCACCTAGGTTTAAAGCCAAAAGAGACGGAAGGGATTAAAACTTCTTGGCAAAGAAGTGTATTATTAGTCACCGCCATTACTCTTCATAATATTCCTGAGGGATTAGCGGTGGGAGTAGCGTTCGGTGCTGTGGCTGCGGGCCTTGGTTCGTCTACCACTGCTGGAGCAGTAGCTCTAGCCATTGGTATTGGATTACAGAACTTCCCAGAAGGAGCTGCGGTTTCCATACCCTTAAGAAGAGAGGGTATGTCTAGATGGAAAGCCTTTCTCTATGGTCAGGCTTCGGGGATTGTGGAGCCTATTGCGGGAGTATTAGGAGCTTTACTTGTGATTTCAGTAAGGTCACTTCTGCCGTTTGCCCTATGTTTTGCTGCAGGAGCGATGATTTTTGTAGTAGCAGAAGAGCTTATACCTGAAGCTCAGTCTAATAACAATTCAGATTATGCCACCATGGGCGTCATGGTCGGTTTCACCGTCATGATGGTCTTAGATGTGGCGCTAGGCTAATTAATATGAAAGGAAATAACTTTTCTACGTGGAGTAGTCAGTTATTTCCTTTTTTTTTGAGATGAATGGGGTTAGACGAGATTTAAAGAAAAATTAATGATGTGAAAAGATTGTGCTAAGTATCATGGTTTATACTAAGTCTAAAGAGGTGATAACATTTGAAATGCCGAAATTGCGGAGATGAAAATAGAGAAGGAAGCAAATACTGTAATCAGTGTGGTCTTCCTCTTATTAACGCTCAAAATTATAATAATAAGGTAAGCTTGGGTAGCTATGAACAATTAGACCATCCCCATGTAAAAAAAATAAAACATCATGACCTTCAAGTTAAGCAAAATTCAAGTAATAATATCACCAAGGAAAATCGCCCTGCTATAGTAGTAGATTCTGACGAAATATTAGATCGAGACCAGAAAAACAAGAAAAGAAAAAAAAGAGGATCTCCAATTTTAAAAATGACATTGGTGATGATATTAGCTTTGTTTGTGTTCTTTGGATACAATGGTATTCAGTATGCTATGAATGCTCAAGAGCAAAGAGTGACCCAAGCTGAGCTAATAAAACAGCAGCAATCAGAAGCAGAAGAGTTGCAAAGACTAGAAAACTATAGAGAAAAATTTAATGCTGTGGTTACAGCCTATGAAACGCAAGGGGTTTTAATAGAAGAGAATATTGATAAATTGACCACCCTTAGAATAAATCGATTTGCAAAAAACTTAGGGCTTGGGAATCTTTTTAATAAGGCTGTTAATGCAGTCTTTGATGTGTCAAAAGTTAATGAGTTGAAAATAACTAGTGCTACACTTGATGTATTAGTCGGGGAATTAATAAACCCTCCAGAAACGTTTGCTACGAAATATAAATCGTTGCAGCAACTTCAAATCCTTGAGAATGCTATTACTGAAAAAATACAAGGAGATATTTCTTCTGATGTGAAAACTGAACTGGTCAACCTTCATGATGAGTATAATACTCTCCTAGATAATATTAAAAGGTAAAGTTAATTAAATAGAGAGAACCCAGAATCTAAAAATTATTTGTAAATTTTTAGATTCTGGGTTTTTTAGGGTTGAATTTTTATAATAAATAGATTACAATCTTAACATAAGCTTAATTACTAAACTTTAGTTTAAAGGATGTGATGGTCATTACGCAAAGAGAACAAGAAATTATTGCTATCTTGAAGAAAAATCCCATGCTTTCTCAACAAGAAATTGCAGATCTTCTTCAAATAACCAGGTCATCTGTAGCTGTTCATATTGCTAACCTTCTCAAGAAGGGAGTAATCAAAGGCAAAGGGTATGTCATCGATGAAAGAGATTATGTAAGTGTCATTGGTGGAGCGAATATGGACATTGTGGGATACCCAGATGGAGCTCTTCGCAAGAAGGATTCTAATCCAGGTACAGTAAAACTTTCAGTAGGTGGCGTAGGTCGTAATATTGCGGAGAATCTTGCTCGGTTAGACACTTCGGTTAAAATGTTTAGTTGTGTTGGAGAAGACTTTCATGGAGAGAAAATTATTTCTTCAGGTATAGACTGTGGCATGGACATGAGTCATGTTAAAAGAGTTAAAGAATACAGTACGGGAACTTATCTAGCCTTGCTTGATGAGGATCATGATATGGAAGTAGCCATTTCAGCTATGGATATCTTTAAGACCCTTGATGAAGAGTACCTAAGAGAAAATCAATTAATTATCTCAAAAAGTCGAGCCATCGTTTTTGATACCAATCTTGAAGGGAAAGTCTTTGAGTATGGAGTGAATCTTTTTAAAGATAATGATCTCTATTTAGATACCGTTTCCCATACCAAGGCTATGAGAGTAAAAGATATTATTGGTTTATTTCATACCATTAAGCCTAATAAGCTGGAGGCAGAAGCTCTGTCAGGTATAGAAATTAAGACAAAAGATGATCTTGCCCGATCAGCAGAATATTTCCATGAAAAAGGGGTAAAAAATATTTTCATCACTTGGGGTGAAAAAGGCGTCTACTATAGTAATCAAAAGGATCAAGGCTTCTTGCAGTCAAAGAAAGTCATTCCTAAAAATGCAACTGGAGCAGGGGATGCATTTCAAGCAGCCTTAGTCTATGCAGATCTTGAAAAGATGAAGATTAGAGATCAAACAGCATTTTCCATGGCGGCATCATTAGTAGCCATGGATTCCTATGACACTATTAACAAAGAATTGTCCGTTGCCAAAATTAAATCAAAATTAGAAACCATGGAGGTTATTTAAAATGAATAGATATTTAGTATTATCCAAAGAAGTAGAGAAGGCTTTAGCAGAAGGGAAACCAGTGGTAGCACTTGAATCCACAATTATTTCTCATGGTATGCCTTACCCCAAAAATGTGGAAACCGCACTACGATGTGAAGAGATTATCCGAGAAAATGGTGCAGTACCTGCAACCATCGGAATCATTAAAGGAAAGCTAATAGCAGGTCTCACCAATGAAGAAATTGACTATATGGGAAAAACATCAGGAATATTAAAAGTTTCAAGACGAGATTTCCCATATGTTGTAGCTGAAGAGTTAGATGGAGCAACCACGGTGGCTTCTACTATGATCATCGCTGAAATGGCAGGAATTAAAGTATTTGCTACAGGCGGTATTGGTGGAGTCCATAGAGGTGGAGAAGAGACCATGGATATCTCAGCGGATTTAGAAGAGTTATCCCAGACTAATGTAGCAGTAGTTTGCGCAGGCGCAAAATCTATTTTAGACATTGGACTAACTCTTGAATACCTTGAAACAAAAGGTGTTCCTGTTTATGGTTATCAAACTAATGAGCTTCCAGCTTTTTATACACGCAAGAGTGGATTCTCTGTAGATTATGAAATTAAAGACGCAGCAGAAATGGCTAGAGTTTTAAGTACCAAGTGGAATTTAGGTCTTAAGGGTGGAGCCTTAATTGTTAACCCTATTCCTGAAGAATATTCCATGGATGAAAAACTCATTACAGATGTGATTAATTCAGCCATAAAAGAAGCTAAAGAAAATGGTATTAAAGGGAAAGAAACTACACCTTTCTTATTATCTAAGGTAAAGGATATAACTAAGGGAGATTCATTAGAGGCCAATATACAGTTAGTCTATCACAATGCTCTAGTGGCGGCTCAAGTGGCAAGAGAGTATAAAAAACTATAATCCAATCAAAAAGAGTCCCATGAATTTTTCATGGGACTCTTTTTCGTGGTGAAAATTAATCTAGATTTTGGATAGCATATTCAGCTTCTTCTGCTGTAAATTTTTCGCCGTAATCAGATGTCAACTGATCTCGGATACTCTCTTTAGACATGGACATAGTTTCTTGATAAGTCTTTGCTTTTTTAAGAGCATTTTCGTTCCAATCAGCAACGATATTATCAATGGCGTATTGCGCTTCCTCTGTCGTGAATTTTTCGCCTGCATCAGACTTTAACTGGTCAAAAACACCTTGTTTAGACATGTGCATAGTCTCAGCATATGTTTTTCCTTTTAGGAGTGCTTCTTTGTTCCAATCAATGTCTAAATTATCAATAGCGTATTGTCCGGCTTCTGCAGGAAATTTTTCCCCATATTCTGAAGTTAGTTGATCATACACGCCTTGTTTAGACATGTGCATGGTATTCACATAAATTTTTGCTTTTTTAAGAGCATTTTTATATTCACTTGATACATCCTGTTCTTTTTCTTCATCTTTTATAACTTTTTCGGGTTCTTTTTCTATTACAATGCTTGTTTCTGGATTTTTATCTGATTCTTCTACAGCTGGCTCATCATTTGGAGCATTGGAAGCAGTTTTAGAATCATCGTCCCCAAGCCCACTAAACATGGAGAGAACAAGAATTACAATCAAAGTAATAAACCACCATTTTTTATAGATGGGTTTTTTCATTTTAACGTTATACTTTTTACCGTCATCTCCATCAATTATTTTTTTCTTGACCATTTGAACTCCTCCTGATATTATCGTTTGGTATTAACTTGAAAATCGCATGCATTACATTGCCTTATTTAATTATGATTAGGGTGTCAAAACTATAAAAACATAATTTCCTTGAAGGGTTGAATAATTTTCCTTCATTTTAAGCTGAATAAGATTAATATAATTGCCTCCATATATGGAATTCTGATTCGCTTTGGTGATTTAATGTGTTTTCCAAGTTTTGTATGCAAGTTTAATTTTAGCTTATTTCTCTAATTCTGTATTAACGACTTCTGGCACCTCAATCAATTATTATTTAAAAAACTGCTCTTATCATATTTGCACATACTAATTTTCTTAAGCATTCCAATCCAATAAGAGCAACTAAAACGATGTTATATACTTACAATTTTGATTGGATATTTACTCTTTAGATTAGCTATGAATTAATAATAACATGAATATAATAAATTTACTTTATAATAAATTCTTTACCAAGAATTCTTAAAATATATCTTTCAATTAGTATGTTAGGTATTTATTTACGCTAAAATAATATGCAAAGTGAAAAACATGTTTTCAGAACTTAAGATAGTTTCGAAGAGAATAATCAATCGTTTATGTGAAGTCGTTGTAATTAACCGGTATTGAGATGGTCCTAGAAACATGTAACTTGAAGAAATAAGAAGAAACTATAGAATCTTTAACCTCCATTTAATCTAAAGCGTTTATCATGTTAGAATAGAGTTAAGAATAAGAAATGGAGAAGATGTATATGAGAAACTCAAGTTTTATAGGGACCCTGCTTAGTATATTAATTTTCTTTTTTGTCATCCGATTTGCCTTTAGACTTCTCCCCTATATATTAATTGGGTACTTGATTTGGTACTTTTATAGAAAACTTATCAAACCGTTTTTTAATAGAGGACAAGAAAGAAATACCTATCAAAGTAGGACTAACTACCAAAGGGACACGAATACAAAAACGGAACAAGAGGATCCTTTAATCAATCAAGTGAAAAGTGTCCATGATGATCAGTTTTTCAAACAAGATCACAAGGTTATTGACGTGGACTTTGACGACAAAGAAAAATAAATCTAAAGTATACCGTTTTTATGAGGAGACTCTAAAGGCGGTATTTTTAGCGATATAAATTATTTAAGAAAATTTAGTGCAAAGAATGATGGGAACTCTTCATGACAGGTTTTTAAATTCAAAGAAACATGATAAGATAACAGAGGAATAAATAAAGGGAGGTCTTTTTGTGTACGATTATATTAAGGGGAGCTTTAAGGGAATCTTTAAAGATTATGTCTCCATTGATAATCAAGGAATTGGCTATCAAATTTTCACATCAGGAAACTCTATGGCTATGATGCCAGCAAGAGAAGAAGAGACAACGCTTTATCTAACTCAGATTGTTCGCCAGGATTTCATAGGATTGTATGGGTTTACCTCAAGGGAAGAACTAGAACTCTTTAAAATATTAATTACCATTAATGGGGTGGGAGCTAAAGCTGCTTTGTCTTTACTCTCAGCTAGTACACCCAGTCATTTAAAGTATGCCATTGTTAATGGAGATGAAGTTCTTTTAATGAAGGCCCCAGGTATAGGGAAAAAAATTGCACAAAGACTAATTTTAGAGCTAAAAGATAAGCTTCATGTAGAAAACAAATCGTCAATGGATCAAGAAAATCAAGTTTCCTCAGAGTTTGATCAAAATGGAGAAGAAGCATTAATTGCATTAGTAACTTTAGGATATACAGAACGTGAGGCGAAAACCATTTTGAAAACAGTAGAGCCAAACCAATCGACTGAAGGTATTATAAAAGATGCCTTGAAAGCATTAATTAATTAGGTGATAAAATGGATGAACGATTAATAACCTCCGAATTTATGGAGGAAGATATTCAAAGTGAGTACTCTTTAAGACCCTTAAAATTGACTGAGTATATCGGTCAAGACAAAGTTAAGGATAATTTAAAGGTGTTTATTAAAGCCGCTCAAATTAGAGGAGAAGCCTTAGATCATGTTATTTTACATGGGCCTCCTGGGCTTGGCAAAACCACTTTAGCGAATATTATCGCTAAAGAAATGGGAGGGACTCTAAAGATAACCTCAGGACCGGCCATTGAAAGAGCTGGGGACTTGGCTTCTATACTAACCACGCTAAGTGATCATGATGTGCTTTTTATTGATGAAATTCATCGACTCTCCAGAACTGTAGAAGAAATTCTTTATCCAGCCATGGAAGATTATTCTCTTGATATTGTTATCGGAAAAGGAGCTCAGGCTAAATCTATTCGATTAGACTTAAGTCAATTTACTTTGATTGGAGCTACGACGAGAATAGGATTATTAACATCTCCTCTGAGAGATCGTTTTGGTGTACATTTATCTATGGAATATTACACAGATGAGGAGCTTAAAGAGATTATCACTAGGAGTGCCACAATTTTAAACTTTGAGATTAGCGATGAGGGCGCTCTAGCCATAGCGAGGAGAAGTCGTGGAACGCCAAGAATTGCTAACCGTCTACTAAAAAGAGTTCGAGATTTCTCCCAAGTAAAGGAAGAACAGGTCATCACAGAACAAACGGCCAAAGAGGCCCTTAAACTACTTGATGTGGATGATGAGGGGTTTGATAGAATCGATCGTAAGATTTTAGAAGCCTTAGTTCACAATTTCAAGGGTGGGCCTGTAGGGGCTGAAACCCTATCTTTTTATGTGGGTGAAGAACTTGACACTATAGTTGATGTTTACGAACCTTATCTATTGCAAAAAGGCTTTATCATACGGACTCCAAGGGGTAGAGTAGCAACGGATAAAACCTATCAGCACTTAGGTGTAACAAGAGAAGACGACCATAAGGAAAAAGGGCAACAGACCATATTTTAAAGAAAAAGAGGGTACTATTTTGAATGTAAATGAATTTTATTAT
>LFRM01282386.1_pt1 | contig 12770 bp, 14 predicted proteins | sample 618341 | NCBI WGS metagenome assembly LFRM01 (sample SAMN03654438, study PRJNA283298) | anaerobic digester metagenome | isolation source: pool of bioreactors CSTR01a, CSTR02a, and CSTR03a thermophilic anaerobic... | place: Denmark: Kgs. Lyngby | collected 2014-05-21
TTTAATTCTGTTGACATCAGCAGAAATAGGATATACAATGCGGGTATGCGCGTAAGTTTATTGTTTTTGCGGGTACTGCCCGCACTGCGGCAGAAAGTTTTAGAAAAGGGGAGTTTTTTATGGAAAGCGCAGATAGCGCGCGCAGCAGTTTTGAACTGCAGGCAGCCTTTGAAAAAGACGGAATGCGTTTTTACAGCGTTGACCAGCAGCCATTTTCAATCCACGGGGTTTTTAAGGAAAACGGCAGATACCGCCGTATTCCCGAAGCGGTGGCAAAAACCGTAAGCGAGGGGGTTTACGGACTGCATGCCAACACCGCCGGCGGCAGGGTGCGCTTTAAAATAAATAGCGGGCGGGTCGCGATTATCGCTAAAATGCCCCAAATAGGGAAAATGCCCCATTTCGCGTTTACCGGTTCATGCGGGTTTGACCTTTATTCAAAAGAAAACGGCTCTGTTTTCTACCGCGGGACGTTTATCCCGCCGGTTGATATCGCGGACGGTTTTGAAAGCGTGCTGCAGTTGCCAGACGATAGCGTAAGGGATATCACTATCAATTTCCCTTTATACAGCGGCGTGTCCGATTTGCTAATCGGGGTTGAAATGGGCGCGGCGCTGGAAAAGTCTGATAGTTATAAGATAACCAGACCCGTCGTCTATTACGGCTCCTCAATAACCCAGGGCGGCTGTGCTTCCCGCCCGGGCAATTCGTATCAGAGCATTTTGTCGAGGGTGTTTGACTGCGATTATATTAACCTTGGGTTTTCGGGGAACGCGAGGGCAGAGGATGAAATCGCGGACTACATAAAGGGCCTTGAGATGTCGGTTTTTGTTTATGATTACGACCACAACGCCCCGACCACAGAGCACCTTGAAAAAACGCATGAAAAGATGTTTTTAAAGGTGCGGGAGCATAACCCGAAGCTCCCCATAATTCTTATGTCAAGGCCGAAATATTATCTTAACCGCGAGGAAGAAAAACGGCTTGAAATCATAAAAAACACATATCATAACGCGCTGGCCCGCGGGGACGGCAACGTTTATCTTATCGACGGGCGGACGCTGATGGAGATAGCCAAGGACGACGGCACCGTGGACGGATGCCATCCCAATGATTTGGGCTTTTTCTCGATGGCCGGCGCTTTGAAAAAGGTGCTGGAGAAGGTATTGCCCCGGTAAACTTAAGCTTTGGGCTTTGACAAAGCGAAAGGCCCAGATACCGCCGATTATTTGATAATCCTGAACTTGCCGATGACCGGGAGGGGCTTTTGCTCGCCCTTGCCCGCGCTTACCATGCCGATGACCACCAGCACCAGAACGACAATCGCCCATGCCCAGCCGAGCAGCGACGTGATTGTCCATAATCTCCAGGAAACCGCAATCAGAATGGATGATAGAATGGTTACCACGATTTGTCCAGCAACCGATGTAATCAACAGCAACAGGCCCTGATTTGCGTGAAATCTTCCGACTTTTGAGTTCGGGCAGGCGACAAGGGGAAGGAAAAAGAGTATGTACGCAAGCACAAAAATCACCTTGTTTTCCTGACCTTCCGAAGCCGCGGGAGCCGGCTGTTCCGGCGCTGCCGGCGCCTGCTGCTCCGCTACCACCGGGGAGCCGCACCCGTCGCAGAATTTCGCTACGTCCGCAAGTTCTTTGCCGCAGTTTTTACAAAACATCATCATACCTCCAAAATTATATTAAATGATTTTCAAAACCCTGTACAAGCGTTTGCTTTTTTGGGCTATCGGCGAGCCTGCCCGCCGCCGGCATGTTATTGGCGTTTAGCCTGTTGCCTGCCGCTGCCCTAATCCGCTTTTTTAAAGGTAATTGAACAGCTGTCCGTACTTGCCATAAGTATGACACGATTTCCCGCGCTGTTGGCCCCGGCATACATATAATAGCCATCCGAATCGACTTCGCTGGCGTCTTCCGTAAAACCGTGTTCTTTAATGATTTCGACGTAATCCCTGTAAGCAGTGAAAGACTCGAAACTGTAATAGACTTCCCCACCTGATGACAAGAACGAGGCAACCTCAGCGCCCGGGTCGGGCAGGCCGCCCATCAAAGAGCTGTCCCACTTTTTGTCGCTTCCTCCGAGGACAGCCTCTCTGTCCTTGTCTTCTTCGGACGGGGGATCGCCCTTGCTGGACGTGATGGTGCCCGATTTGGTGTCAGCGTCGTAAGTGAAAATGATTATATGGCCTTCTTCATTTGCTCCGGTATAAGAATAATCCCCCACCGTAACCGAATTGTAGATGAATCCCTTTGTCTTTATGGCGTTAATGTACTCCTTCGCGTCCTCTTCCTTCATTTCGTCGAACCCGTACATGGCTCCTTTGTCGGTAGTCAGCGAGGTTGTTAGCTTTGCTTTGGGAGCGTCAAGCCCGTGCATTTTTGATTTGTCCCATTTTTTCTCGCCGATTACGATCTCGCCCTCCTTGTCCTTGATAATGACGTTTCCGTCCTTATCAACCTTGATACCGCCGCCGAATGAGCAGCCTGCAAGGGATAAGGTCAGGGCAAACACCAACATTACGCAAAAGACAGCCTTGATTGTTTTCATTTCAAAACACCCCATTTATATTAATTTTATTAACAAACACGGCATAACATTCAACTGATTTCGCGGTAATTGACTATCAGCTCCGCTAAAGAGCTTACGCAAAGCTTATTAAAAACGCTTTTTGCGAGGTTTTTTACCTGCCGGCTTTTTAAGCCGAGCCTTTGGGAGCATTCTTTTTTTGTGAAGCCCTCGCGCAAAAGCATAAACACCCCGTATTCCTCGCTTGTCAGCAGGGAAAGCCTTTGCCGGCAATCCAGACAACGGTTGTCAAACCCCTGCCGGCCGGACAGTTTTATTGTGCGGGTTTTATCAAACCACGACATCTGCGCGCACCCCGCTCCCGGATTTCTTTATTCCAGCATATTCCGCAAACCCGCTTTGGGCAATTCGGTAAAAGACATGAGGACATAAAAAAGCGCCTCACTAGTTCTAATGAGGCGCATTGTTCCAAAGCGGTTACTTTGCTATGTAGTCTCTGAACATAATCATCAGCCCTGCCCGGCTGTTGATGTTCAGTTTTCGGTATGCACAGGTGCAGTACGTATTCACGGTGGAGTATGAGATTGACAAAATGGCCGATATCTGGCGAAGGGTATAACCCTGTAAAAGCAGCCTGCATACCTCTGTTTCGCGTTTGCTCAGCCGGTATTTTCGGAAAAGGTAAAGCTGGTCGTTATCAATTTCGGACATTTCGGAATCCCTTGCCCAGTCGCCGTAATACTGTTCCTGCACCAGCAGCGGGGCCAGCACCATAAAGAGCAGCATGACCGCGACTGTGGCCAAAGAGGCTGCCAGGGTCAATACGGAATTGTTGACGCTGTGGATAATGTTGCCCGCCGCTATCCCCGATACCCCGCCGCATAGCCCGATTAAGACAATCGACCACTTAAGATAGCGCATACTGCTGTATTTTTTGCCGATAACCCCGATGATGTAGTACATGGTGATCATTCCCATGGCATTGCCTGCTCCGAGCAGCAGCCCGAAAAGAGTGGCCATGCCGGGCTCCTGTCCGGTGAAGGAGTTGCATAAAAGCCCCATTGCGATAAACGCGAAGGTGATGTTTCCGATTAAAACCAATGGCTTTGAGGCAAGCGCATATAACAGATAGTATATTAAACAGCCAGATATACCGCCGATATAATACCAGATGATGACCGAGTTTCCGGCGCTCTCGGCCGTGATGTTCAGAATTCCGGTTCCAATGCCCTTTCCCAATACCGCAAAGGCGCAGTTGAATACCAGCGTGATGTAAACCCGCCGCGGAATGGTGGGCGCGGCGGGTTTGTTTTCATCAAACGCGGCGGTTACGCTGTCTTTTTTGAAAAATGCGACCGCGCAGAGCGCGACGATTAAAACGACAAACGAGAGTATTAAGTTCTGTCGGTCATGCGGGCGGGCCCCCTCGCCGGCGTTTTGGATTAGCGAAATCAGGCATATCAGCAGGTTGGAGCCCACTACCGAGAACAGCTTTTCGGTGTTGTTGAGCGCAAAGACGAACGGCATTAAAATGCCGATATTCACGCAGCCGAGGAATATCCCGATGACCACGGCGGCGACCAGCTGCGCCGGAGCCGACGGCGCCGATAAAAACAGTATCATTCCGGCGATTATCATTACCGCGCCGCCCCGCGCCATTTTGACGAACCATTCCTTTTTCGCGACCACCACAAAGACAGCCGAAGACAGAAGATTGACCGCGTGCAGCACGCTTCTTATATGAGAGCCGAACGCGTTCACGGTCAACGGAGACGCGGTCCACCATGTGGCGAATGCGACCACCCACGCGTAGTAGGTAATCCATATAAAAATATAGGGCAGATTGTGTTTTTTCAGCCCTTTCGGATTGGCGACGTTATTGCTTTTGAGCAAGCCCAAAACCCGAAACGCCACGGGACGCTCACCTCATTCCTGAAATCCGTCCTCCTTGACAAGCATTATATGCCAGCCTTTCCACTTAATAGTATATTTCGTAAACGGATTTTTTTCAATCATTTTTATTAAGGAATTGGAAAAATGCGCCCTGTAATCAGTATGGGAATGATTGCAAAACCGATAAAAACCGTTTGACCGCGACAAAGCAGCGAAAAGAGTTTTCCGCGGTCAAACCATCGCATATAAATCGATACATAAAAAACTTAAGGCGGCTGTCAAGCCGCCTTAAGTCGGATATAATCGCAGAGGCTAATCCGCCTTCTTAACAAATCAATAATTCTCGCAGTGGAGTTCAAAGTATGCCTTCGGGTGTTTGCAGGTCGGGCAGAGTTCGGGCGCGGCCTTGCCGACATGGATGTGCCCGCAGTTGCGGCATTTCCAGACAACGACATCGTCGCGGACGAAAACCTTGCCCTTTTCAAGGTTCTCAATCAGCTTGCGGTAACGTTTTTCGTGGTTTTTCTCGACTTCCGCGACCAGTTCGAACATCCGTGCAATATCGTCAAAGCCTTCCTCGCGGGCGGTTTTTGCGAAATTAGCGTACATATCGGTCCACTCATAGTTTTCGCCCGCCGCGGCGTCCAGCAGGTTGGTCATGGTATCCGGAATACCATTGTCGTGGAGCAGCTTAAACCACAGTTTCGCGTGCTCCTTCTCGTTAAGCGCGGTCTCATTAAACAGCGCGGAAATCTGCTCGTACCCCTCTTTTTTGGCTTTTGACGCGTAATAATCGTACTTGACCCGCGCCATGCTTTCGCCCTGAAACGCTGTCATCAGGTTCTTTTCGGTCTGTGAGCCTTTGAGTTTCATAAAATCAGCCTCCTAGTAATTATTTCAGATTTGGAATTATTACAGAGTATATTATGCCATACGCAAACTGAAATTGCAAGGGTGTTTTATAATAATTTAGCCTGTTTTAAACAAATTATCAAGAGGGTTGTTTGCACCATTAGCGCGGGAGATGATTTTATATATATAAGCATTGGTTGTCTTAACTGATTTATGTCGGGGAGGGAGCATGCGGGAAAAGCGCGGGCGGGGGAAATATTGAAAAAAAAGAAAAAAGCAGCCTTAAGGCCGCTTTTAAATGATAATCCTGATTTTCGAAAGCTAATCTGAAAATCCTGATTCAACAAGACTTACGAGGCTGTCCACTGCGTCCACTTCGTCCACCCCGTCCGCAATAATGCGGATGCCGGTGCCGCCGGTGATACCCAGCGACAGCACGCCGAGCAGGCTTTTGGCGTTGACCCGTCGGTCTCCTTTCTCGACCCAGATTGACGACTTGAACTCATTGGCTTTCTGAATAAAAAACGTGGCGGGGCGGGCATGAAGACCAACCTGGTTTTGGACCACAACGTCTTTTACGTACATCTACAATTCCCCTTCTCTGTAAAAGCGAAGCCACAGGAAATGCTGAAGATATTGAGTCCTGCTACGATTAATATATAGTATACCACAAAACCCAATGCCGTCAATGAGTTTTGTCCGACTGAAAGGATAATTGTCGTATTTTTGGTTGCATGCCCTATTTTCATATTATTGCACAACCGCCATTTGTTAGTTTTGCTAAAGTCGGTTAATAAGTTTTGTAATAAATTTTATGTTTTGCAGTCGCCGGATTTCAAATTCTCAAGGAATTCAAGGTCGCTTACGCTAAGGTCGGCGTGTTCGAGGAGGTCCGGGCGCAGGGAATAGGTGCGCTTTAACGCCTGTTCGCGGCGCCACTGCGCGATTTTCGCATGGTTTCCGGTCAGCAGGATTTCGGGCACAGCCCTGCCCTCCCATTCTGCGGGGCGGGTGTAGTGCGGATATTCAAGCAGGCCGGAGTAATGGCTTTCTTCGGTGAAGCACTGTTCGTCCGACAAAACCCCCGGCACCATGCGGGCAATGCAGTCTATCAGCACCAGAGCCGGCAGCTCTCCGCCGGTAACCACATAGTCGCCGATTGAGATTTCCTCGTCCACAAATGCGTCTATTACCCGCTGGTCCACACCTTCGTAATGCCCGCAGAGTATGCAGATTGCGGGGAGCTTTGCGAGATCCCGCGCTTTTTTCTGGGTCAGAACCTGACCCTGCGGGGACATGTAAATCAGGCGGGGGCGGGTTCCCGCCATCTCGCAGACCGCCCTGAAGCAGTCGGCAATCGGCTGGGCGGTCATCACCATCCCCATTCCGCCGCCGTAAGGGTAGTCGTCCACCTGTTTTTGCCTGTTTTTGGTGTAGTCCCTTATCTGGTGGGTGTGGATGTCGAGAACTCCTTTTTTCCTCGCCCTGCCTATTATGCTCTCGTTGAGAACTGTTTCGCACATATCAGGGAACAGGGTCATCAAGTCAATCCTCATCGTCAAACATCCCTTTAATCGGAAGAATCCGCATTATCCCGCGGTCAATGTCGGTTTCAATAATGACTGACGGGACGGCGGGGATTAAAACCTCTCCTTTTTTGGTCTTGACGTGGTAAACGTCGTTGGCGCCGGTGGGGCTGACGTCGGTCAATATGCCGTATTCCTCGCCGGTGTCCGCGTCCGCCACCTTTAGGCCAATCAAGTCCTGAATGAAATACGTTCCGTCGTCAAGCTGTATGTCCTCCCGGTCAAGGTAGAGTACCCGCCCGCGAAGCGCGGCGGCGTCCTGTGCGCTGTTTACCCCCTCGATTTTCATAATCACGGCGTTTTTATGCGGTCTTGCGCCGACCTTGACCGGAGTTTTGCCGTTATCAAAATAAAGCACCGAAAGGTTACACAAAACCTGCGGGGAATCGCACCACGGCTGTACCTTGACCTCGCCTTTTATCCCGTGGGTTGCGACAATCCGCCCGGCTTCAAGGTATTTCTTTCTGGGCATTTTTCGACCTCCGTATTTTTGATACGCCGCGGGGGATTATGCCCCGTACGTTTTTAGGTATTCCTCCATTCTGCGGCGCACCGCGTCGTCCACATACACCCTGCCGTCGATTTGCCGGTTGTGAAGGCAGCCGATGATTTCGCGCACTGTTACAATAGGGTATGTTTTTATCCCAAACTCCCGTTTTATTTCCTCTATCGCCGAAAGCCCGCCGCTGCCGCGCTCCATCCGGTCCACAGAGATAACAAGGCCGGCAATCTCGATATCGGCGGCCGACTTTAAAACGGGGATACATTCCCGCACCGCGGTGCCCGCGGTGATGACGTCCTCGATAATCAGTATCCGGTCCCCGTCTTTGAGCTTATATCCCACCATTGAGCCGCCTTCGCCGTGGTCCTTTGCCTCCTTGCGGTTAAAGCAGTAGCCGACATCCCGCCCGTATTTGTTGAACAGCGCGATTGAGCAGGCGACCGACAGCGGAATGCCTTTGTAGGCGGGGCCGAAAAGCGCGTCAATCCGCCCGGCGATGTTTTCCATAATGCAGTCGGCGTAAAACTCGCCGAGCTTTGCCGCCTGTGCGCCGGTGCGGTAGTTGCCAGTGTTTATGAAATAAGGGGTTTTGCGCCCGCTTTTGGTGATAAAATCCCCGAAAGTGAGCGCCCCCGATTTGACCATGAACTCGATAAACTCCTGCTTGTACGCCATCCGGCAATCTCCTTCCCTGAATCGTACGTTTAACCTTAAAAAAAATGTCTAATGTCTAATATCTAACATCTGGCGTCTATTTTATCCGGTTGCTTATGCTCATGGTATTATAGTATTATATAGTAAAAGAGCACGAAAAGGAAGATGGTTATGGACTTAGGTTTGCTTGAAAACAGTGCGAGGGCCGCGGTCAGCGAGCTTATCGAGGCGTCCGGGCTAAAGGAAGGGCAGATACTGGTTGTGGGGTGTTCCACCAGCGAGATAACCGGTTATAAAATCGGCACGCTGTCCAGTATGGACGCCGCGAACGCGGTGTATGCGGGGATTGCGCCGGTTTTAAGGGAAAAGGGGATATACCTTGCCGCGCAGTGCTGCGAACACCTGAACCGGGCGCTGGTGGTCGAGCGGGAAGCGGCCGAAAAATACGAGCTTGAGCAGGTGAACGCGGTGCCGCGGGAAAACGCCGGCGGGCCTTTTGCGGTGGCGGCGTACCGGAATTTCAAAGACCCGGTACTGGTGGAATTCATACGCGCACACGCCGGAATTGACATCGGCAATACCTTAATCGGAATGCACTTAAGGCATGTCGCAATACCTGTCAGGGTGTCGGTCAAGACCATCGGCAAGGCGCAGGTAGTCTGCGCGCGCACCCGCCCGAAACACATCGGCGGCAGCAGGGCGGTATATGATGAGAGATTGCTTTAACCCTGAAAAAAGCGTCCGTTGGAAATGCCGGAGAATAAATTGACGGTTTATTCACACATTGAACCTGAACAGCGCCACGTCCCCGTCTTTTATCTCGTAGTCCCTGCCCTCCGAGCGGACAATTCCCTTTTCTTTTGCGGCGGCCATTGAGCCTGCCTCGATTAAATCGTCAAACGCGATGACTTCGGCGCGGATAAAGCCCCGCTCAAAATCCGAGTGGATTTTTCCGGCGGCCTGAGGCGCTTTTGTTCCGCGTTTTATGGTCCATGCCCGCACTTCATCAGGCCCCGCGGTGAGAAAAGAAATAAGCCCCAGCAGGCGGTAGCCGGATTTTATCAGCCGGTCAAGTCCGGAGCTCTCAACCCCCAGCTCGGACAAAAACTGCCGTTTTTCCTGCTCGTCCATATCCGCCATATCGGCTTCCAGCTGCGCGCAAACCGGCAGGACCTCGGCTTTTTCGGCCTGCGCGATTTCCTTAATCCGCAGGTAATGGGGGTTTTGCTCTATGCCCGCCGCAAAATCGGATTCGCTGAAATTCGCAGCGTAAATCACCGGTTTGTTTGTCAACAGGGGCAGCGAGCTTAATATTTCCCGCTCGCTCTGGCCGCGTTCCGCAAAACGGGCGGGCCTGCCCTGTTCCATAGTCCGTTTGATTATCAGCAAAAAGTCGTATTCCGGCTGCAGCGACTTGTCGCCTTTGAGCAGCTTGGCGGTTTTTTCAATCCTGCGCTCCAGCACTTCGAGGTCGGCAAAAATCAGTTCGAGATTGATAGTCTCGATATCCCGCGCCGGGTCCACGCCGCCTTCGACATGGACGATGCCGCCGTCTTCAAAGCAGCGCACCACGTGGATTATCGCGTCCACTTCCCGGATTTTGGCGAGGAACTTGTTTCCGAGCCCCTCACCTTTGCTGGCGCCCCTTACAAGGCCGGCGATGTCCACGAATTCTATTGTGGCGTGGGTGGTTTTGGCGGGCTTGTACATTTCTGCGAGTATGTTCAGCCGCCGGTCCGGCACGCCGACCACCCCGGCGTTCGGCTCAATGGTGCAGAACGGGTAGTTGGCGCTCTGCGCGCCCGCGTTTGTGAGCGCGTTGAACAGGGTTGATTTGCCGACGTTCGGCAGCCCTACGATGCCGAGTTTCAAAATAATCGCCCTTTCAAGCTTTTAGAGTATCCGCGCTTGCCGTAACAAACGGTTTTGCGCGGCAAAATGCGCTTTTATATGATAGCACAGGTTTATTGACAATTTCAACTGAAAGGGTTAAAGTATAAAATACCTTTACAGTGATTGAGGGATGTATATGTCGCTTAACCAGAAACTCGCGGATTTGATGTTTCCGGACGTTACGCATTCGCCGGAGCATTTTGAGAATATCTATCCTCCGCGCAAGCTCAATGAAGGCGCAAGGGTAACAAGGATTGCCCCAAGCCCCACCGGCTATCTTCATCTGGGGGTGCTGTTTACCGCGATGGTAAACCGCATTGCCGCAAAATCCACCGGCGGCGTGTTTTATTTCAGGCTGGAGGACACCGACAAAAAGCGGGAGGTGGAAGGCGGCGCCGAGGATATTTTAAAAGGCCTTGAGGCTTTCGGGGTAATCCCGGACGAGGGGCTGACAGCCTCAGGTGAGGAAATCGGCCGCTACGGCCCCTACCGGCAGAGCGAGCGCGCCGGGATTTACCACGTGTATGCCAAATCATTGGTGGAGCTGGGGCTTGCCTATCCCTGTTTTTGCAGCGAGGAGGAGAGGGAGAAAGCGCGGCAGGAGCAGGAAAAGATGAAGCTGCGCACCGGCTATTACGGCGAGTTCGCAGTCTGTCGGGGTTTGACCGCCGAGCAGGCGATAGAAAAAATCGAGCGGGGGCTCCCGTTTGTGGTAAGGCTGCGCAGTCCGGGCAGTGAGGAAAACCGGATTGTGTTTGATGATTTGATAAAGGGCAGGATTGAAATGCCCGAAAACGACGAGGATATTGTTTTATTGAAATCCGACGGAATACCGACATACCACTTTGCGCATGCTGTTGATGACCACCTTATGCGCACCACCCACGTAATCAGGGGGGACGAATGGGTTTCATCGGCTCCAAAGCACCTGCAGCTGTTTAAGGTGCTGGGGTTTAAACCGCCGAAATACGCGCACGTCAGCCCTATCATGAAGGACGACGACGGCGGCAGGCGCAAGCTGTCAAAGCGGAAGGACCCGGAAGCCGCGGTACGCTATTACGCCGAGCAGGGGTATCCCGCCGACAGCGTGATGGAATACCTGATGACTATTGCCAACAGCGATTATGAGGAGTGGAGGCGCCGCAACCAAAAAGCCGACAGGAGCGAGTTTAAGTTCAGCCTTAAGAAGATGAGCGTTTCGGGCGCGTTGTTCGATATCAACAAGCTGAACGACGTCAGCAAGACGGTGATTGCGGCGATGGACGCGAAGCCCGTGGCCCGGCAGGTTCTGGACTGGGCAGGGGAGTTTGACAAGGGGTTTTATGACCGTTTAAACCGCGATTTTGACTATACGGTGGGGATTTTCTCAATCGACCGCGGCGGCGACAAGCCGCGCAAGGATATCGCGAAATGGAGCGATGTCCCCGATTATGTATCCTATTTCTTTGACGAGACATTTGAAATCAGGGACGGGCTGCCCGACAATGTCAAACCGGAGGACGCGGCTAAGATAATCGGCGAGTATTTGAAGGTTTACAATCCCGACGAGGACAAGACACAGTGGTTTGAAACCATGAAATCCATCTGCCCAAAGCTCGGCTTTTGCCCCGAAGTCAGGGAGTATAAGAAAAACCCCGAAGGCTACAAGGGCCATGTCGGGGATGTCAGCGCGGTGATACGGCTTGCGGTTACCGGACGGAAAAACACCCCCGATTTGTGCAGCATTATGAAGCTGCTCGGAAAGGACAGGGTGTTTCAGCGGCTTGAGCAGATGAAGCGAAAACTTGAAAATCAATAGATACGGGTGGTTTGAGATGAGCGAGAATACCATCAATCTCGGTAATCCGAGGAATTTCATTGAAGAAATAATCGAGCAGGAGCTTGCCCCCTGCGGGCGCTGCTACGGAAAGCGGGTTCACACCCGGTTCCCGCCGGAGCCGAACGGGTACCTGCACATCGGGCACGCCAAAGCCATCTGCATAGATTTCGGGACTGCCGAGAAATACGGCGGGCTTTGCAATCTGCGNNCTGCGTATGGACGACACCAACCCCGCCACAGAGGACGAGGAATACGTTGAGGCCATAAAAGAGGATATACGCTGGCTTGGGTATGACTGGCAAGACCGCTTTTACTACGCCTCAGATTATTTTGAGATAATGTACGAGGTCGCGGAAAACTTAATCCGCAAAGGGCTTGCCTATGTCTGCGAGCTTTCGCCGGAGGAAGTGCGCCAAAACCGCGGGGATTTGACCCGTCCGGCGGTAAGCCCGTACCGCGACCGCCCGATTGAGGAGAGCCTTGATTTGTTCCGCAGAATGAGGGCTGGCGAGTTCCCGGACGGGCGGATGACCCTGCGCGCCAAAATCGATTTGGCGAGCGGCAATTTCAATATGCGCGACCCGGTGCTGTACCGGATTTGCCATCTGCCCCACCATAGGCAGGGCGACAAGTGGTGTATTTACCCGATGTACGATTTCGCGCACCCAATCGAGGACGCTGTCGAGGGAATTACCCATTCCCTGTGCTCTTTGGAGTTTGAGGACCACCGCCCGCTTTATGACTGGGTGCGGGATAATTCGGGCCTGGAAGGCAACCCCCGGCAGATTGAGTTCGCCCGTCTGAACATGACCTACACCGTGATGTCAAAGCGCAAGTTAAGAAGGCTTGTGGAGGAGAAAAAGGTGATGGGCTGGGACGACCCGCGCATGCCCACCCTCTGCGGGCTGCGCCGGCGCGGGTACACGCCGGAGGCTATCCGGGATTTTATCGAGCGGGTCGGAGTGGCCAAGACCAACAGCACCGTTGAACTCGCGCTGCTTGAGCACTGCCTGCGCGAGGACTTGAA
>LFRM01288375.1_pt1 | contig 12768 bp, 11 predicted proteins | sample 618341 | NCBI WGS metagenome assembly LFRM01 (sample SAMN03654438, study PRJNA283298) | anaerobic digester metagenome | isolation source: pool of bioreactors CSTR01a, CSTR02a, and CSTR03a thermophilic anaerobic... | place: Denmark: Kgs. Lyngby | collected 2014-05-21
CCCATATGTTTTTATTGAAATATATAGACTAAAGTGTTATAATGTGTTTAGTCGAAGGGAGGTATTTAAATGACAAAGGTAGTTGTTAAAAACGGAAAAGTTGATGATGCGCTTAGAAATTTTAAACAAAAAGTTGTTAAAAATGGTCTCCTGAAAGAAGTTAGAGAAAAGGAACACTATAGTAAACCCGGCGTTAAAAAAAGAAACGCTAAGAAGGAATACATAAAAAATAGCCACAAAAAAAACAGCAGAAATCAATAGTATCCATACTCTTTTCTAAAGGAGGATTATTGTGCGACAAAAAATATTTTCAGATATGATTAAAGCTATGAAAAATAAAGATAAACTTTTATTATCAGTTACTAGGTTGTTAAAAGGTGCGATTCAATTAGAAGAATTAAATCTTAAAAGGGAACTTAATGATGATGAAGCAATATCAATTATTGCAAAACAAATAAAACAAAGAAACGAATCAATCGCTCAATTTGAAATAGGAAATCGTCAAGATTTAATAGATCAATCATTAAGAGAGATTGAAGTTTTAAATAAATATTTACCAAAACAGTTAAGTACCGAAGAACTTGAAACAATTATTTCAGAGGCATTTAATGAAATAAAACCAACATCAACAAAAGATTTAGGTAGATTGATGGGGAAAATAAGTCCTCGTGTTAAAGGTAAAGTTGATTTGGGATTAGTTAATAAAATCATAAAAGAAAAATTAGAAGAAAATTAATCAGAAGATGATTAATTTTTATTTGGCAGAAACATCGTAAAGTGATATAATAAAATAGGTGATAAAAAATGATTTATTTAGATTATTCAGCAACCACACCAGTAAGAAAAGAAGTTTTAGAAACTTATGTCAAAGCTTGTGAAAATTTTATTGGTAACCCTAATTCAATTCATAGACTAGGTGTTGAATCAAAAAATTTAATTGATAAAGCTACAGCCCAAATTGCTGAAACTTTAAAAGTTAAACCATCTGAAATAATATATACTAGTGGTTCAACAGAGTCTAATAATTTAATTATTAAAGGAATAGCTAATAGATATAAGAACAGAGGAAACCATATCATAACAACAGGACTTGAGCATTCATCTGTTTATGGCCCTTTAAATTATTTACAAGAACAAGGATTTGAAGTTGATTTTGTAGAATTAGATGAATTTGGTTTAGTTGACTTAGATAGTTTAAAATCCTTAATTAAAGATACAACCATATTAGTATCTGTTGTTTCAGTTAATAGTGAGATTGGTATTTTACAGCCTATTAATGAAATAGGGACGTTACTTAAAAAATATCCGAAATGCTTTTTTCATGTTGATATGACTCAAAGTGTTGGGAAAGTTGATGTTAACATAGATAATGTTGATTTAGCAACTTTTTCACCTCATAAATTTTATGGATTAAAAGGTATTAGTGTTTTAATAAAAAAAGAAAAAATTGAACTAGAACCTTTAATTCATGGTGGTAAAAGTACAACCATTTATAGAAGTGGGACACCTGCTTTACCATTAATAGTATCATGTGCAAAAGCACTACGACTAGCGACTGAAAACATCGATCAAAAATATAGTCATGTAAAAGAATTACGCGATTATCTAATTAATGAATTAAAACTTGAAAATGATGTTGTAATTAATAGTAATGAATTTTCTGTTCCGCATATTATAAATATAAGTGTACCAGGAATAAAACCAGATACTCTTGTCTATGCATTAGAAGAACACAATATATTTATTTCAACCCAAAGTGCTTGCTCTAGTGGTGATGCATCCCAATCTGTTTATGCCATTACTGGTAGTGATGAACTTGCAGAATCCAGTTTAAGAATTTGTCTTTCAGAACGAACTACAAAAGAAGAACTAACAGAGTTTTTAAAATATTTTAAAATAAGTAAAAATAAATTAAAGTTAAAAAAGAATTAATAATAGGTGATAAAATGAAGGTATTAAAATTTAATGCACTGTGGTGTCCAGGATGTCTAGTAATGAGACCTATTTGGACTAAAATAACAAAAGATTATTCAAATATCGAAGTAATAGATTATGACTATGACAATGATTTCGAAGAAGTAAAAAAATGGAATATTGGAAATAAATTACCAGTAGCCATTGTTTTAAATGATGATGGTGAAGAACTTATTAGAATAATTGGTGAAAAGAATAAGAAAGAAATAATAAAAATTATTGATAATTTGATGGTGAAGTAGATGAAACATATAAAAAAAATATTAATTATCTTTCTTTTTATGTTTTTAATTCCATTAAATATACATGCTAAAGAGGTTGTTGAAGTTCATTTGTTTTATAATGAGTCTTGTAAATTCTGTAAAAAAGAAATGGTTTTTTTAAATGAATTATTAGAAGATAATGATAATATTGTTATTAATAAATATGAGGTTTCTAGTGAAGAATCAAGTAAACATTTATTTGATCAAGTTAGAAAAACTTTTGATATAAAAAAAACAAATATTCCATTAACTGTTATTGGTAATAATTATTATATTGGATTCAATGATAATATAAGTAGAAAGTTAGAAAATACAATTAAATATTATTCAAATAAAACTCATCAAAACTTAGTAAAGGAAATTATTAATAACGAATTTAATCCAGATATTAACGAAGTTAATATTGATGAAATAGAAGACGGTTTAATGACAATTCCTTTTTTAGGACTTGTAGATGCTAAAAAGGTATCATTACCGCTAGTTGCAACTCTAATTGGATTAGTAGATGGATTTAATCCTTGTGCTATGTGGGTATTGTTATTTTTAATTAGTATGTTAATTGGAATGAATAATAAAAAAAGAATGTGGCTACTAGGTTTAACTTTTATATTTACATCAGCTTTTGTTTATTTATTATTTATGGTATCTTGGTTAAAAATAAGCATATCAATAACATCAATAAAATTTGTAAAAATATTAATTGGACTTGTTGCTATAGGCGGAGGTTTAGTTAATTTAAGAAGTTATTTAAAAAAACGTAATGAAGAAGAAGGCTGTACAGTAGTTGACGATAAGAAGCGTCATAAGATGATTGAAAAGATTAAAAAAATAACATCTGAAAAAAACATCTTTATTGCACTTATTGGAATCATTTTACTAGCATTTTCAGTAAATATTATTGAACTTGCCTGTTCAGCAGGGCTACCACTTTTATTCACTCAAATACTTGCCATTAATTCACTTAGTAATATAGAATATGTCATGTATTTGTTAATTTACATTTTCTTCTTTTTACTAGATGATATTATTGTTTTTACAATCGCGATGATTAGTTTTGAATTAACTGGTATATCAACTAAATATAGTAAATATTCTCATTTAATAGGTGGAATAATTATGCTATTAATAGGAGTTTTACTACTTTTAAAACCAGAATTATTAACATTTAACATTTAAGACTCATAATGTAATCTCTATAAAAATATAATATTTTAGGAGGTTATATTTATGAGTTTTTTTAAAACCTATCGTTTCTCACTAATCTTGTTATGTTCTGTAATACTCGGAACATTTATTGGATTATATTTAGGTGAAGATGCAGTTATCTTAAAACCACTTGGTGATATATTTTTAAACTTAATGTTTACAATTGTTGTACCCCTTGTTTTAGTAACCATTTCTAGTTCAATTGCCAACATGTTAAATTTAAGACGACTTGGTAAAATACTAGGATTTCTGTTTCTTGTCTTTTTTGGAACAGGAACCGTAGCGGCAATTTTCATGTTAATAATGGTTAAATTTATTAACCCAGTTGGTAATATTAATATTGCAATAGAAGCTGGTGAAAAAATAGCAAAATTAAATATTGGAGATCGTATTGTCTCAGCACTAACGGTAAATGACTTTTCTAATCTATTATCAAGAAGTAATATGTTACCATTAATCATCTTTTCAATATTACTTGGAATAGGAACAAGTGCCTTAGGTAAAGAAGGTCAAAACTTATCAAAAATATTAGAAACTTTATCTAAAGCTATAATGAAAGTTGTATCCATTATTATGTATTATGCTCCAATCGGATTATGTGCCTATTTTGCAACTTTAATTGGTGAGTTCGGAGCACAACTAATTAGTGGTTATGCTAGAAGTTTCTTGTTCTATATTTTAGTCGCTCTAATATATTACTTAATTTTCTATACTTTATGTGCTTATCTAGCAGGTAAAAAAGAGGGGGTAAAACGTTTTTACCGCAATATTTTACCATCAACCATAACCGCTTTAGCTACTCAAAGCTCACTAGCAAGTTTACCAACTAATTTAGACACAGGTAAAAATATTGGAATACCTAAAGATATAAGAGAAGTTGTTATGCCAGTTGGTGCGACAATGAATATGCACGGTAGCGTTATAGGGTCTGTATTAAAAATAGCATTCCTGTTTACTATATTCAATAAACCATTTGTTGGTATTGATACATACTTAGTAGCTATCTTAATATCTGTTTTAAGTGGCGTTGTAATGTCGGGAATTCCAGGTGGTGGATTAATCGGGGAGATGCTTGTTGTAAGTCTTTATGGATTTCCTCCAGGCGCGTTTGCTATAATTGCAACAATTGGAATTTTAATAGATGCACCTGCAACTTGTTTAAATGTTATTGATGATGTAACAGGTTCAATGTTAGTAACAAGACTGGTTGAAGGAAAGAACTGGTTAACTAAAAAATTTGAATAAATAAGATAGCGTCGTCTATCTTTTTTATTGAAATATAACCTATATAGTGTTATAATTTATTTAATGAATTTATAGAAAGTAGGATAAAAATGAAAATATTAGAAGTTCAAAATTTAGTTAAAACATATGGAAAAGGTAACACCTTAGTTCATGCTCTTGATGATGTTAGTTTTACTGTAAATAAAGGAGATTTTGTTGCTGTTATTGGTGCAAGTGGAAGTGGTAAGTCAACTCTTCTACATATTTTAGGAGGCGTTGATTATCCAACTAGCGGGAAAGTATTAGTTGGGGACAAAGATGTATATAAACTTTCAGAAGATGATTTAGCTATATTCCGTCGTCGTCAAGTTGGACTTATTTATCAATTTTATAACTTGATACCTATTTTAAATGTCACTGAAAACATTACTTTACCAATCTTACTTGACAGTAAAAAAATAGATAAAGATTATTTAGATGAATTAGTAAATACACTTGGATTACAAAATCGTGTCAGTCATTTACCTAACGAACTAAGTGGTGGGGAACAACAAAGAGTATCTATTGGTCGTGCTTTAATGAATCGCCCAGATTTATTACTTGCTGATGAACCAACCGGAAACTTAGATACTAAAAATAGTAGAGAAATCGTTGAATTATTAAAATTATCTAATGAAAAGTATAATCAAACAATTATTATGATTACTCATGATCCAAAATTAGCAGAGGAAGCTAATCGTATTATTACTATCCAAGATGGAAAAATAATAAGCGATGAAATAAATAAAAAATGAACATTTTAAATAATTTAACTATAAAACATTTAACGATGAACAAAAAAAGAACGTTAGTTACAATCATTGGAGTCATGCTATCGTGTGCTTTAATGGTTGGAATTGGATTAATCTTTGCTAGTGTCAGAGATTATACTATTGAAGAAACAAAGCAATCTCAAGGATCACATCATGTTAAAATTACTAATTTAACTAAAACACAGATAGAAAAAATACAAAATGATTCTACAGTTGGTGATTTAAAATACGAAAGAACACTTGGATATGCATTACTTGAAGGCAGTAAAAATGAGTATAAACCATATTTAAACATTAGTGGTGTTAATCAAAGTTTTCTTGAAGGTTTAGACTTATTAGAAGGAAGATTACCAAAAAATAATAAAGAAATTATAATTTCAAATCATATTAAAACCAATGCTTTTGTCGATTATAAAATAGGAGACGAACTCGAACTTGAAGTTGGTAATCGTTATTTTAACGATACTGTGATTGATGTAAATGGTGCTTATTTAATTAAAGATGAAATAAGTGAAGGGGAAGTATTTATCCCCCAAAAAACACTTACATATAAAATAGTTGGTATTTCATCAAGACATTATAGTGAGAGCTACGATGCAGCTGGATATTCAGTATTTACTCTAGATGAAAAGTTAGATGACAATACCTTAATAAACGGTTATATTACTTTTGATAAAGTTAAAAATGTTTTTAATAAAACAGAAAAACTAGCAACTTCAATTGGAGTAGAACCACCATCTCATAATGTAGATAGAACAATTTCTGATATTAGGTATAATGATATGTTACTTTCTTTATATGGTGAAAATAAATATGATAATTATAACTCTGGTATGATTAAGATTATTGTAATTATGCTAAGTATTATTTCAATTGGTTGTATAGCCGTTATTTACAATTCATTTGCTATATCAGTGATGGAGCGCAAAAAACAATTTGGACTTTTTTCAAGTGTAGGTGCAACTAAAAAGCAACTTCAAAAAACTGTTTTTTATGAAGCGTTTATAATTGGACTAATTGGACTTCCACTTGGATTATTATCAGGATTTATTGGAATTGGTGTTGTACTAAAAATAATTAATTATTTATTACCAACTGCTTTCACAACTCCATTAACATTATCTTTTTATCCATTATTCATTATCGTACCACTTATATTCATGATAATAGTAATTATTTTATCAGCGTTTATACCAGCCAGAAGAGCTAGTAAAATAAGCCCGATAGAAGCTATTAGATTAAACGATGATATTAAAATTAAAAACAAAAAAATTAAATCTCCCAAGATTGTTAATAAATTATTTGGTATTGAAGGGGAAGTCGCATATAAAAACATTAAACGTAATAAGAAAAAATATCGAATAACAATTATTTCTTTATTTGTTAGTATTGTTATGTTTATTTCCTTTTCATCATTTGTGCAGTATGGAGAAGTAGCAACATCAGATTTTATTAATTTAGTTGATTATGATGTTCATACAATGATTTATACTGGCAATGATAGTCCATTTGAAGAAATATATAATCAAGTAAAAAAACAAGAAGATGTAACAGATATATTAGGAATTGAAACCCTATGGGCTATTATTCCTAAAATAACTTATAATCAATATCATAAAGATTATCAACATGTACTTGATTTATATGAGAAAAATGATTTTAAAGCTTATGATGAAGAAAGTAAATACGAGAGTATACAGGTTTACAAAGTCGACGAAGAAAGTTACTTAAAATATAAAAAAGCTTTAAATTTGAAAGAAGATAGACCAATTTTAATAAATTATTTTGAATTAAACACTTACTTTGGAAACACTAAGTTAAAAAACAAAGGAAAATTATTAAGAAATATCGATTCTTTAGTACTCGATATATGTAAGCATAATTATGAAGAAAACGAAACTGAAACAGTTGAATGTTATCTTAAATTAAATAATATAGTAGAAATGGATGATCTGCCATTTGGGATAAAGATGTCAGTTGCTAACGAGACGCCTTCAATTATTTTACCAGAACAATTGTATAATTTGTTGAAGAATGAATTAACAACAGATGAAAATAATTATTATGGTAAAGAAAAAGAACTACGAATCAAAACTGAAAGTCCTGAAAAAACAACTAAACTATTAACAGGATTCGAACAACATCCAGATATTGAGTTTATGGTTACTACTAATATTATTGAACAAACAAAGATGCAAAGAAATTTAATGATCGTTATCAAACTATTATTATATGGATTTATTTCTTTAGTCACTTTAATTGGAATAACTAGTGTTTTTAACACTATTAATACTAGCATTGAACTTAGAAGAAAGGAATTCGCTGTACTTAGAAGCGTTGGGCTTACTCCTAAAGGGTTTAATAAAATGTTAAGATTTGAAACAATTATAGTTGGATTAAAATCACTATTATATGCAATTCCAGTATCACTAGGAGTAGTTTATTTAATACATGGTTCAACTGGTGATATCGTTAATTTTTCATCAATAATGATTCCCTGGAAAGCTATTATCATTGCAATATTCGGAGTATTTGCAATCATTGCAATTACAATGACCTATGCTACTAGAAAAATAAAACATGAAAACATCTTAGAATCGATAAGAGAAGAAAATATTTAACTTAAAACTGTTGGGTTATACACCTAACAGTTTTTATATGAAAACAAGTTTTAGTTGGTATTATGCTGAATAATCGGTGATTTCTAAAATTTAATGTTTGGCAACTAAGCAAAACCTATGCTATAATTAGTTATAGGTGATTGTATGACAAAATATGATGAAAGTTCAATAAAGATATTAGAAGGACTTGATGCAGTAAGAAAAAGACCAGCAATGTATATTGGTTCAACTGATAAACGAGGACTGCATCACTTAGTTTGGGAAATTGTTGATAATAGTATTGATGAAGTTATCAATGGTTTCGGTAAAANNAAAAATAACAATAAATGAAGATCACAGTGTTACAGTAGAAGATGAGGGACGAGGAGTTCCAGTTGGAATGCATAAAAATGGAGTGTCAACTCCAGAAGTAATTTATACCGTGCTACATGCTGGTGGTAAATTTGAATCTGGTGGATATAAAGTATCTGGTGGACTTCATGGTGTTGGTGCTAGTGTTGTTAATGCTTTAAGTGAGTGGATGGAAGTAACTATCAAAAGAGACGGACATGAACATTATATTCGTTTTGAAAAAGGTGGCAAAACAAAAATCCCACTTAAAAAAATAGGAACAACAAATAGAACAGGAACAAAAGTTACCTTTATGCCAGATAAGGAAATATTTGGAAACTTTAATTTTTCCTTTACAACTGTTTGTGAAAGAATGCAGGAAGCAGCTTTCTTACTTAATAATTTAACAATTGAAGTAACTGATATTGAAGATAATAAACATGAAGTGTTTCAATATAAAAATGGTTTAAAATCATTTGTTGAATACATTAATGATGATAAAAAACCAATTCATAGTGTGGTTAGTTTTTCTGGTGAAAAAGATAAGATAAATGTGGAAGTAGCATTTCAATATACTGATACTTATTCTGAAAACATTATTTCATTCGTTAACAACGTTAAAACAAATGATGGTGGGACACATGAAGTTGGGCTGAAAACTGCCCTAACTCGTGTTTTTAATGAATATGCCCGCAATAATAATTATATAAAAGATAAAGAAAAAAACTTTGAAGGAAATGATACTAGAGAAGGAATTACAGCAATTCTTAGTTTACAAATATCTGAAGAATTATTACAATTTGAAGGACAAACAAAAGGAAAATTAGGAACAGCAGAAGCTAGAACGATTGTTGAAAATATTGTTAGTGAAAAGTTACAATTCTTTTTAGAAGAAAATAAAGAAATAGCAACTAATATTTTAGACAAAATGGTAAAGAGTAAAAATGTTAGAGAAGCCGCAAGAAAAGCTCGTGAAGCTGCCCGTGGTGGGAAAGATAAAAACAAAAAAGAACGAGCACTAAGTGGTAAATTAACTCCCGCTCAAGGTAAAAATCCTAATAAAAATGAATTGTTTTTAGTGGAAGGGGATTCAGCTGGAGGAAGTGCTAAAAGCGGACGTGACCGTAAATTTCAAGCTATCTTGCCACTTCGTGGTAAAGTTTTAAATACGGAAAAATCAAAATTAGATGATGTTTTAAAGAATGAAGAATTAAACACCATTGTACATACTATTGGAGCTGGTGTTGGAAGTGATTTTGATGTCAAAGATTCTAATTACGACAAAGTAATAATCATGACCGATGCTGATGATGATGGAGCACACATTCAAACGCTATTATTAACATTCTTTTATAGATATATGAAACCATTAATAGAAGAAGGTAAACTTTATATTGCTATGCCACCACTTTATAAACTATCAAGTGGTAAAACAATGCACTATGTTTGGACTGAAGAAGATCGTCAAACTATTATAAATAAAACAAAAACAAAATTTGATACTCAAAGATATAAAGGGCTTGGAGAAATGAATGCAGGTCAACTATGGGAAACAACAATGGACCCTGACACCAGAAGTTTAATTAAAGTTAATATTACGGATGTCTCACTTGCTGAAAAAAGAGTTAGTGTTTTAATGGGTGATAAGGTCGAGCCACGTAAAGATTGGATAGAAGAAAACGTAGAATTTTCTCTAGAAGATAACTACACTTTAGAAAATTAGGAAGGTGAAGTCATGCAGGATGTATTAAATAAAATATATGAGTATTCACTTGAAGAAATAATGGGTGATCGTTTTGGTAGATATGCTAAAACAATTATTCAAAATCGTGCAATACCAGATGTTAGAGATGGTTTAAAACCAGTTCAAAGAAGAATTTTATATTCAATGGATAAAGATCGCAACACTTTTGATAAATCATATCGTAAAAGTGCTAAATCAGTTGGAGCAATAATGGGTTCCTATCACCCTCATGGAGATTCAAGTATCTATGATGCTATGGTTAGAATGAGTCAATGGTGGAAACAAAATGCCACATACATTGATATGCAAGGTAACAATGGTTCAATGGATGGTGACTCAGCAGCTGCAATGCGTTATACAGAAGCAAGATTGTCAAAAATCAGTAATGAACTATTAAAAGATATTGATAAAGACACAGTTGTGTGGGCACCAAACTATGATGATACAACAGTGGAACCTACTGTTTTACCAGCTAAATTTCCTAATTTACTTGTTAACGGTTCAACCGGAATAAGTGCAGGATATGCAACCAATATCCCACCTCATAATTTGGGAGAAGTAATAGATGCAACTATTAAAAGAATAGATAGTCCAAATTGTTATTTAGAAACTATTTTAGAAATAATAACAGGACCAGACTTTCCAACCGGTGGAATAGTCGAAGGAAAAAGTGGAATAATTGATGCTTATAAAACTGGCCGTGGCCGAGTAGTTATTAATGCTAAATATGAAATAGTTAAAACAAAAGGTAAAGAACAAATAATAATTACTGAAATCCCATTTGATGTTAATAAATCTTTACTTGTTAAAAAAATAGATGAAATAAGAATTGATAAAAAAATAGATGGAATCTTAGAAGTTCGTGATGAATCCGATCGAGATGGTTTAACCGTTGCTATTGATTTAAAAAAGGATTCAGACACTAATTTAATTGTTAACTATTTATTAAAAAATACTGATTTACAAATTTCTTATAACTTCAATGTTGTAGCTATAGTAAATAGACGACCAATGACTTTAGGAATACTTCAAATTCTTGATGCTTACATTAATCATCAAAAAGAAGTTATAACTAAAAGAACAGAATTTGATTTAAAACATGCTAAAGCAAGAGTTCATATTGTTGAAGGTTTAATTAAAGCCTTATCTATTTTAGATGAAGTTATTAAAACAATAAGAGCATCTAAAAATAAAATGGATGCTAAAGATAATTTAGTAACTAAATTTGAATTTACAGAACTACAAGCAGAAGCTATAGTTATGTTACAACTATATAAATTAACTAATACAGATGTAACTGAATTAATAGAAGAAAACAAAAATTTACAACTAATTATAAGAGGTTTAGAAGAAATTTTAACTGATCCAGAAAAATTAAAATTCGTTATGAAAGAGGAACTAAGAAAAATAAAAAAAGAATATGCAACACCTCGTAAAACAGAAATAAAAGACGAAATTACTGAAATTAAAATAGATCCAACCCAAATGATACCAAAAGAAGATTGTATAGTCGTAGTTACTAACGATGGCTATGTAAAAAGAGTATCACCAAGAAGTTATAATGCGAGTGGTAAAGAAACAACAATGCTAAAAGATAACGATTATGTTATTGGTCTATATAACTTAAATACTTTAGACACAGTATTATTATTTACAAGTTTAGGTAATTATTTATATTTACCAGTAATAGATATCCCAGATTTAAAATGGGGTGACCTAGGAAAACATATTAGTAACATTATTACAACAACCGTTGGTGAAAATGTTATTGGATGTATCCCTGTTACTAACTTTGATGATGAACAAGTAATTACTATATTTACTAAAAATGGAATGATAAAAAGAACTAATTTAAGTGAATTCAAAGTTCAAAGGTATTCAAAACCAATTAATTGTATGAAGCTTAAAAAAGGTGATGAAGTAGTTAATATTTGTACCAATAATGGTGAAGACATCTTTATTGCAACTAAAAATGGTTATGGTTTAAGATATAAAACAGAAGAAGTATCAATAATTGGAATAAAAGCAGCAGGTGTTAAATCAATTGATTTAAAAGGTGATGAAGTAGTTAGTGGACAGACATTTACTAATGAAGATTATTTGGTTGTTGTTACTGATAAAGGAACAGCTAAGAGAGTTAAACTATCTGACATTAAATATTTATCAAGAGCTAGAAAAGGTAACTTAATCGTTAGAGATGTAAAAACCAATCCATATTATGTTGTTAACACTCACATAATAAGTGGTAAGAAAATACTGATTATTAAAGCGAATAATGAATTAGAAGAATTTAAAGTAACCGAACTTCCAATCGTTGATTGTTATTCAACTGGAACAGTAATTACAAAGAAAAAAATTACTGATTCATTTATAACTACAGAGTTAGAAGAAGTTAAAGAACAAAATGATCAAGAAATAATCGAAGAAGAACCAGAAATTATTGATTTAGATAATGTTGATAAAAGAATCATGACAATCGATGATTTTCTAGATAATTTTGATAACTAATTAATTAAAAAAACAAAGAAATTGTATTTGACATTTATACAATAACAATTTATAATTATTATAGCGTGAATGTAAGTTCACGTAGA
>LFRM01375347.1_pt2 | contig 12762 bp, 13 predicted proteins | sample 618341 | NCBI WGS metagenome assembly LFRM01 (sample SAMN03654438, study PRJNA283298) | anaerobic digester metagenome | isolation source: pool of bioreactors CSTR01a, CSTR02a, and CSTR03a thermophilic anaerobic... | place: Denmark: Kgs. Lyngby | collected 2014-05-21
AACTACGATTATATATTAATAGACTGTTCGCCATCGTTGGGCATTATTACAGTGAATGCACTAGCTGCAGCCGATTCTGTAATAATACCTGTGCAGTGCGAATACTTTGCGCTAGAGGGACTAAGCAAGCTATTAAATACAATAAAAATAATTAAGTCAAAGATAAACCCAAAGTTAGAGATAGAGGGGTTTGCTCTTACAATGTACGACTCAAGACTGCGTCTTCACAATCAAATTTATGAAGAGGTGAGACAACACTTTCAGGAGCTAGTTTTCACTTCTGTTATTCATAGAAATGTAACACTGAGTGAGTCGCAAAGCTATGCTAAACCTGCTCTTATGTATGATGCGGGTTCGCGTGGTGCAGTAAATCATATGCAACTAGCAAAAGAGCTAATCGATAAAAATGAATAACTTTGTAGTTTACTTTTAGGAACAACAATAAAATGGGTAAGAAACAAGCTTTAGGAAGAGGATTGAATGCACTTATTACGATGGATAATAACGAAACCAAGGGTTCGTCGTTTATAAGTGAAGTAGATATCGATAAAATTAAACCAAATCCCGATCAACCACGTGTAGACTTCGATGACGACACTATGGAGGAGTTGGCTGCATCAATTAAAAAGATTGGTGTAATACAACCCGTTACATTGCGTGAGTTGGAAGATGGTACATATCAGATTATTGCAGGCGAAAGGCGCTATAGGGCATCGTTGATGTTGCAGTTGAAAAGAATTCCCGCCTATGTGAAGACTGTAAATGACGAGGATGTGATGGAGATGGCTCTTGTAGAGAACATTCAACGCGAAGATTTGAATGCAATTGAAATTGCGTTGACTTACCAAAAACTTATCGATTCGCAATCTCTTACACAAGAACAGCTGAGCGAGAGGGTGGGTAAGAAGCGTGCAACTATTGCCAACTATATGCGTTTGTTGAGACTTCCTGCTGAATTGCAAATAGGCATAAAAGATAAAAAAATAGATATGGGCCATGCTCGCGCTTTGCTTGCTATACCCGATCCTGAGGTTCAACTTAAAATATATAATAGAATTATTAAGGAAGGGCTTTCTGTAAGAAAAGTTGAAGCAATTGTGAAAAATGAGGTTGCACAACTAGCTAATAAGAATAAGCCTGCAAAACCTACTCAAAAAACATCCGAAGATTTTGATGCGTTGAAGAATCACCTGTCACGCTTTTTCAATACCCCCGTAGAATTTCAATACTCAAAGACAGGTAAAGGAAAAATTACAATTCCGTTTAGCTCTAACGAAGATTTAGAGAGAATAATTGGAATGTTCGACGTCATAAAATAATAAACAAACACTCTTATGAGGTTTCTTAAATATAAGATTATATGTTGCTTGCTCTTAAGTGTAACCTTTGGTTATTCTCAAGGTGTTGTGCAACAGCACTCAAACGACACTTTGCCTGTAATTGTTGCCGACACTCTTACTCAGATTGTAGACACTATTTCAGCGCCTATTATGCAACCGCCTATTAAAGCCGATTCTGTGATAATGAAAGATTCTGTTATATTGATTGATTCTATGGCTTTGACTGACTCTATTGTTAAGAAAGATTCTGTAATGATGAAAGAGTCAATAGTTATTGTTGAAGAAACCGAAGAGTTACCTATGACACTTAAGTTGGAGGAGTTTAAACCCAATCCAACTAAAGCGCTTATCTATTCGGCAATTTTTCCAGGATTAGGACAAATATACAATCGTAAGTATTGGAAACTTCCAATAGTTTACGGGGGTTTTCTTGGTTTTACATATGCTATAACATGGAATGGAAAGTATTACACAGACTATTCAAATGGCTATAAAGATATTATGGGTGATGATCCAGAGAAGGATAGTTGGAAAAACTTTTTGCCTTACGGAGTAGACCCCGAATCTGTTGATAAAGCCTGGTTGACAGACGTGATGAAGAGACGTAAAGACTTTTATCGTCGCTACCGCGATTTAAGTATTATTGGAACTGTAGCAATGTATGCCCTAAGCATGCTAGATGCTTATGTAGATGCCCAGCTGTTTGATTTTAATATCAGCTCCGACCTATCTTTAAGAGTTGAACCCGCTCTTATTCAAAAAACTGATTTCTTTGCCAATAGTCTTGGTGTTCAATGTAGTGTCAGTTTCTAAAAAAAACATCTTTAATTTTTATATGACTATGAGAAAAAACTATTTATTAGTATTTATATTTTTTATTACAAGTACTACTCTTTTGATTTCTCAGAATCAAATAAAACAGCGTAATGCTGACACACCCAAACAAGCAGCACAAGATAGTACTTCTGTTGTTCTCGATAGCAGAATTGTTGCACCCGAAAGTCTTAATGAGAGTATTGCGAGTTTATTAACCAACTGGCAAGTAGATTTTTCAGGAGTAAGCAATCAGTGCTCTCATGGAGAGAATGTGGTTTACAGCGACTCGGTATATATGCAAAGATTGTACAGCTTGCCTACCCAAATGGAGCTCTCATTTAATCCTGTTGTGGGTTCTTACATAGAAATGTACGCTAAGCGTCGTCGCGACTTGGTTAGCTATATGCTGTCATTAGGAGATTATTACTATCCAATGTTCGAAGAAGCATTAGATAGACATGGATTGCCCTTAGAACTTAAATACCTACCGGTAATAGAATCAGCCCTAAATCCGGTAGCAGTATCACGCATGGGAGCTACTGGTTTGTGGCAGTTTATGCTTAGAACTGGTAAACAATACAACTTAGAAGTAAATAGCTTGGTTGACGAGCGCCGCGACCCATATAAATCTACAGAAGCCGCTGCAAGATTTTTAAAAGACCTCTATAATATATACGGCGACTGGAATTTAGTTATTGCAGCCTACAATTGTGGGCCTGGCAATGTGAACAAAGCAATTGCTAGAAGTGGTGGCAAACGCGACTATTGGGGCATATATAATAGGCTTCCACGCGAGACTCGTGGATATGTTCCTGCTTTTATAGCGGCTACCTATATAATGAATTACAATGATGAGCATCAAATATGCCCAAAAGAGTCATCAAATGAGTTGATGTTTTTAGATACGATTCATATAACAGACGAAATTCATTTTAAGCAAATATCCGATGTTCTTGAAATTCCTATAGAAGATATAAGAAGATATAACCCCCAATTTAAACAAGATTTAATTCCCGGTAATCATAAGCCTTATGCATTGGTGCTGCCGACTAAGCATATGTTTGCCTTCATCAACGAAAGCGAAAAGATTAAAAATCATAACAAGGCGCTTTACTTTACACATCGCAAACAAACACTAACCGATCAGTATGCAGGAACTGTTACAGATGGAAATGTTGTAAACACCTACTACAGGGTGAAGAAAGGAGATAACTTAGGTGCTATTGCAAGAAGAAATAGTACCTCGGTGGCACAATTGCAGCGTTTGAACGGTATGAGGTCTACAAGGCTCTCAATTGGTCAAAGATTGATAGTAAGACAAGCCGTGAAACCTGTAGAGATTAAAGAAGAGCTTGCATCAAGTGGTGATCTCAAAAATACTTACTATAGAATTAGAAGAGGAGACACATTGGGTGCATTGGCAGGCAAATACGGAGTTACTGTTGCACAACTACAAAGTATGAACGATATGAAATCTACTAGCTTATCGATTGGTAAAAGCATTGTTGTGAAACAAGAAAGGGTAGCACCTAAACCTCAGCCCAATAAAGAGGTTGAAGAGGCTAAAACAAGAAAGATGTATCCAAAGGTAGACACATCTTCAATGTTAAGTAGCGAGCGTATACTAGACGAGTATATTGAGAGAGTTAACGAGGAAAAGATAAATAACCCATACGAAGTTACTGTTCTGTAGTACTGCTTTTCTCGAAAAAAGAAAAATGAACAGCACCATATTTGCGTACCTCCTTAAAGAGGGGGTGTTCTTTGAATGTGTTGTTTTTGGAATGCTCCAAAATGAAAACCCCATCGTCGTTTAGTAGCTCATAATCGAATATTTTTCCGGGAATAGATTCCAGCTCTTTTAAATCGTAGGGTGGATCTGCAAAGATTAGGTCAAACGTCTGATTGCATGTTTTTATAAAAGAAAATACATCAGCTTTTATTGTCAAAAGCTCTGTTGCATCTAGTTTAGCCTTCACACCCTGTATAAAAGCGTGGTTCTTTGCGTTTGACTCAACGCTAACCACACGTGGGCAGCCTCGCGACACCAATTCCAGAGCAATGCTTCCAGTGCCTGAAAACAGGTCTAGTGCACTTGTGTTTTCCCAATCAATCTTATTGTTTAAAATATTAAACAAGCTTTCTCTAGCCATGTCTGTTGTTGGCCTTGCTCTTAAGTTTTTGGGGAGTTGAAATCTTCTCGATTTATATTTACCGCTTATTATTCGCATAGTTGTTTTATAATTTCTGTAGGAATCTCTTCATTATCACTTTTTATATCACTTCGCAATTTAAACGAAAGTGTCTCTGTTTTAGAGATTACTTTCTTTAGTGTGTCTATACAATGGCTATAAGTACCAGTTTTTCCAGAGAAATACAGCCCGTCAGACTGTGCATTTAATTGAAGAGCCTCCCATGTTTTTTGTATATAGTAGCTATCTTCTAACGGATTGTTGGCACAAAAAGTTTTAGCAAGAATAAGTTTCTCTCTCTCAAAGGCAACTATATCCACCATTTTGTCATCATTAAAGTTCACAAATAGTGCAGCCGTATCCTTATTGTGTTGTTTATAATAGAAACCAACAAGTAACGACAGATGACTTATAAAGTGTGGATGGAGCAGTGCCCTAGACAAGAAATTGTGCACCTCTTTATCTATACCCCAAACAATTCTACTGTCGTAGTCTTGCAGTTCATTACTCATTGCATGCAATTTGGGGTTGAGATAATTGAATGATAGAAAATCGGACTCCGATTTTTTGGTATAAAACTCATTCGGAACAATTGTTGTTTCGTTGTCCACACATATCACATTTATCTTCTTGTAATTGTAAGAGAAAAAAGAGTAATCAAAGATTAGTTTCTCTATACTTTTTAAATAGTCGCTGTTTGCACTAAACAAAACAGTGTTTTGATAAAACACTGACTCATCGGTAGGGCAGTGAATAGAAAAATAAAATCCACTCGGAAATAACCGAATGGATAGTATATATTTTTTAGATTCTGCGAAGTCGATATTATCTGGTAAAAACATAAATCTCTCTTTTAAGAGTGTCTACAAGTTTTTTGTTGAATCTAATAAGTCTAAACAGTGCATTATACCAATTCTGTAGAATTGGTATAATGCACTATATTATTTTGTGTCTAGTTCAAATCCCTGGATTTTACTCCCAGTTTCCAGCGTTGTTATTTGCTGTTTGGATAGAACCAACTTGCATACCTGGATATCTATCACCTGGTAAGCTAGTTACGTTTTCAATTAATAAGTTGAGCTCATTTTTGTTCAAGTCACTTAAGTACGAAGCGTATGGTGTTTTTGCTTCAAATACATTTATTGTGAAACCCGATGAAGTGGTTAGTGTATCTGTAGCCATTACAAATTTCGAACCTTCACCATAAGGAACAAAAACTAAAGAATCTGGATTGAAATTCCTGCGATTGCTAAAGCGGTTTTCAACTACAGCTACATAAATTGAGTCACGTTGAAGTTGTGGTCTGTTGTTTGCTTCGTCCCACAATCCTTGTTTCTTCATAGCAGCAATATCATTACTTCTAATGATACTCATGGCTTTGGCTTCAGTCATACCAGCCTCCATTTGTTCTTCTTTCAATTCTCCACGTTTTTGTAGCAATGCTACTTCTCCATGTTTAACGAAGTTGATCAAAGAGTCAAAACTAGCTGTGTACTCACCTTTGATTTCGCGATAGGCTACTTGAGCTGTGCGAATATCAATAAGTCTTTGCTTTACAGCTTCGTTGCGTATTTGACTTTCTTTATTAAAGTCAATAGGTCCTTGAATGCTCTTTAAGCATACAAAAACTAACAGACCAATTGCAGCAACTAAAATTACTTTTACTAATACTTTCATGGACTTTTTCCCTTTTTATTATTTTGTATTAAACTGATTTACTATTATTAGATTACAAATTTAGAAAAAGAATGATAATTGTGCTACTTTTACGCTGAAAATAATATGAAAAAAATGATAAATACCTATTTCATTGAGAAAATCAGGGATAATTTCCCCTTTTCTCTTACAAATGATCAAGAAACCGCCATTAATAAAATTGTGAGTTTTATTTTTAATCCAAATTCTGATGCTATTTTCCTGTTAAAGGGATATGCCGGAACTGGTAAATCTACTTTAATTGGAACTTTGGTAAAAACAATGGCACAGTTTGAGCAAAAAACTGTTTTATTGGCACCTACGGGTCGAGCTGCAAAAGTTTTCTCGCTACACTCAGACGAATCGGCTTATACTATTCACAAAAGAATATATAGGCAAAAAGGAATGAGTGACGATGGAGCATCTTTCTCTTTAATGGAGAATTTGCACAAAAACACCCTTTTTATAGTAGATGAAGCATCGATGATAAGTAATGAGTCGGGTGAGAACTCCTTTTTTGGAACCGGACGCCTGCTCGACGACTTAATAGAGTATGTCTATTCTGGACAAAACTGCAAGTTGCTATTCTTGGGAGACACCGCTCAGTTGCCTCCCGTCAAGCAAGACATCAGTCCTGCAATGGATGCCTATGTTTTGCAGTCATTTGGCTTGGATGTTTTAGAAAGCACCCTCACAGAAATTATGCGACAAGCAGAAGAGTCGGGCATATTGTACAATGCAACATTGTTGCGCAATGCTTTAAGCGAAGGCACTACGCGTCTTTATCCACAATTGGTGATAAAGAATTTTGCAGATGTTGAGCGAATATCTGGCAACGACCTTATTGAAGAGATATCAAGCTGCTATTCGCGCGATGGGGTTGAAGAGACTATTGTAATATCGCGTGCCAACAAAAGTGTAAACATTTTCAACAACGGCATTAGAAATAGTGTGCTCTATAGAGAAGAAGAGCTGTCGAATGGCGATTTACTAATGGTAACAAAGAATAATTACTTTTGGTTGAAAGAAGAAGCAAAAGTAGATTTTATTGCCAATGGAGAGTTTGTAGAGGTTATGCGTATACGTTCTCAGAGAGAAATGTATGGCATGAGGTTTTGCGATGTGGTGCTTTTCCATAAAAACTACGATATTGAGTTTGATGCAATAATCAATTTAGATTCTCTACACTCTGAAAGAGCAGGCGACGCATACACACAGAGCAATATACTCTACAATGCACTTATGGAGGAGTATAGCTACTTAGGTTCTAAACGTGATCGCTACAATCAGATAAAAAAGAATCCCTACTTCAATGCCTTGCAAGTGAAATACGGATATGCAGTTACTTGTCATAAAGCACAGGGTGGGGAGTGGAGAAATGTTTTTATCGATTTAAGCTACATAAACCCCGATCATTTGGGCGATAATTTCTATAGGTGGCTTTACACATCTATCACACGGAGCACCAAAATGTTATATCTTGTGAATTTGGCCGATGATTTTGTTGCTGACTCCAATTAATTATTAAATTTGTACTGTTTGAATGATGATGATCCATTTAGGATTTGATTAAAGTAAAAAAATAGAGGGCATTTAATGAAGCATACATATATAGAGTCGCTACTAACCGAAATACAGCTTTTAGCGACGAAGGTTGAAAACCTGAAGGAGAATAACAGGGTTCCTTTCTCCTTTTTCAAAGAATCTTTTAAGCGTACACAAGAGATAACACGCCTGTTGCACGAGTTGGAGTTTGTGCAAATAGAAGAGATGAAGGGGCAGATGGAAAAGTTGATGCAGTTTTTGTCGGATGCCGAAAACTCTAAGAAGGAAGCTATTGTTGAAACTATAGTAGCTGTTGCCGAAGTAGATAAAACAGAAGTAAGTTCTAATAACAAGGAGCAGAAACTGTATAATGCTGAAGAAGTAGTTGAAGAAGCTGTTTCAGAAAAAGATGATAAAGTTTTATTGACAGAAGAAAAGCAGCAAGACTTACCTGTTGCCGAGCATATAGTTGATGAAGAAGAGCTAGAAGATGATGTAGAGGAAGATGATGTAGAGGAAGTGGAAGATGAAGAAGAGAAATCACCATCTTTGCATAGTGCAACTGTTGAAGCACCAACAAAGACTCCTCAGCATATATCATCGGTGCTCAGCAATAAAGGTGAAACAATATTGGCTAACATTGCACCAAAAAACAAATCTTTAAACGATGTGCAACCTGTCAATCAAACTATACAGGATGTGCAAAGGAGTATTAGCCTCAACGATCGCTTTTTGTTTCAACGTGAGCTTTTTAGTAACAATAGAGATGCAATGAATACAATGTTGACAAAGTTGCAATCATTCTCTTCGTTCGCTCTTGCCGAAAGTTACTTAAAAAGGAATACTACTTGGGATTTTAGAGATGAAACGGTTGATAAGTTTTTGCAAATGCTAAAAGATAGCTTTAGATGAGTAAAAGCGAAATAGATAGTAGCGGAATATTGCACGTAGTGCCCACCCCAATAGGAAACCTAGAGGACATAACGTATAGGGCAATAAAGGTGTTGAAAGAAGTTGATTTTATTTTAGCAGAAGATACACGTACCAGTGGTTTTTTGCTAAAACATTACGATATAGCAACTAAAATGTTTTCTCACCACAAATTTAATGAGCACAAAAGTAGCCAGCAAATTGTAGAGCGCATAGAGGCTGGTGCCAATGTAGCGCTTATATCGGATGCTGGCACACCCGCTATATCCGATCCAGGGTTCTTAATAGTACGTGCTTGTGTAGAAGCAGGCATACGCATAGAGTGCTTGCCAGGCGCTACAGCCTTTGTGCCTGCGCTAGTGATGTCGGGGTTGCCCAACGATAGGTTTTGCTTCGAAGGGTTTCTTCCGCCTAAGAAGGGGCGCCAAACAAGGCTAAAAGAGTTGGCCGATGAGCAGCGCACAATGGTGTTCTACGAATCGCCTTATAGGGTGTTGAAAACTTTAACGCAGTTTGCCGAATATTTTGGAGAAGATAGACTGGCCACAACATCACGCGAAATATCAAAGATATACGAAGATACAAAGCGTGGTACATTGTCGCAATTGGTAGAACATTTTACTAAAACAGACCCACGTGGCGAGTTTGTTATTGTTGTTAGCGGAAAGGAAACAAAGAAAGAGAACAAAAAAACGAATTAATTTTAAACAAAGTATACTTATTAACGTTTTAATTAAAAATGTATAGATATGAAGAAATTATTATTACTACTATTTATCAGCGCTGGAGTTTTGTTTTCATGCACCAACGTAAAGAAATCGAATGAATACAAACAATTGCAGAAAGAGCGCGATTCACTGCTAATGGAATCTTCATCGTCGAGCAGCGATATTAGAGAGATGATGTCTGTTATAGATAATGTGGAAGAGAACTTTAATCAAATTCGCGAAGCTGAGAAGTATTTAGCTGTGCAATCTGCTGAAAAAGGAGAGTTAAGTGCCAATAATAAAGAGCGTATCAACGATAACTTTAAAATGGTAAACGAAATTCTGCAAAAGAACAAAGAGCAATTGGCCGATTTAAACAAAAAATACTCATCAAGCACAGGGCAAGTAGCTGTTCTTCGAAAAACTATTGAAAGATTGAACAGAGAAATGCAAGAGAGTGCAGCTCGCATGAGCGATTTGCAAACCGAACTTTCGCGCAGAGATGAAACAATTGCTCAACTATCTACAAGTTTAACAGATTTATCTACCAATGTTACTGAGTTGTCAGGTCATCTAGAAGAGCAGTCTGTAACTATTCGTGAGCAAGACAAAGCACTTAATACTGCCAACTTCGTTTTTGGTACTATGAGTGAGCTTAAATCTCAAAAAATTCTTTCTGGAGGATTCCTTAGAACAACTAGGGTGTTGGAAGACTCTTTTAATCAAGACTATTTTATAGAAATTGATATTAGAGAAACAACCAGAATTCCTCTTTACGATAAAAAAGCCGAAGTGTGGTCGAATCACCCCAAAGGTACGTATGACTTTGAAGCTGGAGACGACGGAAATCTTACATTTGTAATAACAGACCCGTATCGCTTCTGGAGTTTATCTAAGCACTTAATTATTGAAATTAAATAAAACATTTAGATTCTAAAATAGAGTAGCTCCGTTGCCAAACGATGCTACATGAAATTATATAAAAGAAGAAGACCGATGAGCTAACTATTTGCTCATCGGTCATTCTTTTTAATACAGTAAAACACCTTTTTTATGCAGAAATACAAATACCTTTTCATAGACCTCGACGATACTTTGTGGGACATACACCAAAACAGCAAAGAGTGTTTAGAGGAAATATACAATGACTACGGGTACAGTAAATACTTTGAAACCTTCGACGACTATTACAATGTTTATATGCCAAGCAACCATCACTTGTGGGGGTTGTATAGAGAAGGCAAAATAGATAAGGATGAATTAATTGTAGAGCGGTTTTTGGTGCCTGTACGTGAGTTTGGAATAGATGATGCTGTTTACGCTAAAAATCTAAGCGACGATTTTTTGGAGCGAACTACCCTTAAAACTAAACTGGTGGATGGAACGATGGATTTGCTCAATTATTTGAAGCCAAAGTATCAAATGCATATTCTCTCTAATGGTTTTAGAGAAGTGCAATACAAGAAAATAGAAAATTCGGGGTTGAGTCCTTACTTCGATAAAATAATCTTATCAGACGAAATAGGGATTAATAAGCCGCATGCACAGTTTTTTACCCATGCATTGCAAAAAACAAATGCCGCCCATTCCGAAACAATAATGATAGGAGATAGTTGGGATGCCGATATAGTGGGGGCTTACAATAGTAATATTGACCAATTGTGGTTCAATCCCGAAGGGCATAGTCCAAATGTTTTTACACCCACTTATTGTGTGAAAACACTCTACGAAATAAAGGGTATATTGTAGTTTTAGCAGTAAACCTTACTGACGTTATATATTGTCAGTACGGTTTACTGCTAAAATCATAAGTCTAAGGGTTGTGTGTAATAGATTGTTCACGACCTATTACTACAGCAAACCTTGTAAAGCTTCTAAACGTTTTTTTACACTGTGTTTTTGAAAGATCAACTTTTAATTTTTAACTGTTATCTTATACCTTTTAAACATCAGTCCTTCTCAATGGCATACTCATACAGCGTGCTCCACCACCACCACGTGGAAGTTCCGACCCATCAATAGTAATTACACATTTCTTGGCGGCTGCTACATCGTATTTATCATTTATCACATCCCAAGCTGTAACTATATCATATCCATTATTGTTGAGCTCGTTAAGCGTGTGTACGTTTCGTGCATACGACATTACCTTGCCTGGAGCAATTGCTAGAAAATTAGCACCACTATGCCACTGCTCTCTCTCTTGATCCCAATCGTCGGCGTTGCCACCACAAGTAATTGGTTTAATATCTATACCAAGTGATTTTAGAGCTGTAAGTATATTAGTTGCAGTAGATATGTTAGAAACTTCACCATTTTCCACCTCTATATGCACTGTTTTGTATGGGGTGTTTTCCAATATCAATGGTTTGTACACCATAGCTGTATTAGTATCTAGTAGCGTAAACACCATATCGAGATGAATAAACGACTCGGGCGAGTGGGGTAGTTGTTGAACAATAAAATGTTTCTTGCCAGTTTGGTTTTTACACAAGTTAGCAATCAACATATCTATTGCTTGGCTACTAGTGCGGCTTCCATTGCCAATAAGTATTACATCTTTGTTTACAACAAGCACATCACCTCCCTCAATATTTATTTCCGACAAACCATTGCCTACAAAGCTAGTAGAGTCTATAATGTTTGTGTCAAAAAAGTTGGGGTTGCTAAAAATAGCATTTACAATTATACTCTCTCTTGCTCTCACTTTGTTTGCCATATTGCAAATAAGCAAATTGTTGCCTATTGTAACACTTGGGTCTCTGGTGAAATAAAAATTGTAGAGTGGCAACAGGGCATAAAAATCATCTTTCAGAAAGTCTGTAAGCGTGTTCACTTTTGCTGGCAATCCTTCTATAAGCACCCGGGTAAGCTCTTGAGGAGGTAGTTGCATCAGAAGGTTGAAATACCGCATTACATTTTCGGTAGTGCATATTTTTCTTAGCAACTGCTCTTTTTGCGTTTCGTCTTCGAGTAGCCTAGTCAAAAGGTTTCTAATCTCAAACACTTGCGCCTGTTTATTGAGAACACCATAGAGTTGTTCGTACTCTTTTTGAGCAATAGAAAGGTTAAGAATATCGCTATAAAGCGCACGCTGTGCATTTTTTGGAGTCATATTCTCAACCTCTGCTCCAGGGTAGTGAAGCAGTACAGCTTCTAGTTTACCTATTTCGGACTGAACGTTTAAAACGGTCTTTTGATTATTCATAAAATGCTAATATTAGATTTATTAGCAACAAAAATACAAAAAAAGATGATATGAGTATGAATAACTCCAAGTTTTAATGTTTTAATAGGCACCTTCTTATTCGTTTCAATTGTTTTAATCTCATTTTCAACAACTAAAGCCTTAAATTTTAATTCTTACCAATAGGAGGCATTTGGTCATTATAACCTTTATTTTTGTCTCTCTTTATAGATGTGGAGTCATTGAACCCCTCTTTTGTGTTGAGCTTGTTATCTTTCTCGTCATCTTTCTCATTAGATTTTAGCGAAGTCGTGCTTTTTGCAGCAGCTTGTTGAGAAGGGTTAGAAGTA
>LFRM01049970.1_pt1 | contig 12756 bp, 9 predicted proteins | sample 618341 | NCBI WGS metagenome assembly LFRM01 (sample SAMN03654438, study PRJNA283298) | anaerobic digester metagenome | isolation source: pool of bioreactors CSTR01a, CSTR02a, and CSTR03a thermophilic anaerobic... | place: Denmark: Kgs. Lyngby | collected 2014-05-21
AGCTTTCAAAACTTACGGTGAGGTTTTCTAATTTTGTAACACATCATTGACAAACCTACAATTATGGCGCTGATATTGATTTTGCGCAGAAAACAGCCGTTTTTATGTCCCCGAAGTGTTTTGAGCGCATTATACACAAAAAATACCAGCGAAAAGCGGCGTAACTTTGCAGATTTTTCCGGAATTTGCTGTTTACAAGTCGATATAAAAATGTTAAAATAACCGTTGGTGCGTTTTATAATGTATATATATTAAGGAGGACACTAAAATGGCAAGAAAACAAAAGACCATGGACGGCAATAACGCCGCCGCGTATGTTTCTTACGCGTTCACCGAGGTCGCGGGTATCTATCCGATAACCCCCTCGAGCCCCATGGCAGATTATGTAGACCAGTGGTCGGCGCAGGGTCAGAAGAATATCTTCGGCACAACGGTCAAGGTTGCTGAAATGCAGTCCGAGGCAGGTGCGGCGGGTACTGTTCACGGCTCTCTCGCAGCAGGTGCTCTGACCACCACATATACGGCTTCTCAGGGACTTCTTCTCATGATTCCGAATATGTACAAAATCGCAGGCGAGCTGCTTCCGAGCGTGTTCCATGTTTCGGCACGCTGCGTTGCAAGCCATGCGCTTAATATCTTCGGCGACCATTCGGATGTTTATGCATGCCGTCAGACCGGCTTTGCAATGCTTGCAGAGACCAACCCCCAGGAGGTTATGGATCTCGGCGCGGTTGCCCATCTTGCGGCAATCGAGGGCAGAGTACCCTTCATCAACTTCTTCGACGGCTTCCGTACCTCCCATGAGATTCAGAAAATCAAAATCTGGGACTATGCCGACCTTAAAGAGATGTGCAACATGGACGCTGTCAATGCGTTCCGCAAGCGCGCACTCAACCCCGAGCATCCCGTAATGAGAGGCTCACATGAAAACGGCGATATCTTCTTCCAGCACCGCGAGGCCTGCAACAGCTATTATGAAGCTGTTCCCGGCATTGTTGAGAGCTATATGGATAAGGTAAACGCAAAGCTCGGCACTGATTACAAGCTGTTCAACTACTACGGCGCACCCGATGCCGACCGTGTTATCATAGCAATGGGCTCCATCTGCGACGTCGCAGAGGAGGTTATAGATTACCTCACCGCCAAGGGTGAGAAGGTCGGACTTGTAAAGGTCAGACTTTACCGTCCCTTCAGCGCGAAGAAGCTTGCACAGGCAATTCCCGCATCGGCAAAGAAGATTGCCGTGCTCGACAGAACCAAGGAGCCCGGCTCCATCGGCGAGCCTCTTTTCCTTGATGTCGTGGCAGCTCTCAACGAGGAAGGCAGAGCCATTCCCGTATCCGGCGGCCGCTACGGCCTCGGCTCAAAGGACACACCTCCCGCGAGCGTGTTTGCCGTATATGACGAGCTTGCCAAGGACAAGCCCGCCCGTCAGTTTACTCTCGGCATCAACGACGATGTTACTCATCTTTCTCTTGCTGAAAAGGATGCTCCCAACACCGCAGCTGCCGGCACTATCGAATGCAAGTTCTGGGGTCTCGGCGGCGACGGAACCGTCGGTGCCAACAAGAACTCCATAAAGATTATCGGCGACCATACCGATAAGTTCGTTCAGGCTTACTTCCAGTATGACTCGAAGAAGACCGGCGGTATCACGGTTTCCCATCTTCGCTTCGGCGACAAGGAAATCAAGAGCCCCTATTACATCAACAAGGCGGACTTCGTTGCCTGCCACAACCCCTCTTACGTCACCAAGGGTTATAGAATGGTTAACGATGTAAAGCCCGGCGGAGTTTTCCTCATCAACTGCCAGTGGACTCCCGAGGAGCTTGACCATCATCTCGGCGCAGAGGCAAAGAGATATATCGCCAAGAACAACATTCAGCTCTATACTGTTAACGCTATCGACCTTGCCGCCAAGATAGGCATGGGCAAGCGTACAAACACAATACTTCAGGCGGCGTTCTTTGCTCTTGCAAAGGTTATGCCCATTGACGAGGCTGTCGGCTACATGAAGGACGCAGCAACAAAGTCCTACCTCAAGAAGGGCCAGGATATTGTTGACATGAACCATAAGGCGATTGACGCCGGCGTGTCCGCATTTGTAAAGCTTGATGTTCCCGCCGCATGGGCAAATGCCGAGGATGCTCCGGCAGCAGCAACCGAAAACGGTCCTGCAAAGCTTGTCAAGATGGTTGACAGCATCATGAAGCCTGTCGGAAACATGAACGGTGATTCGCTTCCCGTTTCCGCATTTACGGACCATGCTGACGGCACCTTCGAGCAGGGCGCTTCCGCATATGAAAAGCGCGGTGTTGCGGTCATGGTTCCTGAGTGGAACAACGAGACCTGCGCAAAGTGCAACAAGTGCGCATTTGTCTGCCCGCATGCAACAATCCGTCCGTTCGCAATGACGGCAGATGAGGCAGCTGCGGCTCCCGCAAACACCAAGAAGGCTCCCAAGCCTGTTGTAAAGACCGATTATATCTACACTCTTGCTGTGTCCCCGATGGACTGCATGGGCTGCGGAGTCTGCGTCGGCGTTTGCCCCACAGATTCACTGAAAATGGTTTCCAGAGAGTCCCAGGAGTCTCAGCAGGCAGTATTCGATTATTGCGTGGAGAAGGTTACAGAGAAGCCGGAAACCACCGCAAACCTCAATGTTATCGGCAGCCAGTACAAGCAGCCGTTGCTTGAGTTCTCAGGCTCCTGCGCAGGCTGCGCGGAGACCTCCTACGCACGCCTTATTACTCAGCTGTTCGGTGACAGAATGTATATCTCCAATGCTACCGGCTGCTCCTCAATCTGGGGCGGACCTGCCGCAACCTCACCCTACACAACCGACAAGAACGGACACGGCCCCGCATGGGCAAACTCCCTGTTCGAGGACAACGCGGAGCACGGCTTCGGTATGTATCTCGGTCAGAACGCGCTTCGTAACCGCCTTATCGACGAGGTGAAGACGATAGCAGCTGCCGACTGCGCGCCCGAATCCACAAAGGCAGCCTGTGAGGCATATCTCGCAACTGTTGATGACGGTAAGGCAAATGCCGCGGCGGCACAGGCGCTTGTTGCAGAGCTTTCAAAGAATGACTGCGACACCTGCAGAGACGTTGTTGCCAACAGCGAATACCTTTCAAAGAAGTCCGTATGGATATTCGGCGGCGACGGCTGGGCATACGATATCGGCTTCGGCGGTGTTGACCATGTTCTTGCATCCGGCGAGGATGTCAACATCATGGTATTCGATACCGAGGTTTACTCAAACACCGGCGGACAGGCATCCAAGGCCTCTCAGATAGGTCAGGTTGCACAGTTTGCGGCAGCGGGTAAGGCGATAGCCAAAAAGAGCCTTTCCGAAATCGCAATGAGCTACGGCTACGTATATGTCGCACAGATAGCCATGGGCGCCGATATGAACCAAACCGTCAAGGCTCTTGCCGAGGCGGAGGCTTACAAGGGACCCTCACTCATAATCGCGTATGCACCCTGCGAGATGCACTCCATCAAGGGCGGCATGGTTAACTGCCAGAGCGAGATGAAGAAGGCTGTTGATTGCGGATATTGGAACATGTTCCGTTACAATCCGTCGCTCAAGGCTCAGGGCAAGAATCCCTTCTCAATCGACAGCAAGCCCGCAACAGCAAGCTATCGCGATTTCATACTCAACGAGGCACGCTATTCCTCACTTACACGCGCCTTCCCGGAGCGTGCGGAAAAGCTCTTCTCGCTTGCTGAGAAAACCTCTGTTGACCGTTATAATCACTTGCTCAGACTCGAGAAGCTTTACGCTCCCGACGCAGAGTAAAAACAAAGCATCACAATCAAAAGCGCGGCAGTCGAAAGACTGCCGCGCTTTTAAATTTACGATTTATTTTTATGAGAGCCTCATATTCTGAGGTCTTCTCCGGATTTAAAAAGATATCCGTTCTGCATAAGGTATTTTATGTTGGCAAGCGCCATGCCCGTGCCCTTTGCCGCACAGCCTGCCGCGTCGGCGGCAACACGCGAGGGTATTCCGGTCTCGCGCTCCAGAAGCTCGGCGGCACCGTAGATAAGTGCACCCGCGCCGGTGAGAAGAATGCCGTTGTCATATATGTCCGACATAAGCTCCGGGGGAGTGACCTCAAGCACCGAGCGTACGGCACCGACAATTATTTTCAGGCAATCAAGCACCGCAAAATAGAATTCGGTGGAGTTGATTTCAAAGTTTATCGGCATACCCGTGAGATAGCTTTTTCCTCCGGCTATCATGGCGACCTCTTCGTCGCGCAGTACGGCACAGCCGATTTGTTTTTTTATCTGCTCGGCGGTCAGCTGACCGATTATGACATCGCGCTCGCGCCTTAAAAACCTGATTATGGCATCGTCAATGAAACGCCCGCCCATTCTCACGCAGTTTGAGACGGCAATGCTGCCCATTGTGATAACGGCGGTATCGACGGTCTNNTGTATCGACGGTCTCTCCGCCGATATCCACAACAAGGGTTCCACGGGGCTCGTCAAGGTCTATGTCAGAGCCGATTGCGGCAGCAAGCGGTTCCTCTATCAGGCATGCCCGTCCGGCTCCTGCCGCCGTTACAACATCAAGCAGGGTGCGTTTTTCAAGGCTTGTAAGGGTGCTGGGTACGGAAACGACGACGTTGGGCTTGAATATTTTGTTCCCGCAGATTTTCTGTATGTAAAAGCGAAGCATTTGCTCGGTCATCGGAAAATCGGAAACGGTTCCGTAGGAAAGGGGACGGCAAAGTGTTATAAAATCGGGACTTTTGCCCAGCATTTCATAAGCCGCCTCACCGACCGCGAGCGTGCGTCCGGTGTCCGACTCACAAGCAATAACAGAGGGCTCGGAAAGTACGATTCCCTTGCCCTCTACGTATGCCGTAACCGATGAAGTTCCCAGGTCAATGCCTATGCGCAGACCTATCAAGTGAGCCACCTCATTTGCTTTGGTTAAATATCTCCTGCTGACCGATAAGCTTTATGCTTGTGCCCTTGAGGGCTTCGGCGGCAGCGTCGTTGTCCTCAACGCGGATTATGACATATGCCGCGCCTGCCTCGGGGGTAATAAAGGCGTAAGCGTATTCCACATTTATTCCCTTTGCGGAGAGTGTGCGTATGGCGTCGGAGAATGCGCCCGCCTCGTCGGGAATGCCTATGGCGAGGACATTTGTAATCGAGGAGGTTATGCCTGCAGCCTTGAGCTTTTCAAGAGCCGTATCCGGGTCGTTGACTATAAGGCGCAGGATTCCGTAGTCCGTGGTGTCGGCAATCGACAGAGCGCGGATGTCGATTTTGTTATCGGCAAGAATGCCGGTTATGTCGGCAAGACGTCCGGGCTTGTTTTCGACGAAAATCGAAATCTGTTTAATATACATAGTAAAACCTCCTGTAAGTTTTATATTTTTCTGTTATCAATAACTCTCTGCGCTTTGCCTTCGAAGCGAGGAAGGGTTTTCGGCTCAACAAGGGAGATGTTGGCTGAAACGCCGAGTATTGTCTGCATGGCTGCCTTGATTTTCTTTTCGGAGTCCTCAATCTTCTTTACCGAATCCGAGAACATCGTGTCGCTCATTTCGATTTTGACGGTCATGGTGTCGAGGTTGTTTATGCGGTCGACGATAATCTGGTAATTCGGCTCCATTCCGAGGGTGAGTATAACGTGCTCAACCTGTGAGGGGAAGACGTTTACTCCGCGTATGATGAGCATATCGTCACTTCTGCCCTTGGGCTTGGACATCTTCACGAGCGTTCTGCCGCAGGCGCACTTTTCGTGCGAGATTGAGGCAATATCCCTTGTGCGGTAGCGTATGAGGGGAAGAGCCTCCTTGCCTATGCAGGTGAACACAAGCTCGCCGTATTCGCCGTCGGGAAGCGGCTCAAGGGTGTCCGGGTCAACAATTTCGGGATAGAAGTAATCCTCGGAAACGTGCATACCGTTCCTTTCGCAGCATTCGTATGCGACGCCCGGACCCGCTATTTCGGAAAGTCCGTAAATGTCGTATGCCTTTATGGCGAGAGAGTTTTCAAGCTCCTCACGCATCTTTTCACTCCACGGCTCGGCACCGAAGATTCCTATACGCAGGGGAAGCTCCTTGGGGTCCATGCCCATCTGCCTGATGGTTTCACCGATGTGCAGCGCGTAGGAGGGGGTGCAGCACAGCACGTTTGAGCCGAAATCCTTGAGTATCTGAACCTGGCGCTGCGTATTGCCTGAGGAGACGGGAATGGCTGTTGCTCCGAGCTTTTCCGCACCGTAGTGAAGGCCGAGACCTCCCGTGAACAGGCCGTAGCCGTAGGAAATGTGGATATAGTCCGAACGTGTTGCACCTGCGGCGGTAAGCGCCCTCGCGGTGGATTCGCTCCAGACGTCAATGTCGTTTTTCGTGTAGCCCACAACCGTCTGCTTTCCGGTGGTTCCGGAGGAGGCGTGAACCCTCACAAGCTTTTCCTTGGGCACCGCGAACAGGCCGAAGGGGTAGTTGTCACGCAAATCCTGCTTGATGGTGAAGGGCAGCTTTGTGATATCGTCTATTGATTTTATGTCTTCGGGTTTAATGCCCGCCTCATCGAGCTTTTTCTTGTAGAAGGGGATGTGCTCGTAGCAGGAGCGGACGGTTTTTACAAGTCTTTCCGACTGTAAATCATGAAGATATTCCCTTGTGGCAACCTCTGTCGCCGAATAATATTTTGACATATAGAGTTCTCCTTTTGTAATGCACGATTATTTTGAATTATAGCCTATTTTGAACGCCTTTTCGTTCATCTCAAGAAACTTTGACGGGACTGTGCTCTTAACAGCGTTAAGCCATACACTCTCGTCAAAGCTTGTAAATCGTGCCATTACTCCTATAAGAACAACGTTGACTGCCTTGGGCGACCCTGCCTGAAGGCTCAGCGAAAGCGCATCAACGGCGGTGACGTCAACGCCCTGCGCCTTGATAGCATCAATAATGCCATCGGGGTATACCGCTGTGCCTGTGATTACGGGCATAGGGTCGATGGTCTGCGTGTTTATAATCATCTTTCCGCCCTTTTTGAGGTAGGGCAGCTGACGTGCCGCCTCAAGCTGTTCAAAGGAAAGAATGATGTCTGCTTCGCCTTTTTCGATAATCGGGGAGCTTACGCTCTCACCGTATCTGACATAAGTGACAACGGAACCGCCGCGCTGGCTCATTCCGTGCACCTCGGATACCTTTACCTCGTATCCTTCATCCGTGAGCACCTTTCCGAGAAGGCGGCTTGCAAGCAGCGTACCCTGTCCGCCTACGCCTGCAATCATTATGCTTTTTGTTTCCATGTTTATGCCTCCCTTTCGGTTATAGCCGAGAATTTGCACAGCTGTGTGCAAACTCCGCAGCCCACGCACTGCGTAAAGTCTATTGCCGCCTTGCCGTTTTTCATGCTTATTGCCGGGCAGCCTATCCTCATGCAGGATTTGCAGGCGGTGCATTTGTCTGTATCGATTTTAAGAGGGGGATTGTGCTTGACGCTCTTGAGCAGTGCGCACGGACGCCGTGAGATAATCAGCGACGGTCCGTCAAACGCAAGTGCCGCCTTTACAGCCTCGCGTGTCTGCGTAAGGTTGTAGGGGTCAACCACTCTGACGTCTTTTATACCGATGGCGCTTGCAAGCTGCTCGATGTTTACCGAGGTTGTAAGCTCTCCGCGTATTGTCTTGCCCGTTGTGGGGTTCTCCTGGTGTCCGGTCATGCCTGTGGTGCTGTTGTCGAGCACTATAACCACCGAGTTGCTCTTGTTATAAGCTACGTTTATAAGTCCGGTGATTCCCGAATGAATGAATGTGGAGTCACCTATGACGGCAACGCTCTTTGCGGCGTTTTCGGGATTTGCCTTGTTTCTGCCGTGAAGCGATGAGATTGACGCACCCATGCAGATGCAGGTGTCTATCATGCCCAGAGGCTGAAGAGCGCCGAGGGTGTAGCAGCCTATATCGCCGCTGACAGTGACCTTTTCATTTTTGAGTGTGTAAAACAGACTTCTGTGGGGGCAGCCGGCGCACAGCACGGGAGGTCTGCCGGGTATTTCTATATCCGCGCAGGCAAACTCGTTTTCCTTGCCGAGAATGACCTTTGAAACAAGAGCCTGTGAATACTCGCCGAGCGGAGTGAACACATCCTTGCCGGATACCTCTATTCCGAGCTGTTTGCAATGAGCCTCTATGAAGCCGTCAAGCTCCTCGATTACATATATCTTGTCGCATTTTGCGGCAAAATCCTTTATAAGCTTCACGGGGAGCGGCCATACACAGCCGAGCTTTAAGTATGACGCGTTCTTTCCGAGCGCTTCTTTTGCGTAGTTATGCGTATTACCGGCGGTTATAACGCCGATTTTTGTGTCGTTGTATTCAACGGTGTTAATCCCGGCGGTTTCCGCCCACTCGGTTTGCGCGGCAATGCGGTTCTCAACCACCACATGTCTGCCCTTTGCCATTGCGGGCATCATGACATATTTTGCGGGATTCTTTTCATATTCCTTGAGTCCCGCGTCAACTCTGTCGGAAAGCACACACAGACTTCTTGAATGAGCCACGCGTGTTGTAAGACGCAGAATTACCGGTGTGTCAAATTTTTCGGAGAGGGAATAGGCGAGCTTTGCGTAATTGAGGCATTCCGACGAGTCGGCAGGCTCAAGCATCATGATTTTAGATGCGCGCGCGTAGTGGCGCGAATCCTGCTCGTTCTGTGAGGAGTGCATACCGGGGTCATCCGCAACAACAATTACCATGCCTGCGTTGATGCCTGTATATGAGGCCGTGAAAAGCGGGTCGGCGGCAACGTTGAGTCCGACATGCTTCATTGCGCAGAATGAGCGCGCACCGGCGATTGCGGCGCCGCACGCGGTTTCCATGGCAACCTTTTCATTGGGTGCCCACTCGCAGTACATTTCCTCGTATGAAGCCGAAAATTCGGTGATTTCGGTGCTCGGGGTGCCCGGGTAGCTTGATATGACGCGGCAACCCGCCTCGTAAAGTCCTCTGGCAACAGCTTCGTTTCCGAGCATAAGCTTTTTATCCATAAGTAAAACTCCAATTCTTTATAAAACGGTTATTTCGTATTCCTCAGGTCGATAATTCTTTTTGCCTTACCGACGAAGCGTTCAATGGTTTTCGGTTCGACAACACTGACCTTGCACTGTATTCCGAGCACGGTCTGAAGCCTGTGCTGAACGTTTTTCTGCAGCTTCTCGATTTCGGAGAACTTTTCAAGCATGCTTGAATCCGTAAGCTCAAACTGAACCTCAAGCGTATCGGTGAAGCCCTCGCGGCGTACGACAAGCTGATAGTGAGGGCCTATTTTGTCGATGCTGAGAAGCACACTTTCTATCTGTGAGGGGAAGACGTTTACTCCGCGGATTTTGAGCATATCGTCGCTTCTGCCCTTTACCTTGTCCATGCGTACGCTTGTCCTGCCGCACTTGCACACGTCGTAGTTAAGACGGGTGATATCTCTTGTGCGGTAACGCAGAAGGGGAATACCCTCCTTCGTGAGTGTTGTAACAAGCAGCTCGCCGGTTTCGCCCGCATCGAGCGTTTCAAGCGTCTCAGGGTTGACGATTTCGGGGAGGAAGTAATCCTCGCAGAAGTGAAGACCGTCGCGCTCCTCGCATTCGCCCGACACGCCGGGACCCTGCAGCTCGCTCATGCCGTAGTTGTCTGTTGCAAAGATGTTCCAGCCCTTTTCAAGCTGCTCGCGCATCTCCGGCGTTGTGCCCTCGGAGCCGAAAAGTCCGAGGCGCAGCCGCGAATAGTCGCTCATGGGATATTCAAGCTCCTTGGCGGTTTCGCACATATACAGTGCGTAGGTGGGCGTTGCAACAAGTGCCGTTGTGCCGAAGTCGCGCATATACATAAGTGCTTTTTCGGTGTTGCCGCTTGAGTTGGGAACAACCGCGCAGCCGATTTTTTCAAGCGCGTAATGAAGACCGAGCGCTCCCGTGAACATACCGTAGCCGAAAGAAATCTGCACTATATCCTCGCAGGTGGTGCCTACTGCGACGAGCAGTCTCGCCATGCAGTCCGACCATACCTCGAGATCCTTTTTTGTGTAGCCGACAACCGTGGGCTTGCCTGTGGTGCCCGATGAAGCATGAATACGCACGATGTTCTTCATCGGCTGCGCAAACATTCCGAAGGGATAGTTGTCGCGCAGGTCGGCCTTGGTTGTGGGCGGTATGTACTGTATATCGGACAGGGATTTTATTTTATCTCCGGTTATACCCGCCTCGCCGAGCTTTTTTGTATAGAACGGCACATTTCTCGCACAGTAATCAACCGTCCATTTAAGCCTCTCAAGCTGAAGCTCCTCAAGCTGCTTACGCGGCATGGTTTCGATGTCCTTTTGAAAAAACATTCTCAATAAACCTCTTTTCACACACTATACATTTATAGGTAAACTATATTATACTACAACTTACTCTTTTTCTACAATACCGTTGTAGAAAAATTCAATATTTTCCGGTATTTCTTTTTCCGCCGTGGCAGATGATACAATCAGGCACACGATAATTGAGGCTATCATTGCCGCGCAGGCGAACACCGGACCCTTTCCCGCGAGCGAAACCACCGCATCGGCAGTTGAACCGCAGATTGTGAGAATACGGCACGCCGCGGGAAAGAGTGCGATAACGAAGCCGGTTATCACGCCTGACCACGCGCTTTTCAGATTCATCTTTTTCCTGTAAAGTGCAAGCATATACGGCGCAAGGAAGGAGCCGGAAATTATACCCCACGAATAGCTCATCATGTCAAGTATCGGCGTATCGGTGTTCGCAACGATGTATGACATCACAACGAATACTGCGCACAGAATCTTTGTAAGGTTTGCGGCGTTTTTGTCGGTTATTTCCGTTTTGGTGTTGGGACGTATGAGGTCGATGGAGAGTATCGAGCACGCGGTCAGCGACACCGAGCACAGCGTGGAAACCGACGCCGAGAGCAGCAGCACAAGCACTACCCCCATGAGCACGGACGGCAGACCGACTCTTGCAAGCATTTCGGGAACTATGTAGTCCTGAGCGGGAAGAGTTTCCTTCGTGAAGAACATGTAGCAGAGCGAACCGATGAAGTATCCGCCGCCGGCGATGAGCATGCAGAAAAACGTGGATATTGAGATGCCGCGCTTTGCCTGCTTGTCGTCCTTTATGCCGAAAAACTTTTGAACCATCTGAGGAAGTCCCCAGGTGCCGAAGCTGGTCATGAGCACGGTCGCCATGAGCGACACTGCCTGTGAGGACGAAAGCTTGGGCAGACCGAGAGGCGTTTTCGCATATTGCGCAATTCCCGCAAATCCGCCGACAGGACCGCTTTTGATAACATATATAATCAGAAGTGTTACGCCGCCCATCATCACGATGCCCTGAAAGAAATCCGCTCTCGCCTGAACGAGGTAGCCGCCGAGCACGAGAAGGAGCATCGCCATAACGGCAATAATAATCATACATACAGAATTCGGGATTCCCAGAAGCACCTCGGCAACGCTTGCGATGCCCTTGTAGACGGATGCCGAATAGGGGACGAGAAATACAAAGATAACAATTGCCGCAAAGGTTTTAAGCTTTGCGCTGCCGTATCTCTTTTCAAAGAATTCGGGCATGGTTTTGATTTTAAGCCTGCCGGAGATGTCACGCGTCTTGCGCGCGAGCAGCTTCCAGGCAAGGTATGCACCGAATACGGCATTGCCTATACCTGCGGCTATGCCCCACAGCCCGAAGCTTTTGCCCGTGCCTCCGGCATATCCGACAAACATAACAGCGGAAAAATACGCGGTTCCGTATGAGAGTGCGGAGAGCCATGCGCCGGCGCTTCTGCCGCCGACGGTGAGGTCTGCCACGTTTTTGGACTTGCGTCCCGCAGAGATTCCGATGATTACGATTACGGCGATGTATATGCCTATCGTAACCCATACCGCTGTGTTTGCCATATAAAAGAACTCCTTTTTTCCGCGCGGAAATGCCGTTTAAAGCCCCGCACTTTACTGGTTTAAAGCTTTACACTTTTGCGCTTTTATGCTTTTGTGTTTTTGTGCGCTAAAGTGATTGCGTACATCATAACCCATTTTTTTATAAAAGTCAAGCGTTATTTCGGCGCCGCGAAAAAAATAATTAAAACACTATTTCGGGTAAAATGTTGTATTTTCCTTATGGATTTGCTACAATAAATCCATAAATACAACGGAGGTGTCTTTGTGGCAGATATAAAAACCAGATGGTACGAGCAGGCAAGGTGCGAGTGTCCGCTTCCCGAGCATCCGCGTCCGCAGTTCATGCGTGAGGCATGGTGCTCGCTCAACGGGGAGTGGGATTATGCGGTTTCCGGGCGCGAGGACAAGGCTTTCCCCGGTTCACAGGGGAAAATTCTTGTTCCTTTTGCGATAGAATCGGCGCTTTCGGGTGTTGAAAAAGGTATAACCGCAAGCGACAGACTGTGGTATAAGAAAGCTTTTGAAATCCCTGCCGGATTTGCCGGGAAGAGAATCCTGCTTCATTTCGATGCAGTTGACTGGCAGTGCAAGGTGTTTATTAACGGCAAAAAGGCGGGCGACCACACGGGCGGCTATTGCGCGTTTGCATTTGATATTACAGACGCTCTCAAAAAGGGCGAAAACGAGCTTACCGTATGCGTGTATGACCCGACGGATGAGGGCTGGCAGCAGCGCGGCAAGCAGACACAGAAAAGTCACGGCTTCTGGTACACCGCAACCTCCGGAATATGGCAGACGGTGTGGCTTGAGGCGG
>LFRM01171688.1_pt1 | contig 12753 bp, 9 predicted proteins | sample 618341 | NCBI WGS metagenome assembly LFRM01 (sample SAMN03654438, study PRJNA283298) | anaerobic digester metagenome | isolation source: pool of bioreactors CSTR01a, CSTR02a, and CSTR03a thermophilic anaerobic... | place: Denmark: Kgs. Lyngby | collected 2014-05-21
TTCCTGATTTTAAGATTACTGTTCACTAAACCATTCAAAGAGGTGCTTTCATTGTATATTTCTCGAAAACATCTTGCTGCGGTACTGGTTTTTGCGTTAGCTGCTCTCACTTTTACCCTTTGTTATTCCTTTTTGATCTCCGGCAGTATCAAACCGGATATTTTATCTATTGAGGACCCCGTGCAATGTGACCTTTTGATAAAAAAGGGAACTATTGTTGACGGCTCGGGAAAGGCTTCCTACCGGGCTGATATAGCTGTCGAGGGAGATAAAATTGTGCGGATAGGCTCTTTCCCTGCAGAAGCCGGCCGGGTTATAGACGCTGAAGGCCTGGTGATTGCTCCCGGTTTTATCAACCCCCACTCTCATATTGACCAGACAATTATAGAGGACCCGGATGCAAGGGCTTCCCTTTTGCAGGGAGTAACCACCGAAATCATCGGATTGGACGGGCTGTCCCCACTGGACCTGGATAAACACTTTGCGAAGATCTCTCAAAACGGCATCGGAATAAACTACGGTTCCCTAATCGGCCAGGGTTCCATTCGCCAGGCAGTTATAGGGAATGACCCTCGTCCCGCCACCAAAGAAGAAATTGCTTCGATGAAAGCCCTGATAAAAAGAGCCATGGAACAGGGCGCATTTGGCCTTTCCACAGGATTAGAATATATTCCGGGGAAATATACTCCCACAGGGGAAATTATCGAACTGGCCAGGGCCGTCACTCCTTTCAAAGGGGTCTACGTTTCCCACATCCGCAGCGAAGGGGACAGGGTGGTGGAAGCTGTAAAGGAAGCTCTGCAAATCGGCAGAAGTGCAGGAATTCCGGCGGTAATTTCCCACATCAAAGTCGGCTCTTCAATCTATGACGCTTCCAGGGAAGAATTGATTGCCAAAAAAACAGGGGAAGTAATGGCAGCTATCAATGAGTACCGGGAAACCGGGGGAGAGGCTTATGCTGATATTTACCCCTACATCGTATCCTGGTTCCAGATAAACAAACACCCGGAACAGGTGGTTTGGAATTACCCCGGGAAATTAGTGCTGGTATCTTCAGCAAGCAGGGAAAACTACATTGGTAAGACTGTCGCAGAAATTGCCGTTGAGGAAAACATTTCTCCCGCTGCAGTTGCCGGGAAACTGGCTGCCGACCCCAAGGCTCTGGTATGCCTCCAGAACCTTTCCGAGACCAGTATGCGGCGTCTCTTAAAGGCCCCCTTTACGGTAATTGGCATGGACAACACCATCTACTGGGGAGACCCTTCTTACATTCCCCCGAAACACCCCCGTAATGCGGGGACATATCCCCGGGTCCTGGGGGAATATGTGCGCAGCAACAAAGTATTAACGCTGGAAGAAGCCATATACAAAATGACGGGAATGACAGCGGAAATTTACGGAATTGACAGGCGGGGCCTGATTAAAGAAGGTTTCTTTGCCGACTTTGTTATTTTTGATCCTGATAAAATACAGGATAAAGCAACTTATTGGGAACCTGACCTCCCCCCTGTGGGAATAGAATATGTCCTCGTCAATGGGCAAATAGCCGTGAAAAAAGGAAACCTTGTCCGCACCGACAGTAATAAAGGTGCCCAGGGAATACGAGCAGGAGTCATTATTCGACAAAACTTTTTAATCGAGAACCCCTGAAAATCCACCCCGTGTCTAGCATTAATTATTACAAACACAAATAAGGGGTGGTTCGCAAATGAAAGTTAAAAAATTAATAGTGTCTATTGTAGTAATGGTTTTGACCATTACCCTGGCAGCAGGCACCGCTTTAGCTGACAGTCCGTGGAAGGGCAAGGACAAACCGGGCAACGGGAAAGGAAATCAAGTAAAGGTCGAAGTTCAGAAACAGTATAAAGACAAGGATAAGGATAAGGAAAAGGATAAAAACAAAGACAAAGTAAAAGTGAAAGTGAAAAAAGACAGGGGCTGTAATTTCCTTGACGTTTCCAACAACCACTGGGCAAACAAGAGGATTAAAGCAATGGCACTCCATGGAATCATTAAAGGGTATGCCGGCGGCTTTTTCCGCCCCAACGCCTCCGTCTCCCAGATTGAAGCACTGACAATGATCCTCCGGATGGAAGGGGCTGACGCCGAGGATTTGAAGGAAGCCCTTCGAAATCAGGACGTCCCCAAATCGGTACCATTGTGGGCTAAGGGTTACGCAGCCCTGGCTATGGACAAAGGGATTCTTACTAAGAAAGAAGCAGCGAAATTTCAGCCCATGCGGGCAGCAAAGCGCTACGAAGTAGTTATCTATTTAGGTAGGGCTTTGGATATAGATCCTGAGGATAATTATGAGGATTTAGACTTCAGAGACCTGAAATCAATTCCCGACGAGGCTCTTGGTTACCTGCCCTATCTTGTTGAAAAGGGGTATTTTACCGGCTACCATAACGGAAAATTCATGCCCAACAAACCTGTAACCAGGGCTGAAATGGCAACGATACTTTCCAAAATAATTGCCAACAAAGACCTGGACGAAGATGAAGATGATGTTGATGTAGAGATCATTGACAAGTTTAAGGCTAAAGGAATTATCACTGAATTGAATGATGAGGAACTGGTACTGAAAGTTAACGGCAAGAAGAAAGAGTTCACCGTGGATCCTGACGATGTGATTGTCTTCCTGGACAACAAGGAGAGCACATACAGCAAGCTGAAAGAGGGTTACATCGCTCTAATACTCTGTGACTCCGATAGGGAAGCCCTGGTAATTTACGCCCATTCCAAAGACATTGATGATGAAGACGAGGACGAAGAGATTGAAGAAGTGAAAGGGATCTTCATTACCACCAGCCGTAACGGGGATCAAATGAGAGTCCTCGTGAATGGAAACAGGGAAAAGTATGACATAGATAAAAACGTTGAAGTGGAAATTGACGGAGACAAGGCTGGTCTGGATGATCTCCTGCCGGGAATGAAGGTTGAACTGGTAATCGAAGATGGTAAAGTAGTTGAAATCGAAGCTGATGAGTTGGAAAAATTCAGCGGCGAATTCGTGGATCTGAATGAAGATGACATTATAGTAGAACTTGACGGTGTAGATTTTACTTTCCCCCTGGCGATAAGGGTTGATGTAGAAATCGACAACGAAGAAGCGGACCTAGAGGACCTGGAAAGAGGTATGGAGGTAGAACTGGAATTTGACGACGGGGAAGTTATCAGCATAGAAGCTGAAGATTAAAATTTAAATTTTACACTGCATAACAGTCTGTCCTCTTTGCACCCAAACATTAGGCGGGGAAAATATCCCCGCCGCCTTTTTTCTTCTGAAAAACTTGTTTTTGAATATTGTAGGATAATCAAGGGCAATTTGCGGTAGGTCACAACGGACCGGAGTGATTCCGCCGGCCGATCTTTCACCCCTGGTTTTACCGGTCAGAAAGCCCCTTGATAAAAGCTTTGGTTCTTTCATGGGAGGGATTGGTTAATATTTCTCCGGGATCGCCCTCTTCAATGATCTGGCCTTTATCCATAAATATCACCCTGTCAGCGACTTCCTGGGCAAAGGCCATTTCATGAGTAACAACAACCATTGTCATCTGCTCCGCTGCAAGCTTACGGATGACTTTGAGAACTTCGCCGGTTAGTTCCGGGTCCAGAGCTGACGTTGGCTCATCAAAGAAAAGGATATCCGGGTCCATGGCCAGTGCCCTGGCAATGGCCACGCGCTGGCTCTGCCCACCTGAAAGCTGATAGGGATAAGCATTGGCCTTGTCGCTCAAGCCCATTTTTTCCAACAGCTCTAAAGCCGTTTTCTCAGCCTCTTCCTGGCTTTTTCCCCCCACAATTACGGGAGCCTCAGTAATGTTCCGCATAACAGAGAAATGGGGGAATAAATTAAAGTTCTGAAACACCATCCCCAGGCGCAGCCGGATTTTTTTCAAGGCCCCTTCCGGGGGATATAAGACCTGCCCAAGATCATTGGTGGAAACCATAGTGTCCCCGGCAACCTTAACCGTTCCACGGTCCACCTTTTCCAAAAGGTTTAAACAGCGCAAAAGGGTGCTTTTACCTGAACCTGACGGTCCAATAACTGCCACTACCTCACCTTCCCGCACTTTAAAAGAAATACCATGGAGCACTTCATTGTCGTCAAAGCTTTTATAAAGATTTTCGACACTAAGAATTTCCACAGCTAAAGCCCCCTACTTGTAATAAGCCAGCTTCTTCTCAGCCTTCAGGAGAATCTCTGTTACAACCCAGTTCCATAATAAATAAATCATTCCCGCAATGAGAAAAGGAATCGGAGATACGACCCTGGAAGCCTCTCCCGTAGCCAACCTGTAGAGTTCCGCAATCCCAAGGGTTGAAACCAGTGCCGTATCTTTTACAAGGGTAATGATCTCATTACTTACGGGAGGAAGAATCCGCTTTACCACCTGCGGCAGAACAATCCGCATAAAGGTCTGCCTTTTACTGAACCCCAACACCGCTGCAGCTTCGTATTGTCCCTGGGAAATAGACTCGATGCCACCACGGAATATTTCTGCAAAATATGCCGCATAGTTCAAGGAACAGGCAATAATTGCAGCAACAAACCTGTCAAAGTTAATTCTCAAACCTTCGGGAAGCAAAAAATAGGGTGCAAAGTATACGAAACTCAACTGCAGAATCAACGGTGTGCCCCGCATAATAAGAATATAAAACTTCATCAGTCCCTTGATCAGCCTGTTGCCGTACATTCTCCCCAAAGCAGTCACCAGTCCAAGGGGAAGGGAAAATATCAAGGTGAGAAAGAAAACTTTCAGGGCAATCTTTGTTCCGTCAATTAGAAGTAGAATTAAATTTATCAGACCTGGCCAGTCATAAGGCATTAATCCCCGCTCCCTCCTCCAGACTCAACACAAAAACTACAGGACCGGCCTCCCCGACCAGCCCTGTAATAACGCTATACTTTCGCTCTTAAAATACTCAAACATTCCTGTATCGAGGATACAAGTTATTTGCCGATTGTAGTAATGTCTTTCCCAAACCAATTTTCGGAAATCTTAGCTAAAGTTCCGTCTTCGGCCATAGCTTCCAGGGTTTCCTGTACTTTATCTTTTAGAGCCACATCGCCTTTGCGGAAACCAACTCCGAATTCCTCATCAGCCAGTGCCTCATCTAGGACTTTGTAACCCTTGTCATTGGCCTCAATATTATAACGGGCAACAATCTCGTCCATTAGGACAGCATCCAGGCTGCCTTTTTCCAGGTCCATAAGGAGTTTCATATTATCGTCAAAGGTAATTACTTCGGCCAAGCCGGCTTTGAATTCTTCATGGCTGTTCAGAGCAGCTTCAGCACTGGATCCCGCCTGGTACCCAAGTTTCTTACCTTCCAGGTCTGCCAGGGAGGCAACCTCTGAATCTTCCATAAGGACAATAACCTGCCTGTTCTTCATATAGGCTTCGGTAAACTCATGGGCTTCTAACCGTTCAGGTGTAATGGTAAACCCATTCCAGATGCAGTCGATTTTTTCGGTATTCAGCTCTTGTTCTTTTACTTTCCAGTCAATGGGCTGGATCTTCAATTCAACACCTAAACGGGAACAGACTTCCTTAGCTACGTCAATATCAAAACCAACCAGTTCGCCATTTTCATCTCTGAAGCCCATGGGCGGGAACGCTTCATCCATGCCCAGTACAAACTCGCCCTTTTCCTCAATCTTGGTCCAGGATTCGTCAACTGCAGCTTCATCTTCAGGAGCCTCTCCCCCGCCGCAGCCAACCAGCACGAAAGACATAAGCATAATAATCATTAATACCAATAAACCTTTGCTTTTCACAAATAACCCTCCCCATTTATTATTAGCACACGTATATTATATGGTAGAACTTCACCTTAGTAAAGTGATAAATTATAAAATTATTCGCCCATTTTTGGTAAAGATTTAATCCTAATCCTGCAACCTCCAGTATTTACGCGGTACGCCAAAGGCACCGGTCCTTGTTGGCTTAAATCCCAGCCTTTTGCAGAACTCTTTGAATTCCTTTTCCAGGGCTGCAGACTTTTCCAGCTCCTGCCCAACTATTTCACTTATTCGTTTATTTGTTACCAGGACATCCTTACTCCGGTTTTGGGAATGAGCATAACGGCTGTTATGTTTATACCCAATGAACCTGCTGGGGTAAAACCTCATCTCTTTACCCCTGTTTACCGCTAAATAATAGGTTCCTCTCCTAATTAAATCTTCGGCATAACTCCTTAAACGGGGGTCCGGATCTGACAAATATTCATCAATTGTTTGTATATTCTCCATGATTTCTTCCAATGAATTAACCAATTCAAGAGCCACATTACATCCTCCTTTCTTCATATTAAGCTTGTTCTAATTATATAACAGTTTCCAAACTTAGAGTTTTATTAGCCGCATTTGTGACCAAATTCAATTCATTTCGGAGCACTCCCCTTGAGGTCCGGGCAAAAAAAAAGACCGCTTTCGCAGGTCTTTTCTCTCAAGGCTACTTATTAAACTTTTTCCGATAATAGCTGGCATAAAGCGCAATCGCCGGATTATGGCCGGTTACCCGGTCCTTTACGATAAAAGTAGTTACAGGTGCTTCAGAATACTTGGTAAATAATATATCATGGCCAATGCATAATCCTACAATAATATTTAAATCGGTCTGCAAATCATTGAGCACCATGGCCTGTCCGATGGGGTTACATGTTACCTCGTGTCTTTCGCAGTTAATTTGAGTTAAATTAAAATCCCTTTTATCGATACCCGAAAACTTACAGCATATTGATTCAACGAGGAAACCTTTTTTCTCTAGAACATCCTTCAAGAATTTTGCTTCGTTTGTTAAGCCTATACAGTGAGCAAGGCCAATTCGCTTGTAACCTATTTGTTCAGCAAAACCGCAAATTTCTTCGAGCCTTGTCCATTCCATGTAGTGTTCTCCTTCAATACGGGCCGCAACTTCCAATAACTTTTTATTCTCTGCCTTCTCAAGTTCCCTTCTCGAGGAAGCCTCATAAGCCTTCAGGTCTTGGCCCTGTGCACATTCTTCCCCCTTAGAACAGCAATGTATTATACATCCTGCACAATTAACCAAAAGAATCCCTTCTTTCGTGATAATTTAAATCCGGTTTCCCATGTTTCCCCCGAGTTAAAAAAGGGCCTACGGCTACCTTAACATAACTTGGGAAAACAAGCATTCCAGAGATACTGGAAGGTGCTCAACCAATTGCACCCAGGGCATTTAAGGCCGGGAACCTCCCGATCTCATTTTTAGTAAAAGATTCTAAAACCGGCTCACAAACGAGCCGGTTTGCCTTGAAACACTAAATACTAATATGGAGCGGAAAACGGGATTCGAACCCGCGACCCTTGGCTTGGGAAGCCAATGCTCTACCACTGAGCTATTTCCGCACAACATTGGAATTTTATTATATCTCCATTTTCCCTTTGTGTCAAATTGGTGTTTCACGCTCCAAAAGAGTTTCCACCTCCCTGTCTTTCTTTGTATTTATTCCTATCTCTACTCTCAAATAACAAAAAAACTGGCCTTTCTAAATGTAATTAATAGGCGGATAAAAGATTTGGAAATGGCAGCTAATCTTGACAGCAGATTACAATCGGAAGTCAATAAACTCCTAGAAGAAATAAGAAGATTCAGTTAAACAATACATCGTTAAACAGTTAAATACGATAAAGGGTCAAAGTTGCTTGAAAAAGTAACAGTTTTTATCTTTCCTGAGGATTTTGTATAACCTCAATACTGTTAACCCCTGCTGCCATAATCAATTTCCTCAACGGGGGGAAGTACATAAAAGGGCATTTCAAGATTTTCAAAGTCAGTTTGAGGCGTAAACCAAAGGTTTTCCTGTAGTAAGCAGTGCAGGGGTCTTTTACCCTGGAGTTCAGTACCTGGCTGAGGATATAAGCGGAATTAATTGCACTGCTGATACCCTCTAATGAGCTGGGACTGACAAAACCCGCCGCTTCACCAACCAGAAAAGCATTATTCCTGCCGGTGCAAAATTCATTTGGCCTGGCGGGACGAAGGACAAGACAGCTTTCAGTTTTAAGAACTTCTCCAAACCGAAATCCTAAATCCCTAAGGCACTGCTTTTGGTTTTCAAACCTGGCACGGGCATTTTCTCCGGGGAAAGCCCCACCGAAAATGAAATAACCATCCTTGGAAATTGTCCACGAATAGCAATCTGTGTTATCGGGATCAAACAAGCAGGAGTAAAAGGGATTTGAGTTCTCCTCGGAAAACCATTGCTGAATTGAAACATAACTCCGTATCTTTCTATCCGGGTACAAGAATTTTCGAACAATGGAATTAGCCCCATCAGCACCGACCAAATACCGGGCAGTAATAGTACGCAACCGGCCATCCCGGAGGAATTGAAGCTCATAGATTTTCCCCTTTTGCTTAATACAGGTACAGGTACTTCCGTCAAATACCTCCACATGGCCGGGTATGAGAGATCCAAGCCACAGGTCAAATTTATGTCTGTCTAAATTAATATAAAATCGCTGGTAATGGCGGACAAGCCCAGTCCTGATATCTAATGTTCGAACAGCAAAGATCTGGGGGTCTACAAGGACATCTTTTGGCAGAGTGAGGTCAAAACGGGAAATGGCTTTTTGAGCATCCTTGGCCAGCAGCCCTCCGCAGGGCTTTTGAAAACCGCTGCCATCGGCATTTTTCCTGTCGATTACCGCAACAGAAAAACTGCTGTCCAGAAGACGTGCCAGGGTTGCTCCGGCCGGTCCCAGCCCTATGATTGCAATGTCATACATTTGGAGAACACTCCTTAAAATCCAAGCTGGCAGAAAGCATTTGCAAAGGTATTCCATAGATACCCGAAGAACTTTACACTAAACTATACAATTCCAATTATACACCCTTTTTAACCAGTTGTCCGACGCCTGCCTCTGAGAGCCGGACAGGGAGCGGTACAATGGCTTTCACTTTTTGTAATTCCCAGGTAATTATGCTAAACTCACTCACAATATTTTGAAAAGCACAGTTTTTTGGCAAAAAAATAAGCCGGAAAGCAAGCTCTCCGGCGGGTTTTCAATCCATGGTGCCTCAGGGCGGAATTGAACCGCCGACACGTGGATTTTCAGTCCACTGCTCTACCAACTGAGCTACCGAGGCAAAAAAAAATGGCGGAACTGACGGGAGTTGAACCCGCGATCTCCGGCGTGACAGGCCGGCATGTTAGACCACTACACCACAGTTCCGCATAAACCTCCAGGCACCTCTGGGGTGCCGGAGGTTCAAATTTGGTGACCCGTAGGGGATTTGAACCCCTGTAACCGGCGTGAAAGGCCGGTGTCTTAACCGCTTGACCAACGGGCCACATGGTGAGCCATCCGCGACTCGAACGCGGGACGCCCGGATTAAAAGTCCGGTGCTCTACCAACTGAGCTAATGGCCCACAAATTGAGGCACTTATATATGCTACTATATCCTCCCTAAGGTGTCAACACGTTTTAAAGTATTTTCACCTTTTCCATATAGAACCAATTTGTGCCTCAGGGGCGTTTATGATGCTGGTTTAGCTCTCCAAAGCAAAAATCTTTGCTTAAAATAAGCTCTTACTGTAACTTCCTGATTACACTGCCGTCAATCCCGGAAATTGAAGAACAGCCGGTTAAAATCATTGCCTGGAACAATTGGGCTTTAAGCTTTTCAAAGTAAAGGCGAACTCCCTCAGCCCCGCCACCAACAGCAGCAATAGCCAGCGGCCTGCCTATAAGCACAGAGTCTGCACCAAGGGCAATAAGCTTTAATATGTCAATCCCTGACCGGACACCGCCGTCAGCAAATATTACCACTTCACCTTTAACAGCAGATACAATTTCCGGCAAGACATGGGCAACACCGGGTGTGCAATCCAGGACACGCCCCCCGTGGTTGGAAACCACAATCCCGGCCGCACCCGCCTCAACAGCTTTTATCGCTTCATCAGGAGTCATGATTCCCTTGAGGATAAAGGGCAGTTCTGTGCTCTGAATTATTTCCTTTAATTCCCCTACAGTCTTAGGACCTACCGGCTGGCCTTTCATGGCCATGGTTACCAGGCCGGCACCGTCTATGTCAATACCTGCGGCAGGGGCACTTGCCTGTTCGGCTTGAGCCAGATACCTGAAAATCTCCTTCTGCTCACGGGGTTTAATTACTGGAATCCCCCTGCCCCCTGCCTCGGAAATTGCCTGTATACCCGAACCGTACATGGCAGGGTCAGCGCCATCCCCGATCATTCCAAGAGTCCCGGCCTGGATACTGCCCTGTATTATAGCCTGTACAAACTCCAGTTCGGAAATGGGTCCCCCCATATTATAGGATACACCTGTCATAGGAGCCGCAAGGGCAGGCAGGGAAAGCTTCTGCCCCAGCACCTCTACAGAGGTATCAGGTTCCACGGCATCGTGAACCGTCCTCATATTAAGCAGGATTTCGCTTAAGGCAGTACAGTTGTTAATAAAGGAACGGCCCTCTCCTGTTCCGCCCATACCAGGAACTTCCCCCGCACAGCCTCGTCCGTTGCAGTCTTTACACACTCTGCAGTAACCGTTAAGCCTCTCCTTGGCTTTTCCCCAGATTTCCTCCCAATCCATAAGACATCCCCCTTGTCCCAAACATTCTTATTTTTCCTACCGAAAAAGTATGGGCTCGACCCTAAAAAATATGCCGGTGATGATCCAACGTCATGTCTCCCGTAAAGATACCGGCTTCCCTTTATCCTTTATTAGATGTTTTTAGTTTAAGTCCTGTTAATTAGACAAAGTTTATCCTGTTAATTAATGTCTGTCTGCCCTGGAAACAAAAGAGAGCCGCCGGATCCACGGCAAGCTCCCTTTTTAGAAAAAAACGAACTAGCACTTTGACCAACTGGCGGCATCTGAAAACTTCTGCTCACCCACCAGGGATACGCCGAATCTCTAAGGGCCAACGCCCTTCGAAATCCACCTTACCCCTTACGGGGGGAACAGTTAGCAGTAGCTGCAACTCCCGGCGAACTCAAGGTCAAAACCGGGAGGCGCAGACAGGGAGATTGAAAGAAGGCAAACTACGTTCGGCGGCCAATCTTCTCAGCTATGCTCCTGGCAGCCACCACACCGGAGATTGAAGCCTGAATCAAGCCCCGGGTAATGCCTGCGCCGTCACCGGCACCAAAAAGGTTGTTGATTTTTGTTTCCAGTCCCTTATCTACTTCCAGGCGGGAGGAATAAAACTTAACTTCTACACCATACAGCAGGGTATATTTGGAATATATGCCCGGCGCAACCACATCAAGAGCCTGAAGCATTTCCATGATTCCCACCAGGTGCCGGTAGGGGAAAACCAGTGACAGATCCCCCGGTGTAGCTTCTTTGAGCGTGGGGACAATTATACTCTTGGCCAATCTGTCCACAGTAGTCCTCCGTCCGGACATCAAATCCCCCAGTCTCTGGACCAACACTCCGCCACCCAGCAGGTTTGCCAGACTGGCAATGTATTTACCATAAGCAATGGGCTCTTTGAAAGGCTCCGTAAAGTTTTTGCTTACAAGTATGGCAAAGTTAGTGTTATCTGTTTTCCTTTCCGCATGGGTATGGCCATTTACCGTTGCCAGGCCATCCGTATTTTCCTGGACGACTTCACCATAGGGATTCATGCAGAAAGTCCTCACCTGATCGTCAAAAGTACGGGAATGAAAAATAAACTTGGACTCGTACACTATATCGGTAATATGGGCCATTACTTCCGCAGGAATTTCCACTCTTACTCCCACATCCACCGGGTTTACGGCGGTTGACAGCCCCAAACGTTTACTCTCGTTAGCCAGCCATTCAGAACCGTCCCGGCCGGGAGCACAAACAACATAAGAAGCATAAAAGTCCTCCCCCGATTTTGTGCGGACACCCTTGACAGACCCATTTTCAGTTAAAATTTGGTCCACTGTTTCAACGTAATGAATTTCCACACCATAGTCAACCAGTTCATCCAGCATTCCCTTAAGAACATCCTGTGTGCGGCCGGTACCCATATGCCTTACCGGAGCAGGAACAAGCTTAAGCTGGGCAAGGACTGCCTTGCGGCGGATAGCTTCCACTTCTTCTTCTCTGTCCTTCCCATAGACTTCACTGGGTGCACCAAAATGTACAAAAATATCATCAACATATTTAATTAACCTCAAAATATCCCCTAAACTCAAATACCTGTCCAGCATACCTCCAACTTCCGGGGAAAGAGTGAGCTTTCCGTCACTAAAAGCTCCCGCTCCGCCCCAACCGGAAATCACCGAACAGGGATTGCATTGGGAACAGTGGGCGGCTCCGTTCTGCAGCGGACATACGCGGTCCCGAAGAGAACGGCCTTTCTCAAACATGGCAATCTTTAAGGAACTAAACCTCCTGGTAAGTTCCAGGGCAGCAAAAATCCCTGCCGGCCCAGTCCCAATAATAATGACATCATAGCTTTTAACCATGTATTGCCCTCCTAAAATCCTCAAGTGAGAAAAAGATGTCCTGATTTGAAGGATACCCAAGGGAAATAGTTGTGCGACAAACCTGTAAACAACAAAAAACCCTTCCCAGAAATTAGGAACCAGGGCGAAATCATTGTACCAAAGGCACTTGCAGGTGTCAAGAAAGCTATTTTCCCCGCTCAAATACCAAAACTGCGGCAAGCACACAACTCTTGTCGTCCAGCCAGTATCTATTATGGAGCATTCCTGTTTCCCAAAAAGCTGGCTTTGCTGTTCCTAACGGCCTGGGAGCTTATCCGCAGCGAAATAATACAT
>LFRM01368260.1_pt1 | contig 12743 bp, 13 predicted proteins | sample 618341 | NCBI WGS metagenome assembly LFRM01 (sample SAMN03654438, study PRJNA283298) | anaerobic digester metagenome | isolation source: pool of bioreactors CSTR01a, CSTR02a, and CSTR03a thermophilic anaerobic... | place: Denmark: Kgs. Lyngby | collected 2014-05-21
TAAAACACACCTGCAGACCAGTTCTGCTTCAAGCCTTCGACTTTAGTCGAGGGTTAGTTGACAATGTCCTCCTTGGATTTGAATAATTATTTAATGTAATATTACTTCAAGCGATATTCCAAAATATTCACCGGCTTGGATACTCCAGTAACTTCTTGGATAGGTTCTATTGTTCCATCATCTTCAGACACTTGGTACACCACTATATTATCAGAATCTCGGTTTGCACATAGCAGTAGAGAACCTGCCAATATAAAATCTCTAGGATGTTGACCTTCAGAACTAGTATTTGATACCCGTTCCAACAAGCCAGTATCTTCATTAATGTGAAAAAGTGCTATACTATCTTCTCCTCGGTTGGATGTATACAGAAATCTATCATCTGAACTAATTCGAATAGCTGCTGCATCGGAAGCGATATCATCCTGCTCTAAGGCATTTATGGTCTGTAGCACACTAAAACCTTCATCGGCATTATAAGACAATGCAAAAACCTGAGAAGATAATTCCGATAGCACATATGCTAATTGCCCATTGATATGAAAAATCATATGCCGTGGGCCACAGCCATCTGGTAACTTCAAACACTTATCCTCGTCTAGTTCCAATTGCCCTGTACTATTGTCAAAATGGTAAACCATTACTTTATCTATGCCTAAATCACATGCACAAAGGTATCTTTGATCTGGTGTTAGGCAAACATGATGAGCATGAGCCTTATCTTGTCTCGCCTTATTAACACCTTTGCCAACATGCTCCTTAACACATATGAGTTCACATACACTACCATCTTCAAGTATAGGGTAAACCTGAACCGTAGCATCAGAATAGGAAGCTGCAAACAAAAATCTCTCTGTTGGATCCATAGATATGTGACATAAACCTAATCCTGGTGCATATACTTCATTTAATTTATTGAGCTTGCCAGTTGAAGGTTCAATTGAGTATGCGGCAATCTTGCCCCGGGATCTGTCTAGGGTTTCAGAAACAGAATATAAAACTGTGCCGTTTTTATTAGATACCATATATGTAGGAGAAGGTAATTCTGCAAAAAGCTCGGGCTGGGATAATTCTTGGGTCCTTGAATCCAGATAAGCGCCATAAATCCCTTTACTAGTTCCAGATGTGTAAGTACCGATGTAATATAGAATTTTGTTCATAAAAAATCCCACCAATCTTCTTTTTGTCATCTACAACTTAGGTTAGTGCTTGTTTTTTCAATCTTTCTTTTCTTAGCAAGCAATATAATACAACGAACAACTTATATCAATATTCTATCATAGCTTCCTTAGAAATCAAGGACCATTGGCCTGAAAGTCTGATCGTTATAATCTTAATGCCCTATACATGATCTATATTAGGAATGTGAATAGGCACAGGCAGAAGCATTCCAAACAATCCAAGGTTATCTGCAGCGTAAGGGCCGCCAAAAAGCGTGGCAACTAGTTGAGGCTCTTCCAACTCTATATACTGCTCCGTTTCCTTTCCCGGACAAGTTGTAAACCTTGAGCCATCCCAAGATAAAGTAGCTATTTGCCTGCTCTTTTTCCAGGTGCAGCCTATAGCAAGCTCAAATGCAGGAAGCCCTTTTGCTTCTTGTGCGAAGTAAGGAGATAGTGCTTCGCAAAGATCAGGCCAGTTGATAATCCTGAACATACCCTGGGGTACTATTCTCCAACTATTCGTCGCTGCTAAGAGATGTCTATGAGAAGGAGATGTTATAGCTTCCATCTCTAATGAAGCCTTCTCTGCAAAGGTCCAATCCATTGCGCCTAGTATCAATTCAGCTTCTTTCGCCGCTGGTGAAACCACTTCTTGTAACACTAGATCGCCTTTGTATTCATTTACAGATATAAGGTAGCCTTCCTCACCCATAAACACTCTAACCTTAGGCTTTGACAGAAGTAGATCTAAAGAATGGCGTGCCACTCGACAACTTAAAATAGCGTGTAGCTTCCTTATCTTCTCTATCACAGTTTCATCACAAGGATCAACCTCTTCTACTTCCACTGGTTCTATCCCTGCTCTTGCCATTGATCTACGGTCAAATTCCAAGTGATACTTCTGACCACAGACTTCATAGCCGTAATGCATATAACGTTGTCTGTTTCCCCAGAGCACTGATAAAGGAAACTTCCTCTCTTCCATGATTTGTATAGAACGTTCCATGAGACTGGACATATATCCCTTTCCTCGAGTTCTGGGGTCCACTCCGACTGCACCAATGCCACCTGCAGTTATAGTAGAAGGTCCAATTACAAGCTCCAAAGGATAGATGCCTACATGGCCTACTATTTTGTCCTCACTTTTTAAAATCAATGAACTATCCTCTGCCTCAACTCGAAGTCTAGGTGAACTTCTTATAAACATGCCTCGACCATGACCATAAGCCCGCTCAAGAAAACGCATCAATTCTTGGTATTCATCAGCTCTTAAAAATCTCATTTCTTCACTCACTTCTACACCTGCTTTTCATTTTTTCTAAGAAAGATTATTCAAATCATTTATGTCTATAACTTTTTGTTCGAAGGTAATTAGAAAAAATCAAAGGGACTGGTGGAATTTGGATCATTGTAAACTTTACAATCTTCTATCCAACTGTCCATATTATCTTTTATTGCTTCAAGCAATTCCTCGTAGTCTGATTCCTCAATATAACCCATTTTCAGCATGAACTTATAAAATTTTTCTATGCTTGTTGCAGTGCTTTTTATTGTTCCAGGAGTAGACCACATACACTTGCGAATGAAAAAATCTCCTAGGAAATCGTCTATGTAATATGTGCCACACACCGTCTCCAAAGGTTCAATCCTTAAGAGATAACTATTAATATAGAAGTCTACATTTTGATAATGCCTATTAACCGTCTTTTCCTTCAATCCTGCACTAGATAAATCCTCACAGAACTCATCTAGGTAAGCTGAATTTCTTTCACGAATTTCGTTGCATTTCTGTTCGTATTCTTCATATGTCATATAATCCACTCCATCGTACATTGATACTATTTAACTTGACTCCAATGAATTATAATATTCGCCGTCAGATTAAAATTTCCTTTTATAAAAGGCACTATCCAAATAACCTTGGGGGAGAACCTATGCCAGGCAACTGGATGGCTCAGATAAAAGACAAAATGCCTAACACAGTCCTACTGCATCAGGCATTTTCATACGCTATAGAAACAGCTTATATACATTTTCAGGATTATCTTGTAATATAAGATTCTCTTCTCTCATTCCTATCTCTTTCAAGAACTCTATACATAGCGTCCCCCGTTATCTTCCATGTAAGCTCAGGATTTCTTGCTCGATAATCATTAGCATCAGAGCCACGATAACCCCATGCAAGTATAGTTCTTGCACCAGCATCATAAGCTGCGTCTGTTGCACTAATGATTTCTTCTTCTCGTCCTCTTGGATTACCATAACATTGTATCCAAATATTATGGTCTTTGTTAAATTTATTGCTTATACCTAGATTCTTTTTCGTCGCATCATAGACAAATTTGTATGGGTCAACTCCCTCATGCCCCAGCCAATATGGATCCGAACCTACATTATCTAGACTTTCTAAGCCTGCAATTTGATCTATTGTTTCTAAATTTATTCCATGGGTATCACCTAACATTACACATACAGAGTTGTACATACCCTTTTTCTTGCTATAGTCTGTTGCTTCACGGAAATAATCTACAATAGTATCTATTCTAAATTGCTCTACTTCCTCTGTTAACACTTCAGGCATGCCTTTACTATATTTGTTTTCAAAAAGTTGCTGACAGGTCTTACAATGGCAAGTCCATATTCTAGGTTTTCCATTTACAACATCCTTACCAGCAAGGTGTGGCTCATCCCAAAATATCGATTTCGCTCCACTGAAATCAACAACATCAATCCACTCCTTTGTAAAGTTCCTAAAATCTTTGTTATTCAGACAAACCCGTACAGGGTCAACTTCACCGTTTGAATAGATTTGATGAGCATCAGGATAATATGAAAGAAAATGAGATTTATCTCCAGGTGGTCCACCAAGACCCCAATTATCTATCCATACCTCCAGTCCTGCCTCCTCAGAGATTTCTACAATCTCCTTCATAATATTCTTGTGTCTGTCCCAATCATTATGGGAAAACATGTGTACAACTAGATTGAAATGATGATGAATAATGTCAAGCATGTCTTCTCTCACGTGTTTTAGCATCCTATTTCCATGATAGGCTACTCCCAATTTCAATTTGTTATCTAAATTCATCATTTAAGCACCCCTTTATATTATTCTTATTAGCTTGATTTAAGTTAACGCTTTACTGCCCGTTGTTGTGTCAGGTTGTCAATAACATTTCACGAGCGACTACTCAAAATCAAACTTATACTGATCCAGTTCTAAGTCATTTTTTAATTGGATGATATCTCGCTGAATAGCTTCGTTAAGCGGAACGCCTTTGTCCTTACGATATTGCCAAGCAATGTATTCTTTTTCTCCAGCAGTATAGATACGTTCTTGACCAGGAGCAAGTTTGGAAGCACGAAGTTCTCTTAAAATATCACCTGTAGTCTTTTTAAATGCATCTAATTCAGTGAAGGCTTCTACATCAATAGCAATGAAGAAATGCCCTATGTGGTAAGGAACCTTCTTGCCATTATCCAAGCCAGTTAAATCCTTTAGAAATGCTCCGCCTTGTAATGCAGCCGATAAAATTTCAACAACTGTGGCATATCCATATCCTTTATATCCACCTAGTTCTTCGCCAATTCCGCCTAGGGGAGCCAATGCTGCACCACCAGTGACCAAATCCTTTAATACTTGTTCCGTATCTGTTCTGGCAGTACCATCTTCACCGATGACCCAGCCTTCAGGCAACGGCTTGCCTTCCCGGCCGTAGACTTCAATCTTGCCGCGCTGAGCAATTGAGGTGGCAGAATCCAGTACAAAGGGAAATTCTTCGTCTGTGGGCATACCAAAGGTAAGGGGATTAGTACCGAGCATGTTTTCGACACCAAAGGTAGGTGCAATAGAAGGCCTTGCATTGGTTCCAGTGATTCCTATCATACCTTTTTGAATTGCCATCATGGAATAATAACCAGCAATTCCATAGTGATTGGAGTTACGAACAGCTACCATACCCATGCCATAATTTGTCGCCTTTTCTATGGCTAACTCCATGGCTCTTTTACCAATTACATGACCCATGCCATTTTGTCCATCTAAAACAGCTGTTGTTGGGCTTTCCTTTACAACCTTAATGTTGGTAACTGGGTTGATTATACCCTCTTTGATGCGATCTACATAAAAGGGTTTGAAGCGACCAACACCATGGGAATCAATACCTCTCTTGTCTGAGGTAATTAGTACATCAGCACATATCTTGGCATCTTCTTCCGGAATGCCTACCTCTTTGAAAGCATCCACCATAAACTGTTCCATTATATCAAATGCTACCCAATGAATTTTCTCTGACATGCTTGAACCCCCTTTTCAAATATGTATACTAAATCTACTTACTCCCCTATAATCATAACCTGAACAGTACGTTCTTGACCCCGGGTCTGGTTAAAATCGATAAATTGAATGAGTCCATATTGGCCTAAATCCATTTTTCCATCTACCATAACGATGGTTACATTTCTACCAATGATGGAAGAACGAAGATGAGCATCTGTATTATGGCATCCTCTGGCATCCTCATCATGCTTCTCTGCCCACTTCAATGCCTTTGGTCCAGGATGAAGGTACATTCCTTCCCTGCGTTGTGTAGGAATGAATTTTTCAAACACATCAACCAAATCCTGCTGGAGGGTCTCCAGTCCTGTCATGGACATATCAAATGCAGCCTCATCGGTTATAACACTGCATGTTGTATGACGAGAATACACAACAACAATACCATTTTTAATGCCTGATCTTGCAACAACTTCCTTTGTTTGGTCCGTTACATTATGAAAAGTAATTGACTTATTATTGGATTGCATCTTAAACTCTTCTCTATATACCATATTGATCCCCTTTCATTATTCAAAGATCCTTCATATCATTCTGGATGACAAAAAATACCGTCATTGCATTCAGGATGACAAATTATTTTTTCAAATCGTCTGCAGCTCTTCTTGTCGCAGCTACCATTTCATCAATCATTTCTATGGGATCTTCTGCATTCATAATCCCTGATGCAGCGCCTGCAGCTTCAGAACCTGCCATTATAAAATCATAAACCTGCTGTCCATTAGTAATTCCAGCTGCTTGTTCAACCATAATGTCTGGATATATTTCTTTAATAACCTTTATGGATTCCTTTACATAGCTCATATCGCTTACACCACCGTCAGTCCCACCTATTAATTCAGAAGGCTCAGGGTTGATAATATCAGGATGAAGCTGCGCTATGGCTTTTGCTTCTGCTATTGTGTCAGCACAGGCAAACACTAGCATGTCAAGCTCTCTCGCTCTATCAATTGTAGCTTTGATTGCAGGCAGAGACATGGGCTTTTCGCTGTGATTTACAACAACGCCTTGCGCTCCTGCATCCTTTAATGCTTCCGGTAAAACATCAGCCATACCTCGCCCTGGACGTAATGTATCCATATAAGGCGCTAGTATTATTAAATTCTTCGTATTCTCTGCTACTCTACGAATTTCAACTGCGGGTGTGATGAATAAAACATCAATATCATACTTCTCTGCTGCTGCATCAGCAGCCTTTGCATATTCCAGGACTTTGTCGCCCCAGATGTAGTTTTTTGTCCCTATTTCAAAATAAGGAGCTCTGATTACGGGTTTCATTTAATTCCTCCTACGTTAATAGTATTAAATATCTTTACAAAATTATTATAGAAAGCATCCATTCACTCTATAAGGAAGCTTGCATATTCAATTATCTATTCTCATCTTCATAATACATCTGCATGTAATTCCACATTTTATGGTACTTAATATACTTTTTATCATAATATTCCTGGTTTGTTAATTTCGGGTTATATACATGTTCTTGTCGAGTCATGGCTTGAGCTGCGCTTTCATAGCTATCATACCATCCAAGGCCTTGAGCTGCAATTATACCAGCACCAACAGCGCAAATATCTGCCTGATTTAATCGAACTATAGGGACACCTGTGACATCTGCAATCATCTCGCACCATATATTGCTCTTAGCTGCACCGCCTACAATAATAAGCTGTTTAATGTTACTTCCATTGGACCTAAAGTCTTCTAGACCACGTCTTACACCGAATGACACTCCTTCCATAATAGCTCTTGCGAAATCAAATCTATCATGGTCGAGAGTTATACCAGTAAAAGCACCTTTGGCATTCATCTGCCAAATAGGGTAAGCTGCTCCTGTAAGATACGGATAAAAAACTAAATCGGGATCTTTTCTCTTGTCAACTTCCTGATCCATTTCTCGAAAGTTTTCTTGAACAAACTCATCCTTGTACCATTGCATGGATGCACCTGAACATACTAAAGAAGCCAGTGCACCATATAAACCGGCAACAGGATGTTTTCCTGCTGCTATGTAACTCTTTGTTACCATAGGCTCTTTGGTTATTCCTAATAGAACCCAAGTAGTACCTGCTGATAGAAGCATATCCCCATCGTGGACTGCTCCAGCACCAATAGCACCGCAATATTGGTCATGAGCACCATTAAACACAGGTATACCTGCCTTTAGCCCCATTTGCTTGGAGGCTGTCTCACTAAGCTCACCCACCTTAGCTCCAGTAGGTAGCACTGGAGTTAGCTCATTTTCATTGATTCCAGTGGCTTCTAGGAGATTCTCATCCCAGCAGCCTTTTTCGATATTATATAATTGTCGCATTGCAGCATTTGTGGGATCAATAACCGCATTTCCTGTTAGAAATAGGTTAACAAATTCGAGGGTAGAAATAAAACGCACTGCATCAGCATATGTAGTCTGTCTCTTCATATGCATAATCTTAGCTGCATCTAGGGTAGGATTAGGTTTCCATCCAGTAGTTGCATATATATATTCAGCTGATAATTTTTCTTCTAATTCAGCTACTTCATTCATAGCTCTCTTGTCCATCCAAGTTAAAGCGTTTCCAATGGTATTGTTATATTTGTCCATAGCAACACAACTGGCACCCTGAGTTGAAAGGGAAATTGCTTTCACTTTACTTCCATCTATATTCTCCATGGCTTTACGTGTAGCTGTAACAACGGCTTCCGTCCAATCTTCAGCCCGTTGTTCAATATGGTTACCACTACTAATTAGCTGATAACCTTGACTCCCAGATGAAACAACTTCACCATTTTTTTTTAAGACTAGAACCTTGGTAAGAGTTGTGCCTATGTCTATACCCAATACATACATTTTATTCCATCCATCCTCTATTCTGAATTTGGCTTTACTTCTTAGTTAGATGAATTAGAATTCTAACTCAAAACCGTCATAAGCGGCTAGAAATCCATTATTCTCCGCCGTCTGCTCTAGCTGTTCATGAGTTAATCCACCATTATGAGATAGGTGCGTCAAGATGAATTTTGTGTTTTCATCGGCACTTCCTTGCTCTACCATAATCTTGCGTAACTGTATGTTGTCTTCTACTCCCATATGATTATCGCCATCCAAATTCTTGCCAAATGTAGTATCACAGAGAACACAATCAACTATGGAATTTTTTAGATAATTCATCGTGTCTTGTGGAAAAAATCCCGAATCATGTCCATATAATAATTTCTTGCCTTCGTGTTCAATTAGGTAGACAAAACACTCAAAATCCCTGGAATGTAGAGCGGTCATCGGTGTAACTTGTAATTCATCAATTGAATAGGTTTCGAAAGCATTCAGCTTATGGAATCTGATATAATCCTGATTACGCTTGGAGGGGAAATCTGGAAATAGCTGGCCTATAGATCCTGGCCCATACACATTCAGAAGCTTGCCTTCTTGTCCATGGGCATAAGGCGGACATCTAAGCTCTATATCATGAGGATAAAAATGATCCTCATGGGGGTGTGTTATTAGAATATGATTTATATCGAAAAAGTTAATGCCAAAGTTTATCGAATGCATATAAGCATCCATAGGAAAGTCCACAAGATATTTATCATTAATGATAGTTTGCGAACGAGTCCTAATATTTTTTCCACCATGAGCTCGGGCATGAGCACAAGTCTCACAGTTGCAAAATATACCAGGTATTGCCTCAGCTGCAGCTGTTCCTAGTGTTCTTATTTTCATTTGCTAGAGCCCTCCTTTGATTAGATTTATGTTTCCTTTACTAGGTACATTTTATTATTTTGCTAAATCGTTACGGACCTTACGAACAATATCAACAGCCTCAAGATGACGATATTTCACATCTCTCAATGTAGGACGCCATACAGATTGTAAGAAACCTTTGATCTGATCTTGATTGCATGTTTGATTACAGTAATTTACCGTACCCTCAAAATTCCACTGGCATCCCCAGTTACTTCCTGTAGGTACATGCTCGTATCCATTTTCATCTAATACATTATAAGCCCCTACATAGGTATCACTTCTCTTAAAACCGCCACCATAGTACCAATTACTTTGTAAGAACTCCTTAGGCATATTACTTAAAAACTCTTCTTCATGATTCCAAATACGATCTGACCAAACCCAAGGACGTACTCCAGCGTCTGTAACTGCTTTTGCATAGAAAAATAGATCGTTCCACCATAACTCACTATTACGTACAACAGCAAGGCTATTCTTTATCTGATGACCATAGGTTTCTTCGTCCATCCCTAGGTGAAATAGAGTTGGGTTATCAAATAGCTCAATAACTTCCTTTATCAAATCATTGCATACTTTATAATATTCATCAGTGGAAACGTATCGAGCATATTTCCCCAGCCACTCATCATGACAGGTTGAAAAGTTAAGCTTAGGAATAGGGGTAATTCCTTTTTTACGCAAATCATCTAACATATCAGAGAATTCATTCTTGCTAAGTGAACCCTCTACAGCTATCTCAGGATGGGAATCATATTGAATACCTTCACCTAAATCTATAACCAATGTGTTAATTCCTGCCTCTTCCATGTTGCCAGTTGCTAAATCCCATACATCCTTATCAAACCTTAGTGTGTCACTTGCTGTACAATAGTCTTCTACATAACCATCTCCAAGTAGTTTATGTTTAGCATCTTTGTCAAGCCACATGTTATATCCTACATGGATTAGGTAAGCCCACATCTTATTATCTGTTTTTTGCATAATTAGCACCATCCTTATTTTGATATATTCCTCGCGAACTCGGAATGACAGGCTTTGATTCCTTACATTAACTCCGAATGACTGGTTACGATTCCTAGTGAACTCGAAATGACAGTATACTAGACAGTCATCCAGAGTGTATTGAAGTACCTTATAATCTGTTATTAGTTTTACCATCGTATGTAGATGGTAGGGTGTCTATTAAGTCTTCTCGATTTATCTTAGCAAAAATATCTTTCCAGCGATTTACAAAACTTTCATGAGTGATTGCAGGTAAAAAGCCTAATCGTAAATAGATTTTGATAGCAGGGATGCGGAAATCATCCGTGAGCAAAACCATTCGAGCAAACCCTTCATTTTTAGCTTGTTTCATAGCCGCTAAGGATGCATGAAGCCCTAGATGGTGTCCAGAATGCTCAGGTAAAACTCCAACCATATGCATTACCGCACAATCAGTAGGATAATCATAAGACTCCCAAGATGCTGCAGTAGCTACTGGTATATCATTTTCATCGGTCACAAAAAGAACTCTTTCAGGTTTATAAAATTTATCATCTGTCATAAGACTGTATGAATACTTCTCCTTGAAAGATTCAGTTATAATTCTCTCCCAAGCTTTATGGTCATTGGGGAGACTCTCGCTACGAGTCTTATATGGTTCTGGTAACTTTTCTTCAATCAGCGAGTCTAAATTCGGATGCAACATTATGAGTTGTGGATTTTTACTTTCATTGGCATCGTTTGACATTCTTTTTTCCCCCTTATTTTTTCTCTACCATTCCCTTGGGTCTGGTACAGGTAGCCATCTTCCTTCTTGTAATATTGAGTTCTGGCTTACCAAGCCAGGTAAAGTCATATCTAGAGAATCGTATATATCGATTGGAACTTTTCTACCATCATAAATTGAATCAATGAAGTCAGTCATTATAACTACATCAGATCCTCCATGACCGGACTCTTCTGCTTTTTTCCCTATATCCCGCCATAACTTCGGTAGATATTTTTCTTCATACTTAGTAAGCTCATCCCATTTACCTTTCTCACTTTCTCCATCGACCCAAACCTGGTTCGTATCATTACCCTTACCTAAGTGACTTCCTTCATATGCAGCACTTGTACCCTGTAGTGCATAATTAAGGCCGTATGGGCGTGGTGATGAAATATCGGTTCGTATTTTTATCAAACGACCTTTTGCAGTTTTGCAAAGCATCACTGCACTATCATCTCCGCCTATAGGTGCACCAGTTAGATCGAGGTTATGCCTTCCGGTCCCAGCACAGCAGACGCTCTCCACTCTGTCCCCATCCATCCAACTTAGGATAGGGCCAAGGCTGTGGGTTCCATAGGTGATTCCACGAGTTTCGAATTGATATTTTCGTCTCCAGGGAGTTTTATATAATAGCTCACGGCAATCGTGAAGGTATTCACCTTCCGCATAATACACATCCCCAAACACTCCCGCGCAAACCATTTCCTGTATTACCATGTATGGTTTCATGTAGTTGCAGTTTTCACCCATCATGTACTGTGCACTTGATGTTTTACTTGCTTCCAGTAGCATTTTGCATTCTTCTATAGAAATAGCTGCTGTAACTTCACTAAACACATGAATATTTTTCTTCAGTGCATCGATGGATTGACTTACATGTAAATGCATGGGGGTTCCAATAATTACAATATCCAGATTGCCCTTATCTAACATCTCCATGTAGTCTGTATACCTATCTACGCCCTCTATCCCACTTAAGGTATTGTCCAATGCTTCAGGATTCAAGTCGCAGGCTGCTGTTAGTGCTGCTTTACCACTTTCCTTGAAGGCAGCAAGAAAGGCGGATGGCCGACCTGCTGCGCCAACAATGCCTACTTTTAGTTTTTCCATTTCGATTCCCCCCATATCCATTCAGCTCTTAGCTTATAAAACCATATTAAAGTCTTATAATGTCATCTGAGCGCCAGGGAAGGATCTTTGCTTTCAAGATTCCTCGCACACTCGGAATGACAACATATTTATTGGTGACTACATATTTATCGGAATGACAAGTATTCATAGCTTTATTTTAAAACAGCGCATATCCACACACTGAATACCGTCTTCATAAATAGGTTCTGGATAATTATCTATAAAAAAGTTAGGTATGGTATGACTGTACTCAAAACCTAGGGATTTATAGAAGCCTTCGGTTGGAGAAGTTGTACCAACCAACATATGAGTATACGTTTTTGATGCTTCAACCATAAGCTTCTTTAGAAATTTAGATCCAATGCCCTTACCTTGTAAGCTCTCTAAGACAGCTATGTTTTTAAGCTCACATATTCCATCTTCCAAAGGATATAGCACTGCCACAGCTACTATGTCTGCTTCATCTTTGCATACATATAAATCACCATCATACAAATAACGTTCTATGGCTTCTGTGTCCGGGTCGGCCAGAAGAAGAATATCCATATATGCCGTCTTATCGTTTTTGATCAGTTGTAATTCCAAAGCAATTCTCCTTTAGGGATATACCACCCCAGGAAAACATAAGATTTCCCGGGG
>LFRM01149817.1_pt1 | contig 12736 bp, 7 predicted proteins | sample 618341 | NCBI WGS metagenome assembly LFRM01 (sample SAMN03654438, study PRJNA283298) | anaerobic digester metagenome | isolation source: pool of bioreactors CSTR01a, CSTR02a, and CSTR03a thermophilic anaerobic... | place: Denmark: Kgs. Lyngby | collected 2014-05-21
AGATGTGTATAAGAGACAGGTGAGAGGGAGGATACCAGGATCCCCTGCTCCCACGAGAGCGGCTCGTAGGTGAAGACGACCTCGTGCCGACCGGGCGGGACGCGCACTGCGCGCGCAATCACGTTCGCCCGGTAGATGGGGGTCAACTCGCCATCCACGCGCGCGCGCCACCCCGGATAGTTGTAGTCGCTCAGGACCAGCCAGCCGCCGCCGGGGCTCTCCACCTCCAGGACAATCCGCTCCGCCTCAGAGGAGACCCAGCGCACCTGGCCGGGCGCCCGACCCGTCGCCCGAGCCGATGCGCCCTCGACAGCCTCTCGCGCATCGAGGAGCACCGTCTGTCGGGGATCGTGGTCCGGCCGGGCAAAGCGCTCGAGGAAGCCCCGCAAACCGTCTACCGCCTCGGCAGTGGGCGCCAGGTAGGCGCGCGGCAAGAGGTAGGGGTTGCGCCACAGCCGGACGGAGGCTTCCCGGCGGCCAGCCGCCGGGAAGCCCTGGATGAGGCGCGCGCCGCCCGGCGAGAGATCGTCCGGCGCGGTGATGTAGCCGGCGTTGTAAAGGCCGAGCAGGCGCAGCCCCAGCCGGATGGCATCCGGCGACTGCCCGGCGAGAAGACGGTTGATCTGGGCATCCAGCCGGCCCTTATCGGTGAAGAAGAAGCCGGTGTAGGCAGAGTAATGCGGCATCCCCTGAAGCACGCCGAAGTTAGGAAGGAGCGTGTTCCTCAGCGGGTAGAACGCCTCGGGATCGCGCTGCCACCCCCGCGAGTGCTCCAGGGCATCCTGCCAGGGCACCACCTCATGCCAGGTATAGACGCGGCACTGGTCGCGGTCGGCGCCAATCGCTGCCATAACGGGCGCCGGACCCAGCCATTTGCGCGCGTCCACCAGCGCATACTGTCGGGAAGCGTGAGAGAGAAGCTCTGCCGCGGTGAGAGCGAAGCAGAGGCCCACGAGCGCGGGCGCCAGCCGGAGGCGCCAGGTGGCGAGGCGACTCCGCGCCAGATCGAAGCCGTAGCCGGCAAGTGCCGCCAGCGCGAGATCGGTGACGAGCAGGAAGCGCGCCGGGATGCGAAACTCACCCATGCCGGGGAGGTGGCGCCAGAGGAAGGGGAAGAGCGGTGTCTGCTTCCCCATAGCGAGGAGGAGCGACACTACGGCGGCTCCAGCAAGGAGGGCCACGCGCCGGTCGCGCCGCCAGAGCGCGCCGGTGGCATAGAGCGCCAGGACCAGGGGGAGAAGGCCCACATAGCCGCAGTTCTCCCAGAAGAGAACGGCCTGGCCGCCCGCGAAGAAGGAGTAGGTGTTGCGCCCCGGGTCGCCAAAGAAGAAGGGCGACACGAAGGTGACCAGGTGCTGCCAGGGAAGCGTGTAGTAAGTCGCCTTCTCCAGAGAATCCTTGGCAGAGCGGTGCGCGAGCTGCGCCAGCTCCCAGGTGGGCAGCAACTGCACGCCCGCCAGGCCCGCGCCAAGCCCAGCCGCCAGCACGAACCCGGCGGCAGCGAGGGCCGCCGCGCGGAGGGATCGCAGGGCCAGACGCCCCGGGGAGGATGGCGTCGCATCCACTGAAACCTCGCGCTGAAGCACCCGAAGGATCAGGTAGACGCCGGTGAAGAGGATGCTATAGTAGGCCGTCTGCGGGTGTCCGGCCAGATGCTGGAGCGCCTGTACCGGCGCCAGCGCCAGCAAGTAGGCGGGGCGGCGCGTTCGCGCGTAGCGCTCGCACAGGAGCAGGAGCAACGGCAGCCACTGGGCGGCGGCGATCAGGTTCAGGTGCCGGATGTGCCCGAAGAAGAACCCCGAAAACGCGAAAACCATCCCGGCGAAGAGCGCTGCCACGCGGCTTTGCTCCAGCTCGCGTGCGTACAGGAACATCAGCAGGCCCGCGCCAAGGTAGGTGAGCACCAGCGACAGGTTGATCGACGCGACGAGCGGAAGCCAGCCCAGGAGCAGGTTGGGCGGGTAGAGGAAGCCCCCCTGGCCCTCACCGTGGATCGGAAAGCCGGTGTTCATCGCGTCCGTCCAGTGGGGGAGGGTGCCACGGCGCAGGGCATCGCCCAGGATCCGGCGCACGGGGTAGTTGAAATCGAGGAGGTCGCTGCCCGCGACCATCTCGCTGACGAACGGCACCTGGCGCAGGAGCAACACTCCTGGAAACTGCAGGAAAAGAAGGAAGAGAAGGAAAAGGGCTGCCGCTGCCACCGGCTGCCGGCGCGCCCACACCCGCGCGCCCGACAGAATGGCAGATGCGCCCACGGCAATCTTGGGGAACAGGGGAGCCTCCTTTCGACACCCGGACCAGGGCGGGGCAGCCTGTGCCGAGAGCCGCTTCGCCGCGTCGCCTCTCTGGAGGCGCGCACCTAACATACCACCCGCCCGAGGGAATGTCAACCGATTCTTGTCCTGCCCAAACGCTTATGATAGAATGGATTCAATCGCCGTTTGGCACGGGGAAGGAGGAGCGCATGCGACGGTTCGAGGAACTGGCCACCGAAGGAATCAACCCGGAACACGCGCGGCTGGATGAACTACCCACGCTGGAGCTGGTCACGGCGATGAATCAGGAGGACCGCAGCGTCGCCGACGCGGTTGCCGCGGTTCTTCCGGAGGTCGCTCGCGCCGTTGATCTTGTGGTGAGCGCCCTGGGAAACGGCGGACGGCTCTTCTACGTAGGCGCGGGCACCAGCGGGCGGCTGGGCGCGCTGGATGCCGCGGAGTGCCCTCCCACCTTCAGTGTCAGCCGCAACGTGGTGCAGGCGATCATCGCCGGAGGGCCGGAGGCACTGCTCCATTCGGTGGAAGCCGTGGAGGACTCCGAGGAGGGGGGTGCGGAGCAGATCACCCTGGCTTCGGTCTCCAACCTGGATATCGTCTGCGGGCTCAGCGCCTGCGGCAGCACCCCCTTCGTCCTTGGCGCAATGCGGGCAGCGCGCGAGCGCGGGGCGCGCACCATCGGGATCGCGTGCAACCGCCCTTCGGAGATGGAGCCCCTCGCCGACGTGATGATCACGCCGCTGACCGGCCCCGAGATCCTCTCCGGCTCCACCCGGCTCAAGGCGGGCACTGCCCAAAAGATGATCCTCAATATGCTCTCTACCGCCGCCATGGTTCGCCTGGGCAAGGTGTATGGTAACCTGATGGTCGATGTCCACCCGGTGAGCAAGAAGCTGGCGGACCGAGCGCAGCGGATCATCCGCGTTGCCACGGGCGTCTCCGAGGAGGAGGCGCGCGCGCTCTTTGAGGAATCGGGTGGCCGGCCCAAAGTGGCGATCGTAATGCAGAAGCGCCACTGCACCCCGAAGCGAGCCGAGGAGCTACTGGCGCGCAATAAGGGGTTTGTCAAGGCGGCCCTCGCGGACCAACGCCCGTGAACGCCTGGCCCCGGATGGCGGGAGGTGCCCCGCGGCTCTCCCGCCGGGTTCTGACCGGGATACTCCTGGGCCTGGCCGTGCTGGCCGTTCCCGCCGCACCGACGCCCACCGATGGTCCCGTCATCCGCGTGGGTCTCGGCCAGCGCGCGACGGCGGTGCGCCTCTCCTCTCGTGCCGGGCTCCAGGTGCAGGGCCCCGATGGCGGCCTCCTCCTGGAGGTCCGCCGCGCGGTCACCCTGCAGCCGGTCACCCTGCAGCCCGTGGCTCCACACGCGGGCACTCGCCAGCCGGTCGCTCGAGAGGTTGGCGCGCGCCAGCCAGGCGCGTCGAATGCCGATGCGCGCCAGCCAGGCGCGCCGGACGTGGCTACGCCAGAGTCACCGGCGCCCGGCACCCCGGAAACCGCGCCGCCAGAGACCAATGAGGCGCCCATCGTGCCAGATCGCCCGGCCGGCCCCCTGCTCTCCGCAACCGATACCAGCGATGGCGAGGCGCCCGCGCTGGCCATCCCCTTCTCCACCCTCCGCATCGTTCCACGCGAGGAAGGCGCCCCCCTGGACCTAGGCAAGAGGCGGTATCGGGGCACGATTGAGGTGCGCGTGGACGCCCGCGGGCGCCTGACGGTAGTGAACCTGCTCCCCCTGGAGGAGTATCTCCGCGGCGTCCTGCCCATGGAGCTCTCTCCCTCCGCGCCGTTGCAGGCGTTGCGCGCGCAGGCAATCGTTGCCCGTACCTTCACCTTCTCAGCTCTGGGGCGGCATCGTGCCGACGGCTTCGACGTGTGCGATGGCACGCATTGCCAGGTCTACGCCGGCGCTGGCCACGAGCGCGACGCCACCGACCGCGCCGTGCGCGAGACCCGCGGCCTGGTTCTCCGGCATGAAGGGAAGCTGGTGCCTACCTATTACCACGCCGCCTGCGGGGGCGCAACCGACAGCCCCTCCGAGGTGTGGGGCGGCGCCTCCGATTTCCCCTGCCTGGCGGGCGTCATCGATGCACCCGCTCCCCTTGGGGAGGAGCTCGCTACCGAGCCGGGCATCCTCTCGCTGGCCCTGCGCGGCGCGGAGTTCTACTGCGGTGGCTCGCGAGAGTTCTCCTGGGAGTTCGAGCGCACGCGCGCCGAGCTGGAACGGACGCTGGAGCGCACGCTTCCTGGCATCCTGGGGAAGCGCGTTCGCCTTGGAACTCTGCAGGCACTCGTGGTCACCGGGCGCACGCGCTCGGGTCGGGTTCGCTCGCTCGAGGTGCGGGGAAGCGAGGGCACGGTCACGCTGCGCGGCGATAGCATCCGGTGGGCGTTCAACTCCGGGCGTCCGGAGGCGCCGGCGCTCCCCAGCACGCGCTTCGTCGTGCGCGCCGTCGCCTGCTCGTCGGGAGAGGAGAAAAACCCCGAGCGGTATCGATTCTATGGTCTTGGCTCCGGGCACGGCGCCGGCCTCTGCCAGTCGGGCGCCATCGGCATGGCCCGGCGCGGGCACGACGCGGAGCGCATCCTGGCGCATTACTTCCCGGGCGCCTCGATTGCGCCGGCGATAGGAGGCGCGCAGTGACCGGGTGCTTTCCGCACTATGCCTCTTTGCCGACGCGCCGGGTGGTCGGCCTCATGTCCGGCACCTCCGCCGATGGCATCGACGCGGCACTCTGCGAGATCTCGGGATCGGGGCGGAACGCCCGGGTGCGCCTTCTCCACGCGGAGACGGTGCCCTACCCGCCGGAGATACGCGCCGAGGTGCTCGCCCTCTCCACGCCGGGCGATGTCTGCCTGTCGCGCCTCTGCCGGCTCGGCTCCATCCTCGGCGAGCTCTTCGCAGACGCCGCCTTGAAAGCGGTCGCCGCCGCCGGCCTGCAGCCGGATGCCATCCACCTGATCGCCTCGCACGGCCAGACGCTCTGCCACCTCCCCGAGCCAGGCGGGCCAGGCGAGTGGCNNGACTCTTCAGATTGCGGAGCCGGCGGTCATCGCGCGCCGGACGGGAATCCTCACCGTCGCCAACTTCCGGGCGGCAGACCTGGCCGCGGGAGGCCAGGGCGCCCCCCTGGTGCCGTACGCCGATTGGGTCCTCTTCACCGATCCGAGGCGCGACCGCGCGGTGCAAAACATCGGCGGCATCGCCAACGTCACCTACCTCCCCGCCGGGGCCACGCTCGCAGAGGTGCGAGCATTCGACACCGGCCCCGGGAATATGCTCATCGATGGAGCGGTTCGCCGCTTCACGGCCGGTGCCGAGAGCTGCGACCGAGGCGGCGCGCGGGCAGCCGCCGGGCGCGTGGATCCCGGACTCCTGGCCTGGCTGATGAGCCATCCCTTCCTCTCGCAGCCGCCTCCCCGCTCCACCGGGCGCGAAGCCTATGGCGAGGAGTTTCTGTCCCAGGTGCTCGCGCGCGCGGCATCGCGCGGTCTCGGAGAAGCGGAGATCCTGGCGACGCTCACCGCCTACACCGCGACATCGATCGCCGCTGCCTACCGGCGCTGGCTGCCACGCCTTCCAGAGGAGATGATCTTGGGAGGGGGCGGCGTCCACAACGCAACCCTCCTGCGGATGATCGCCGATGAGCTTCCCACCGTGCGCTTACGCACCCACGCGGAGTTTGGCATTCCGGATGATGCCAAAGAGGCGCTGGCATTCGCCCTCCTCGGGAATGAGGCCCTCTTGGGCGTGCCGGCAAACGTGCCGGGTGCAACTGGCGGGCAGCCGGCCATCCTGGGCCAGGTCGCTTTTCCGTAACCAGCCCAAAGACAGTCACTGTATCGGTCTCGCGTGTCTGCGTGGTTTGGCGCACTCTTCCGTTTAGGTACCGTCTGGCGCCGGGTAAATGCTTGAAGATGCGCGCTCTCCACGTACGGAGTCATCTCTGCCGCCTGGGGGCAGCATGCCTCCTCAGCTTGCGGGGCTCGCCCCGCAGGGAAGGAGTCACGCGACCATGACAGATGTGAAGCATAGAGCGGCCATGGATCAAGGCGAGAAGACGGATCGGCAGTCGCCGCAAGACCGGCGGCCGGGGCAGCCGGATGCTTCCGGGGGCGATCCCCCGCGCGATGGTGACGAGAGGCCGAGCAAACGCGACCAGTCACGCCCAGAAACGCTGCCCTCTGCGACCACTTCGGGCGGGCTCCCCTCCGAACCGGGCTGGATGCGCTCGTGAGCCCGCCGCGGGCTGGCGTCGGCCCGGCCCCGCGCGAGCGGCGACACGGCGGATGAAGTGGACGGACGCGGATGGGATGGTGCGGGCACCTCGGGCCCCCGCCGGCATCGACACCACGAATGAGAGGAACGGGCACGGATGGGCAGGGTGCAGGCACAGTGGGCTCCCACGGGCGCGGGCGATATGAACCTCGCAGGATAGACCAGCTATTCCGAAGGAAGCATTGTCTGCACCCGGCATCATCCCAAGACGCTTCCAGTTCCATTTGTCCGCGTTCATCTGTGTCCATCTGCGGATGACGATACGCCCGCGCGAATGCGCCGGCCCCAGGGAAAGGGGCTACCGCGTGAGGCTCGCGGCGCTGCAGATTGACACACGGCGGAACGCTATGCTAGAATGGTGCCGGGCGTGATGGCATCGAAGATGCCCAAACGCCTTGCGCGGCAGCTCTTTGCCTGCCGCAACCGCCTACGTCCAAACCCCGAAGGCGCTGCCGCACCCGCGGCCAGGCAGCTTCTCCCCCAAGGGGAGTATCAAAGCACAGGCGTGTGATGCCACATTTCCAGGAAAGGAGGAAGGCGGGGGCCGGATTCCTTCCGCCCGAGGCGGACGCGATATGAAAAGACGGCAGCCCCCTGCTACATTCTCCGTGGATCGCAACGTGGGGTTCCTGCTCTGCCAGCTCCTTGCCCCGTCCATCGGCAAGGTCCGGCGTGCCCCCGCTCCTGCACCCGCGCCCGAAGAGGTGGAGCGCATCGCGGTGCTGAAGCTTGCTGGCCTTGGCAGCCTGGTGCTCGCATCCCCAACGCTCGCGTCGCTGCGCGCGCGCTTCCCAAGTGCGCATATCACGTTTATCACCCAGCTGGCCAACCGGCGCCTTCTGGAGACCAACATCGACGTCGATGAGGTCTACTATCTCGATACGAGTTCGCCCTGCGCCACGGCGGCTGGCTTCTGGCGGCTCTTCCGGCATCTCTGCCGTGGCGGCTACGACCTGGTGGTGGACCTGGAGCCCTCCTCGCGCTGCACCGCGCTCCTCTCCTTCCTGAGCGGCATTCCCCTGCGCGCCGGCTTCGACACGCCGGGCCATGCCCGAGGGCAGCTGTTCAACCTTCCGGTACCCTACGAGGAGCACATCCATCTCGTGGAGGCGTTCCACCGCCTCGCGGAGCGGCTGGGCGCCCCCGCCGTCGGGCGGCTCCAGCTCACCCCCATCCACTACCCACTCGCCGACGAAGCCGTGGTCGAAAGCTTCGCGCTCCAGCAGCACCTGGCGCCGGAGCGGCCGCTCGTCGCCATTCACCTGGGCGCGGACGACGGTCCGGCAGGGCCGCGCTGGCCCACGGAGCGCTTCGCGCAACTGGCGGACGCGCTGATCGCGGAGTATGGCGTGCAGGTGGTCTTCACCGGCTCCGCGAAAGAGACCCCCCTCGCAGCCGAAGCGTTGCGCGCGATGCATCATGAGGCCGTGGATGCCTCCGGGCATCTGAACATTCCCCAGCTGGCCAGCCTGATGGCGCGCTGCGCCCTCGTCATCTCGTGCGACGCTGGCCCGCTCCATATCGCGGCCGCCATGCGCACCCCCGCGCTGGGTCTCTACGGCCCGACCGCACCAGAAAAAGAGGGGCCGTGGGGAGAGCACTGCACCACCCTCTATCACCGTCTGCCCTGCAGCCCCTGTAGCAGCCACGCCTGCGGCAAGCCCTCGCGATGCCCCCACGGCGACTGCCTCCGCTCCATCACGGTGCCCGAGGTCTTGGGAGCGATCCGGGCGCGCTACGCCTCGCTCCTCCGCCCGGAACGCATCCTCGCCGCATCCACTCCCGCGAAATGAACCCGCCCGGCGCCGGCCGGCGGGGAGGGACGGGGCGCGTGGCGAACTGCTTCGAGAGCGGTACTCTGCGCGGGCCGGTCAGGCCGCGTATCGATGAGGAAGGAGGATGCGGCGAGAGGCGCGGTTGCGCATCACGCGACCCGGGTTTCGCCCCCGAAGCAGAAGGTTTCTCGCCGCAAGCGTTGTGAAGGCGTATCCACTCCACCCCATCCGGCGCGCCATCAACCTCGATGGCGCCTGGGAGTTCGCATGGCTGGGCGAGGCCGATCTCTCCTCGCTCGACCCGGCACGCCTCCGCTTCGATGAAATCGAGGCCGTGCCGGGCGTCTTCGATACCGGCATCAAGCGGTATGGCGCGCGAGGAACCGGCGTCTACCGCCGGCGCGTTCCCTTCCCCGCTCCGGCTGGGACGCGGCTGCGACTGCGCCTCAACGGCCTGGGGCTGTGGGGCCGCGTCTGGTGGGATGGCGAGTGCCTCGGCGACGTCGAGCTCCCCTACAGCGGCTACACGTTCGAGATCACCGCAAACGGCGCCGATTGCCACGACCTGGCCATCGCCGTCGATAACCGCTTCGATGCGGAGCGCACGCCGCTCTTCCCGCCATACAGCGACTTCTACGCCTACGGCGGCATCTACCGGAGCATCGAGCTGGAGGAGCTGCCTCCCCTGCGCGTCGAGCGCGTCCGGGTGCAAACCCTGGACCTCGACGCCGCCCGGGTGGGCCTGGAGATCCGCCTGGGGGGCGACGTGCCCGATGAGCTCACCCTCCGGCTTGCCTTTGATGGAGACGATGGGGAGCTCGTCGTGGCCCGGCCGGAGGGAGGCGTGGTCCGCCTGGAGCGCGTCTTGCCTGACGCGCGCCCGTGGTCTCCCGATCACCCCGAGCTGCATACGGTCACCGTCACGCTCGCGCACGACCAGATTATCGAGCGGTTTGGCCTGCGCACCGTCGCGGCGCGCGACGGCGCCATCTGGCTCAACGGCGAGCGCGTGCGCCTGCTGGGCATCAACCGGCATGAAGCCCACCCGCAACTGGGGCCGGCCCTGCCGCCCGCGCTGGTCGCCGAGGACCTCCAGATGATCAAGGCGCTGGGGTGCAACTTCGTCCGGCTTGTCCACTACCCGCACGACCCCATCGCCCTCGACCTGTGCGACGAGCTCGGCCTGCTGGTCTGGGAAGAGACCATGGGCTGGCAACTGGGAGAGAGGGAGTTTCTTAGCCCCCGCGCGCGTGCCCAGATGGTGGACCAGGCGCGGCGCATGGTGTCGGATGGGATCAACCATCCGTCGATCATCTTGTGGGCGTTCCTGAACGAGAGCGCCTCAGACCATCCCACGGCGGTGCCGGTCTACCGCGAGATCTCTCAGGCGATCCGCGAGCTCGATCCCACCCGGCTGGTCACGTGGGCCTCGCACCGCTACGAACGCGACCTCTGCTGGGAGTTCGCCGACGCCGTCTCGCTCAACTTCTACCCCGGCTGGATCCACCCGACCGGCGATTGGAGCACGCCCAATCTCTCGCTCATCGCCCCCTATCTGGCGGAGAAGGCCGACTACTGCGCGCGCCCGGGGCTGGAGGGAAAGCCGCTCCTGGTGAGCGAGATCGGCGCGTGCGGGCTGTACGGGTGCCATGATCGCGCCCGCGCTCAATGGTCAGAGGAGTTTCAGGCGGACTACTTTGACGAGGCATGCCGGGCGATTCTGGAGGAGCCGCGCTACGCGGGTCTGGCACTCTGGCAATTCTGCGACACGCGCTCTTACGTGAACACGGGGAATATCCGCGTGAAGCCGCGTGGCTACAACAGCGCCGGGCTGGTGGACGAATACCGCCGGCCCAAGCTGGCCTACGACGTGGTCGCGCGCCGCTTCCGCGAGGCACGGTGGGGCCCTTTCCCCGGATCCGGGTCGCGCACCCCATCCGGGGGCGCCCGTGAGGCCCGTGCGCGGCGCTGAAGCACTGCGCTGCTTCCCGGCAAAGCCTCTTCGGAGCACCCCCTCCCAGGCCCTGCTCCCAAACCGCCCGCGCGCTGTTGGGGCGAACGTTCACGGTTCGCCCTGCTCCCGCCGGGGCCAGGCTTACAACCCGTACAGCGCGGCCACGCGCTCGTCAATCTCCCGCTCCAGCTCGCGGAGCTGCTCATCGGCGCCCGCGGGCAACGGATGCCCGTGTTTCGCGTAGAGCGCCAGGATCTCATCCACCAGCGCGGCGATCTCCTCCTGCTCTTCCGGCGTGCCAGTAGGGATCGGTAGCTGCTTCCAATCGTCCGGATAGATGTCGGTCTGTGTTCGACGGACGTTTCTGAGAAACTGGCATGCCCAAGATGAGTTCATGACAGCGAGAAGATACTTGACATGGTACTCGGATGACAAGTTCTCCAAATCCTCACGGAGGCAACCCGTCTGTGATTCTAGGGGTTTGCTCTCGTCTGAGTACTTCGCAGACTTGCGGATCGAGCGGTTGCGAACCCCACGAAGCAAGTGCCATGGTACGAACACGATTGCCGTGTGGTTGCAGTATACTTGCCTATCGTCGAACGTCACCGTTGGTGTATCGCCGCATATCCGAAGCGCAAGTAGCCGTTCCGGAGCTTCGTGCAACTCGGGAAAGGTCTGCCGGGAGAAGCGCGCCGGTGCTCGCTCAGTTCCCCATTCCAGATAGCGGATGTGGCGTACTACCCACCGGACGATGTCTTTCCCTTCTATGAACGGCTTCGGGTGCCTGGCGTCGCGCTTTTCTTGCACCAAGTCCTCCGCTCTGAATGTGCCCTGCGCCTTGCGCTCATCCGCGTGGATCACCATTCCCTTGCTGATGTAGCAGATCATCCCTAGAGGAACGCCGGCCGCTGCGGCTCCATCAGATCGGCCCGCATGCTCTCTGAAGACGCCGTCCTGCAGCGCCAATTGCGATGCCGTAGGGAGTAGCTCGACGTTGTGCTCGAACTCCTCGCGGTGTTCGCCCCAGCGGCGAACGCGAGTCGGCTGGTGGTCGCTGGTCGGCGGCGCCTTCCGGAAATGCACGATCGTGTTGTTCACGCCGGCGTCGAACAGGTTGATCTCCGTGCAGAAGTGTTCCTGCTCAGGGAAAATGTCAGTAGTTTGCTTAGCGAAAATGTCACTAACACACAATTGAGTGGCGCCAAAGAATGGCACTCTCCCGAGCTCATACGCATGAATGCAGATAGGACATCTGCCGCGCCCTGGCCTTTGGGTTGGGCACCGCAGGTTTGGCTTGCGCGGCAGATGCTTGCGACTTTGCTATCGCGCGCTGCCCAGGTGGCATCGTGCGATAGCAAAGTCGCTCTTTTCCATGGTAGAGGAACGTCTCTCCTGTAGCTGTCACATGGACCGAGATCCGCTTCCCGGACAGGCTGTTCTCTCCCTTGGTGCGCAGGATGAGAAGATCCTGGTGTTTCCAGGAGATCGTATGGTCCTTGCGCACGGTCCGCTCCTCTCGGATCGCGAAGTAGTAGTCCAAGTCCATCTGCTCTGGCAGCGCAACCCACGCGCTTTCCCCGTCGGCAGGCTCCTTGGCAAAGCGCTCGTTATACCGAGCGAGGAAGCCGGGCAAGTAGGCGTTCGCCTCTTCCAGGGTGTTGACCCCGGCAGCGCGCAGCTCCTTTACCAGGCGGTCCTGGAGCGTACGCCAGAGCCGCTCGATACGCCCTTTTGCCTGGGGCGTGCTTGCGGCAATCGACTGGCACCCCAATTCACTCATGATCCGCTGTAACTGGCTCTGCGGCTCCTTTCCCGCCAACTCATCCTCGATGCTCGCTTCCTTTGGGGAGCGCAGAATGGTATGCCGGTCGTGGTAGTAACTCATGGGCAGGCCGTAGGTGGTCGCGATCGTTTTCAGCAAGAGGAGGTAGCCAACCTGGTCCTCTGTAGGACGGAAGAGGAGGAAGAGGACCTTGCCGGTGGCATCGTCAACGGCGCCCACCAAGGTCATCTTTGGGCCGCGCCCCTCGAGCCAGTCGTGGTGGCTGGCATCGATCTGGAGCATCATGCCCTCCGCGCTGCGCCGCTCGCGCCGGCGATAGGAGCGATTGGGCTTCTTGCGCTGGACCTGGCGTAGCCCCATCTCCTTGAGGATGCGGTCGAGAGTGGAGCGTCCGATATCAATGCCTTCCTGGAGGAGCACCTCATGGATGTGGCTGGTGTTGAAGTCGTGGTATGTCCCACCCTCGCCGGCCAAGGCTCGTAAGCGCTCCCTGACCTCGTCGGAGGTGCGGTTGGCAGGACGCGAGCCTGTGTTGCCATGCACGACACTGGCGGCTCCCCTTTCCCGGAACTTGGCAACGATACGGTAGAACTGGCGCACACTGACTTTGAGGGCTTGAGCAGCTGCGCAGACGTCTAGCTTCCCATCCATGAACCGGGTGATCACCTC
>LFRM01214974.1_pt1 | contig 12736 bp, 11 predicted proteins | sample 618341 | NCBI WGS metagenome assembly LFRM01 (sample SAMN03654438, study PRJNA283298) | anaerobic digester metagenome | isolation source: pool of bioreactors CSTR01a, CSTR02a, and CSTR03a thermophilic anaerobic... | place: Denmark: Kgs. Lyngby | collected 2014-05-21
AGGAGAAAATATGAAAAGGTTTTACAGACTGCCCGCACTGATGACGGCGGTATGCCTGCTCGTCTCGCTGTCCGGCACTCCGGCGCTTGCCCAAAGCGCTTATGAAGAAGAATTCGCACAAACCGGCGGATGGCCGCCGGACAACATCGGCTCATGGGTGGGCAAAAACGGGACGATGTGGGGAATGTTCACTTTCTATCCCAATGGACGATATGATCTGACGGTTTTTGACAGACCCTCCGAGAACCGCACGGGAACTTCAAAAACCTTGGAACCTGCGGATGTGGCGTCTGTTGAGGGTGATATCCTTCACATAGAAGACTATGGAACCAAGAGTGATCTGCGCAGGATCAGCATGCCCTATGTCCGTCTGAACGCGGGGGAGGAAACGGCGGAGCCTGGGATGGACCCCGCGCTGATCGGAACTTTCGGCGGTGAGCTAAGCGGCGTGTACGTCGAGTGGACCTTCCACGCGGACGGACGTTTCGCGCAGGTCACGCCGTATGAGGAACTAAGCGAAAACGGGACTTATGTGTCCGGCAGCGGGGAACTGGCTATTCTCCTTGATGGGAAGATCAACAAACATGCTTACACGGCAACAGGTGCCCGCCTGATACTTAAGGCGGATGGAACTGAACGAATCACCTTGACCAAGAGGACAGGACCGCTGGTGCAGCTGCCAAATCAGTGGAAGATCGATACTTTTGAGCTTGCTAAAGCTTCTTACCAGGAAGAGTACGCACAAACCGGCGGATACCCGCCGGAATACACCGGATCCTGGGTCGGCAAACATATGGCTATGTGGGGAATGTTCACGTTCTATCCCAACGGACGGTATGACATGACGGTTTTTGACAGGCCGTCCGAGAATCGTACAGGAACCTTAAAAACCCTGGAACCTGCGGATGTATCCGCCGTTGGGGGCGATATCCTGCACTTGGAGGACTACGGGTGGAAGACTGACCTGCGCAGGGTCAGCTTGCCCTACGTCCGCCTGAACGCCGAAGTAGAAATGGCAGCGCCTGGCATGGATCCCGCATTGATCGGGACCTTTGGCGGCGAAATAAGCGGCGTCTACGTCGAGTGGACCTTCCACGGGGACGGGCGCATCACCCGGGTCACACCGTATGAGGACCTGAAAGACAACGGGAGCTATTTCACCGGCAACGAGGAGTTGGCTGTCCTCTTGAACGGGAAGATCATCAAGCATCCTTACAGGACAACTAATGCTCGCCTGATACTGGATCCGGACGGAGACAACAAAATCACCTTAGTCAAGAAAACGGGACCGCTGGTACAGCTGCCAAGTCAATGGAAAATCGATAAGCAGGTGCCTTGAAACACCGCAAAAACGAAACACGAAAGGGAGATGATGGGTCATCCCAAATTCGCCGTATCTGAGGAATATGTGATCCTCTACCACCAAAACGGGGGCGCAACACTAAAAAGCTGCGTCCCCGTTTTACTTAAGGGCACAAAAACACCGCAAAAAAGTGCTCGGCCGCCGTGCCCTCGATCCTCCCGCGGCGCAGTAACCGCCGCGGGGCGTTCCCTATATCTGCATTCCGGTCAGCCGGACATACAGGGCGAGTGCCGCAACGTAACCAACAGCGGAATAATACAGCCAGGGCTTTTTGCGCGCAACAAGATAAGCAAGCGCAGCCGCGATCACAGCGCAGCCGCTCACCAACACCATCCACAAAGGCCTCCCGTACAAGGCAATACCAAGCATCACCAGCGCCACCATCAGCGGCAGGGTCAAGTAGGCAGCCTTAAGGGAATCAGGCAGTTTGGAACGAAATACGAAGGGAAGATGCAGCACCGTCAGGACGAGCAGCGCTGCTCTCGATAGGCCGTGCGCTTTGCTTTCGCCTTCCCCGGTAAACAGAACCAAAGCGACTCTTGTGATCAGAGCGAGCAGCAGGAAAGCCATCAAAAACAGCGCAAACCCGACGACGATGACGATCGCGGCTAACAAGATGTTCTTTTGCCACTCTTTCAGCTTCATGGGGCGTCCTCCTTATGGTATCCTTTCCCTTCTTATGTGCACGAGCGAACGAACGTTTTTGCTGTTTCCATGATACACCCGCCGTGGTACCACGGCAATGTCCCCGCAATACACCGTACCGTGCGTTACCGGTTTTGTGCTATACTGCCTGCATACAAAGCATGCCCGCGGACAGTTCGTACCGCAGGATTTTCTCCCCCAAACCATTTTTCCTTAAGCAGGTGAAAAGGTATGCTGATCCTTTATGTCGCCCTCTCCCTGCGCGCGCCCTGGTGCGAAAGCCTTAAGGACAAGCGCTCTGTGGTGAAGTCCCTCACTGAAGGGATGCGCAGGCACTTCAACGTGAGTGTAGCGGAGTCCGCTCATCAGGACAACCACACCCTGATCGGGATCTCTGCTGCAACCCTGGTGGCCAACACGGCGCAAGGGGACAGCCTGGCAGAGCAGCTGTATCGCTACGCCCAAAGCGCGACCGATGCGGACCTTTACGGCTGGACGAAGGAGTACCGCTGAAGGCGGGCGTGCCATCCCTTGCCGGGAATCGGCTTCGCCCGTCTTTGAACGAGCCCGCGCGGGCAGTGATCGGGTACTATTTGGATGTGACCGTGTTTCCAAAAGAGTGCACCGCTTGACGGTCGTTCATTAACACACAAAATGCGGGGAGCAGCCCGGCGGGCCGCTCCCTGCAATATTCCTTTTCTACGCTGTTTTCTTTCTCCCGGAGAGACCAAAGAACCCCCAAATCATGGTGAGCGGGAACTGGGCGAGCGCGATGGCCATGTGCGCGGATTCAAAGCTTAGCGCAACATACATCAGCATCACGATGGGCAAGAACAAAAGGAGGATCAGCACGCTTCCCAGCGCGCCAAACAGCGCCGCGCCGGGCCGCAAGACCAGGCTCAGGAAGACCACTGCCAGGCCTGCCAGCACAGGAAGGGCAAACAGATAGTTGACGGAAGGGAATACGAAGGTGGTCACCACCGCCAGTACCGCGGGAATGATCAAAACCCCTAGCGCCACTGAGAACGGCGACCTGAACAGTCTTGAAAGGATCAGGAAAACGATCAGCGATCCCAGCGCGGACACCGCGAGCATTGCGTAGAAAACGGGCTGCGCGCCGGCAAACTTGAGGATCTCCCTGTACCCCGAAAGATTGTTGGCCTTAAGAACGTTGCTTACCACGAGATAGGCGCCCCCCGCCGCGGCGCCTGTCCATACCAGCTGGATGACGGCGGAAAGCAGCATCGTGCCGGGCTTTGCTTTTCTAAAGAAGAGAAGAACAAGGAGCAAGGCCAGCATCAACACCAAAGCGGCATAGGATATGATATTTGCCGTCGTCTGGGAGAAAACGACCATATTGCCCCGCAGCAGCGGAAAATGGACGGAGTCCTCCCCGGCTTCAAGCCCCAGTTCCTCCGACAGCGCGAAATGCGAAACCAGCTCCGTGACTGTGTGAAGGTAATGCTGCGCGCTGTCGCGGCTGTAGGTGGTGACGTTGTCGTCCACAGTGTGATAGACTTCGGCGCCTTGGATCACTGCCAGATTCATGCCCGGATACCCTTCCATAAAAAAGCGGGTCAGGTCCGTATCGTTCTTCATGGACCGGTACACCGCGGTGGCGATGGAGAAGGAATACGGCATGCTGAGGGCTTTTTGATACTCCCTGACGATGCCCAGGTTGTCGTCGCTTGTTTCAAACATTAAAAGGGCGCCTTGATTGCCCCTGGCTTCCAGATTGATGACCAGGCGCGTGATCCCCTTAAACTCGGGATGGTCCCGCACAAACAAGGCCGCCCCCAGCAGGCCCTGCTCTTCCCCGTCGGTAAAAAGAAAGACGAGGTCTCTCTTGAGCGCATTTTGATCCAGCCCACGCATCGCTTCCAGGAGAGCCGCGACTGAGACCGTATCGTCAAAAGCGCCCGGCCCCATTTTGACGCTGTCGGTATGCGCGACAAAAAGAATGGTCTCGTCCGTATCGGGGGCATCCGCGTGGACAAAGATGTTCGTCAGGTCCATGGTCGGCTTATCGCCAATGCCCGAGTAATCGCGCACGCTTTCCTCGGAGCCCTCAAATTCGACCTTGCGGTAATCCGCGCGTTCCTTTTGCAGGGCCAGCACTTCGTCAAGGCTCAAAAAGTACTCGTCCTTTTGCGGTGCATATCCCATCCCGGCCAGCACCTCCAGAAGATAAGAGCGGGTAATGCGGATGCCGTCGGAATCCACGCTGTGCACCTGAGAGGCCATCGCTTTGATGTGGCTGAGCATCAGCTGCAGGTCAGGGCCCTCCTGCGCCTGGGAAAGGGTAATAGTCTCTTCCTTAAGGGAAACCTGCGCCTTGGACGGAAGCAGTTGCCGATACCCAAAAAAGCATCCCAAGACCAACGCAAGCGCCAGCATGCCGCCTTTGACCCATGTTGCTGTTTTCATGTATGCCTCCACGATAAGAGTCTTTTTATGTTCGATTTATAGCACAACTGCCTTCCCCGCGCAAGGCAAGAAGCAGCACAGGCACAAATAGGGGGCGGGCCTGTTTGCACATGGTACGTCCCTTGTTTTTCCAAAATCCAAGCCCATAAGGCTCCTAAACGCACAATGCGTTAAGACACAGCTCCCGCCGCCCTAACGCAGAGTCACTGCACGATGCTCAGTACCTCAAAAGCGCCAGGCGGCCGCCGGGCACTTCCAGCGCGTTGTCCCTGTCGGCGTACACCTTGCCGCCATTCATCAGCACTTGTTCCACCGCCTTATCCAAGCGCGCCTGTTCATTCTCACGCAGGCGCCCCGTCAGGAAGAGCGCTTCGATCCGGCCTTCCTCCGCAAACGATGCAATGTCCATGGGGTCCCGGGCTTCTTTGTTTTCGTTGCGTTTGTTGGCAATATAGGTGCGCAATTCACTGACGCGCTTTTCAAACAGCGGCTGCAGGATCTGTCTGGCCTTTTCCCTGATGTCGTTGGGTTTCATTGCGTTCAGCGGCTTTTCGATTTCCTCATCCAGATAAAAAGCGCCTTTGGCCGTTGCGCGGAACTCCCTGAGGCTATCCACCGTCCCTGCCAGAATGACGGGCAGGCCATCTTTTTTGTGAAGGGCGCCAAACGCGTCATCCAGGTAACGGAAGTATTTTTGACGGTTCTTGTCATCTTCCTGCTTCACCGCTCCCAGGCCGTGGAAAGCGCCTCCGGGACCGCCTCGGCTGCCTTCCCGGGGGTTGGCATCCTCATCAATATCGTTAAAGAGTTCGGCGAAATTGTCCTTGACGTCCGGCAGCGACATCTGCTCGGTCTTTTCGCCTCTGACACGGTACATCATGAAGCGGTCGCGTCCGATATCGGCCAGATAGGCGTCGGAGACGGTGCCGCCCAGCGGATACAGCGGCAGCAGGTGGAAACTGTCTCCCAGATAAAACACGGGGCCTTCCGGGTATTTCAGCGGAAATGTCTCCACCCTGTCGCCCGCGGCCAGCACGGCGAGGCCCTCCGCGGGGTCTGTCCAGAGAGCAACGTCATCCACCAGCGCCATCATTTTCTCAAACATCCCGACCCATTCGCGGCGCGGGGATAATCTCGCCATCTTTTCTTCCAGCAATTTCAGTTGGTTTTTGAAAACGATGGGATCCTGCCGATTGTCGGGTTGTGCGCGATGTGTGGGGATGTAAACGGATGCTTTGGGCGCCTCCAGGGAGATCATCTCCTTGATGACGGCGTCCGAATTATATGCGTGTGCCATGTTGCTTCCTCCTGTCCATTGCGCTTTTCAGCAATCTCTCGTATTTATGTTCATCAGGATGCTCTGGGTTAATAGAGTATACCACCAAGACGACCCCATAATTCACAAGGAAGAATGTAAACAAAAGCAAGGGTGACATTAGGCTTCTGCAAAGCTCAGCAGTCTTCACGTAAACAGCAAATGATGCCGCCGCGACAGCAACACAAAAAGGCACGACGCAGAATGGGATTGATCAGTTGTCTTCAGTCTATTCACTTATGGCAAATTGGAATGAAGCAATACTTGCAGTTTCACATGTTCCATGCAATAATCTTTTCACAATGCATCCTGTGGTACGGGATGTGAAACTGCATCAAAAGGAACGGTGGATCATCATGGACAAAATCAATATTTTTGATATCGACGGCATGTATTTTCCCGCGGGCAGACGCACGAGAGTCATGTTAGGCGCCAATGGGGCGCTGCCGGGTGATTTGTTCTGCCAAGGCTATGTGGTCGTTGATCCGGACGGCAGCATTCCGGAGCATGCGCATGCCGCAGCTGAGTCCTATACCATTCTGCAGGGGCAGGGCATCATTACGGTCGAAAAGGAAGAGCAGGCGGTAGGCCCTTATGACATGGTGTACATCGCAAGCGGCAAGCCCCACGCCCTTCGCAATACGGGAAAGGGAGAATTGCATCTGATGTTTGTTTATGCGCCCAACACCGTGGCGGAACACTGGTCCCGGGAAGAAAGCGGTGCACTGCGCTGAAAAGCTGCAACGAAGAATTTTGCCTGTTCTCCCGATGGTAAAAACGTATCCGGAGGTTAGCTATGAAATACACGCTCGCTTGTTTTGCCGCTTCACGCTATTGGAAGGACAGGGCTGAACTGGAAAAAGTCTTTAGTGAAGTATCACAGCATCTGCCGGTTCCGGACGAGGGGATGCATCTGATCGTGGACGGCGCCGGAATTGATCTCTTGGCGGGAGATGGGGAAAAGACCCTGGTCATCCTGCCCATGAGCGGCGCCGTGCAAGCGGATATCCTGCGCGCGGCGAAGGGATTTGGCGCCACCGTACTCTACGCGGCTTATGTCAGCGGTAATGCGGCAAAACACAGTACGGACCTTATGATGGCCCATAATGCCGCGCCAACGCTAATGGACTGTTGGAGCGTGCTGCGAAAAACGCACGGCAGGCCATTGCTGGCACTCAACAGCACACAACTGCTAAAAGAGATACGGCTCCTGGAAGCATATCAGGCTATGCAAGGCCGGACGATCCTCCTGATCGGGGAAACCGAGCCCTGGGTCATCAGCGTAAGCCGGGACTATGCAGTGTACGAGCGGCTCAATATCCACATCAAGCAAGTATCACAAAAAGAAGTTGAAGACCTGTATGCCCTAACGAGCAACAAGGAGGCCGCGGCCCTGTATGACAGGTACGCAGGCGGCGCGGAGAGCATCGCGGAACCAACTGAAAAGGACGTCAGAAACGCTGCCCGTATGGCGACCGCCCTGTTGAAAATGATGCAGGAGTACCGGGCAGACGCCCTGGCGATCGCGTGCTTCAACCTGCTTTCCCTGGGCACCACGTCCTGCCTGGGCGTCAGCTTTATCAACACCTATACGGACAAGGTGGCTGCCTGTGAAGGGGATCTGGACAGTGCGCTTACCATGTTGATGCTTCGCCGGTTGGCCAAGACCAGCCTATGGATGGCCAACCCCGCACTTCATCCCGATGGCTTGGTCAATTTCTCCCACTGTACCGCGCCCCTTTCGGCCGGTGGCGCGACCAGCTGCCCCTACGTACTGCGCAGCCACCATGAAAGCGGGATCGGCGCTTCCCTGGAGGTGGATCTGCCAAAAAACGCAGAATTGACCGCATGCCGCGTTTCGGCGATGTGGGGAACTTTTACGGCACACAAAGCGGTGAGCCTGCCCGGCAAAAAAGAGCAGGGCTGCCGCACCCAGCTGTACGTCCGTTTTAACAATGTCGACGAGTATCTCGCCACAGCTCTGGGCTGCCACCAGATCTTCTGTTTTGAGGATGTGCGCGATGATTTTGCCAGGCTGGCCCAATGGATGGGCTTGAAACCGGAAAGCGGAAAGGAGACATGTTAGCCTTTATCGCAAAATGGATCCGATCCCGGCCAGATTATGCGTTCGTATTCCCGGAGATGCCGCAAGAAAGCAAGAGAGAGCTGCCCAACGCGGGCAGCTCTCTCTTGCACGGTGAGTTCGCGAATACTACTCGCAGCACATATGATAGATGTTCGAAATGTCCTCTTTGGTCAAGCGCTCAAAGGCGCCAAGCAATCCCTCGGCGTCAGATCTGGCTTTGCTTGTCATCATGGGAATGTCTTCTTCCTTCCCGCCAAAGTCTTCGAACGAAAGCGGCATGCCAAGACTTTTGAAGAAGCTTCTTGTACGATCGATGCCCTCCAAGGCAGTATTGCGTGGGTCAGTGAAATCCATTTCGCAGTTCCATACACGAACGGCGTATTGCGCAAAACGGGCAACATGTTTGTCTACCACATAGCGCATCCAATTGGGAAATACAACAGCCAACCCTGCGCCGTGCGCCAGGTCATACAATGCGCTCAGCTCGTGCTCAATGTTGTGGCTGGCCCAGTCTTCCTGCCGCCCCACACCCAGGATGCCGTTGTGCGCAACGGTACCCGACCACATTAGCGCAGCGCGCGCCTCATAGTCGGTGGGATCCTCCATCGCAACCGGGCCGGCCTTGATAATTGCCTGCAGTACCGCTTCGCTCATACGGTCGGTCAAATCGACGTCCGTGGTATTGGTAAAGTATCTTTCAAGCACGTGTGCCATCATGTCGACAATGCCGCATGCCGTCTGATATTTCGGGAGGGTGTAAGTCAATTCCGGGTTCAGAATCGAGAAGGCGGGACGATTGAAATCACAGCTTAGCCCACGCTTTATCATTCCTTCTTCCAGCATGATCACCGCGGAATTGGAGCCTTCGGAGCCGGTGGCGGGGAGTGTCAGAATGCAGCCATGCTTCAGCCCGCCCGTGGGAATGACCTTGCCGCTCCACAAGTCCCAGAAGTCACCATCATAACAGGTGCCTACAGCGATCGCCTTGCCGGAGTCAATGGCACTGCCTCCACCGATACTCAGGATAAAATCAATGCCCTTTTCCCGGCAGAGCCGGATGCCTTCATAAACCAGGCCGCCGCGGGGGTTAGGCACCACGCCGCCTAATTCGACAAAAGGGATGGTTTCTTCATTGAGAAAATTGCGAACCTGGTCCAGCAGGCCGGACCGGACTACTGAGCCGCCGCCGTAGTGAAGCAGCACCTTCGTTGCCCCAAAGCGCCTGACCAATTCGCCGACGCGGGATTGTTTTCCCTTGCCAAAGACATAATAGGTGGGTTGATATAGTTCAAAATCATTCATTTTTTTGGTTCCTTTACATTTGGATAGTGTTTTTTAGGGTTGCTCAATGTAAATGCTGCACGCGCGGATCTTCGTTTGCGTCGCCTGCCGCGGAGTATTTTGCACAGGATGTATTATGCGAGGGACAAGTCGATGGATCAGAACAACAGCCCCGGCAACCACAGGGAAAGCTGCGGAATGAAAGTGACAAACATCAAAACCACGACCATGGTGAGGTAGAGTGGAAGGATGTTTTTTGAAGTACGCTCTATGGGCGTTCCTCCAATGGCGCATCCGACATACAATGCGCTTCCAACAGGCGGCGTACACAGACCCACCGAGAGGTTGAGGATCATCACTATGCCAAAATGGATGGGACTCATTCCGATTGCGGGGCTTGTCACGACCGGCAGGAGGATAGGCGTCATGACCAAAATAAGCGGTGCCATATCCATGAAACAGCCTAGTAATACCAGCATGGCGTTGATAAGCAGCAGAATGACGATGCGGTTTTGCGACAAATTGATCAGGGCACTTGTCAACATCGCCGGCACATGCAAAAGAGTCATCATGAACGCGAAAGCCTTGGCTGTCGCAATCAGTGTCAACACGATAGCCAACGTTTTCAACGCGTTTTTCAGCACCATTGGCAGCGTTTTGAGGCTGGCGGAACGCAGAATGAAGTAAGTCAGCACGAAGGTGTACAGGCAGGCGATAGCCGCTGATTCTGTAACGGTAAAGATGCCCGCGGCGATCCCCCCCATAATGATGACAAAAATCAGCATCGGCAGAATGGCGTTCAGTATGATTTTCAGCCGTTGGCCCTTTGGGATAGGTGCGCATCTGGGAAACTTATACTTCCTGGCAAACAGAAAACTAATGAACATGAGAGAGAATCCCAAGAGCAGGCCGGGAAGAAGTCCCGCATACAGCAGATTGGGAATCATGCCCCCCAGGTTGGCGGCCAACGCGTAAATCACGATATTGTGGCTGGGCGGGATGAGAGCCGCCTGGCACGAGGTGGTCACTGTAAGGCCGACCGCAAAATCCTCATCGTAGCCCTGCTCTTTCATCATCGGGATCACGATGGACCCCAAAGACGATACGTCTGCGACTGAGGAACCGGACAGGCCGCCAAAAAACATGGAGTCCAGACAGTTGATGTATGCCAGACCGCCGCGAAAACGCCCAACGGCGAGATTCGCCAGGTCAACTATTTTGTTGGAAATGCCGCCGACATTCATGAACTCGCCCATCAGGATAAAGAATGGGATAGCAAGAAGGGAAAAGCTGTCAATGCCTTTCACCATCTGCTGAACAAGTGTGCTCAGCCCCTGCCCGGCGACCAGCGCGCTTCCTGCCGCGGATAAAAGCAGGCAGATCGCGATGGGGATGCGCAGCAACATAAGAACAAAGAAAGCCCCGAACAAAACAATAATCGCCCATGTGGAGGTATCCATTAGTTTTCACTCCCCTCAGAAGGCGTTTTTTTCTCGTGCAGATGGAGTACTTTATATTCTTTCTCTTTCTCCGAATATATGAGATCATCCGGGCTGATCACGCGAAACATATGCAAAAGAGAGTCGACCATGATCGCAAAACCCGCTATTGGCAGAGAAATGTATTGAACAGAACGCGGCCACTTTGTAGCGGGCATCGTAAATTTGGCTAATTTTGTTACCAAATTGCCGCCGTAAATCAAAAGAATCAGACCGAATACGAAGGTACTGATGTGAGTGACCCAATTAAAAATCATTCTTCCTTTGCCCCCCTCAGGAAAGCGGTTATAAATGATCCCCAGACTAATATGAAAACCGTCCCGTACGCCCATCGCGCAGGCGATGAAGGCAAACAGCGCTACCAAAGTGCGCGGAACTTCCTCCGCCCAGATGATACCGGAATTCAGCACGTAGCGATAAAACACCGTAACACACACAATGGTGACCATGCCAATCAGCGAAAGCTGGGCAATGATCAGCAATATTCGGTGCATACCCCTGTCGATTTTTCGAATGATATCTGCGAGCTTCGCCATCTCGAGCTTCCTCCACTTAACAATAACGAAAAAAGGGAGGGAAACCTAAGAGGGGTTTCCCTCCCCTGATGAAAGTACTTTACAGCCCTTCCCCGACTGCCACAATTTTCTCAATGATGTCCGCGTATTTCGCGCCATACTCAGGATCTTCCCACATGGGTTTGACTTTTTCCTGATACAGAGCGATCTGCTCGGGGGTCAGTTCGGTCACAACAACGCCGTCATCCAGCAGCGCTTGCTTGTAGGTGACTTCGAGCTCGTTCCAAACATCGATCTGATAAGCGGTGGTCTCCTTGGCGATCTCCTTAAGCAGCTGGACATCATCATCGTTCAGGCCGGCGTTCTTGAGCGCGGCTTCTGAAGCCAGCATCACTTCAGGTGTGCGCAAATGGCCATCCACCACGTAGTAATTGGCCGCTTTGTAATCACCCTTGGTGTAATAGGTGGTGTAGTTGTTTTCAGCACCATCAATCGTGCCGGTGGTAATGGCGCCAAAGATGTCGCTGGGCCCGATACCGACGACGGGCGTTGCGCCCAACAGTTCGGTCATATGAACCATGGAGCGATTATCCATCATACGGATCTTCTTCCCGGCCAAGTCATCAGGAACCGTCACCGGCTCCTTAGTGTAGAAGGAGCGGCTGCCTGAATCATAGAAACACAGGCCGATCATGCCGGAGCCTGAAGCCTGAATGGCGTCCAGGATTCCCTGGCCAATTTCGCCGTCCAACACGGCCCACATGTGTTCCTGCCCCTTGAAGATATAGGGCATCTGGAAAGCGCCCAATTCCGGCGCGAACTCCGCGACAGGGCCGGACGCAACGCGTGCAAATGCCAGTTCGCCGATGGACAGGGCTTCAATGGCTTCAGGCTCGGAACCATACAAGGTACCACCGGTGAACACTTCGATTTCGATACGGCCATTGGTGCGCTCTTTGACCAAGTCCGCGAAATACTTGTCGGCTATGCCGGTGGGATGTTCCGCGGTATTGGTATCATTGAGCTGGAGACGAATCGTCTCCGCACCTGCGCTGAGGATACCGAACGCCAGCAGAGCAACCAGAAGGACAGATAACAATTTTTTCATAATGTTCCTCCTATTTTATTATTGGAGCCGCATGCTCCCTACAGCTGCGTGCTCAAATCTGCGGAGAGTATATCAGGCACTCATACGGCTGTCAATGCGTTTGTGGCTTGCGTTGCTCAACGCAATCAGACCGAATGAACAAAAAAGCATTAGCCTCCAGTTGTCCTGTGTGACGGAAGCCGAAGTGCCGCATCAGGAGACCAGCTATGAGCTGTCAAGCGGTAAGTGGGAAGGAGGACGGGCGTAAAAAAGCCGCTTCGCCGTCCTTGATAGACCGAATTTTGGGGTCTGAGGGAAAACAGGCCCGGCCAAAAAGTACTGACAGTATGTGAAATATACACAAAGAGAACAAGAGCCGGATCGGGAAACGACCGGGAGAGACCGTCGGCAATCAGGGAAGAGGTCGCTTGAAGAGGGATTTTATGAACTCGGAAAAGGGAAGGGCAGTTGATTGCGATCGCGCTTCGCTTACAGACTCAAGCGTGTGTCTTTCATAT
>LFRM01221111.1_pt1 | contig 12734 bp, 11 predicted proteins | sample 618341 | NCBI WGS metagenome assembly LFRM01 (sample SAMN03654438, study PRJNA283298) | anaerobic digester metagenome | isolation source: pool of bioreactors CSTR01a, CSTR02a, and CSTR03a thermophilic anaerobic... | place: Denmark: Kgs. Lyngby | collected 2014-05-21
TTTTTTTTTATTTACGATTACAAGCAGAAACAAACGTTTCTGGATTACTCTCCAGGAAGAGAAAATCGGAAAAAACATTCGATACCGATTCCAATTCCGAGACCGACCCCGGGAGAAAAAAGTAAAAAAGGGACGGGCCGTCTTTGGTGGCATAAATGCCGCCCTTCTATAAAGGAAAACCCCAATAGCCGGGGTGAAAAACACGCGACATTGGGATTTTGTTTCTCTAATCCCGGTTCACCGGGCTTGTTTTGCTTAGAGGCACCATTTATGCCGCCGATGGCCGGAACGGTATATCGAGGGATCCAGAATCGGGCCAAGCATTGTGCTGCCGCTTCGGGTAGCGGCACTGAAGCCAGCTTCGAATCCTTGAGATCGATCACCTGAAGGTTAAGAAGCTACAGATAGAAGAGAAGGCATAAGGATTCTCCCTATGCCTTCTTTGAGAGGTTATGTGCCTGTATTCAGGTTATAAAAGCTCCGGCCACCGGCATCTTACTCTACAATAAATGAGAGTACTTTCCTGGAAACATTGCCGACATTGTCACGTGAGCTTATATCGAGAGTATAGTTGCCGGGTTTTTCAAACTTCAGTATTCCCCCATACTTCTCCTGACTTGCCTTATTAATAGAGTACCAGATTCCATTGACACCGGCGGAATTGTCCCGTGCAGCCAGAAAAAGCGAAGTTGACTTCGGAAATTTCATCGGTGAACCCTGCCCGACAACACTGAAGGTTTCCACGATTTCCGGGGGTGTTTTATCCACTAAAATAGTTATCGATTGTGCATCAGTAACATTGTTTACGTTGTCTTTGCCCCAGTACTTGATTATCATAAGACCTTCTTTGTCAATGTTGAATGACCCTGAATAATCAACCGGTGGCTCGTTACCTATCTGATATTGAATCGACTTGACCCCCGATGCATCATCCCGGGCAGAAAGCAGAATTCTGGTTTCCGGAGTTATGCAAACTGCGCCATTTTTCTCTAACTGAGGCCCGCTTATCTCATATTTACAGCGGGGAGGTTTGGTGTCCATAAACACATAGGTGCGGATAATCTGGCTTTGATTTCCTTTTCTGTCTGATGCCCGCACCGACACACTCCGTTTCCCATCCATTGGCAAAAGAGTGAATGGTTCGGTGTATTTCTTATAAGCAGCACCATCTATCGAATACTCTATTCCGGAAACACCGCTCATATTGTCCTGTGCATTAACCTTCACGCGTGTACGAGGAGAGATATACTTAACTTTTTCAGACTGGACGAAAAAATCACCGCTGTAAACCATTTCAGGCTGCGGCGCTTTGTCATCGATCGAGAAAGTCATTGATTTTATCTTTTCGACATTACCTACATTATCGGAAGAATAGAAGAAAATAGTATGCTTTCCATCATCGAGTTTTCTAAGCGAGACGTAATTCCTGTAAGGTGTAAAGCTGATATCATTGTTGAAACGATAAAATGTCTCTTTGACACCGGAGAGGTTGTCTTTTGCATTGATGATCATTCCCTCTGACCGGGTGAAGATAGAATCTCTGCCTTTATCCGAGAGAGCTTCGCTGACCGGAGGAGTAAGATCTACAACAAAACGGCTGGTCTGTGGTATGCTTGTGTTTCCTACACGATCAGCACCAAAACAGGCGACGTCGTAAATATTCTCTTCACTAATCGCCATCTTTCCATTCAGCCTTTTGTAAGCTGAATTGTTGATCGACAAGTAAACTGCATCTACGCCTGAATGCCTGTCTTCACTTTCGATCTGCAGTTCCAGCCCTTTACCATAAAAGGATACATTCGGAGGAAGAAAAGTCTTTTCTTTAACACCGGAAGAATCTGAAGGTACCCTTATTGGATTGGGATTTATGTATGAAGGAGCTCCATCCAGCTTGATTTTACACGCAGGAGGTTCCCCATCAGCATAAAAACGCAGATTTACCGTTTCGTTTGTTATGGCATTTATCCAGCGTAAAGACTGACGTCCCGACACATCCAGCTTGAGTCCTTTTGCGGCACCGCTTCCCTCATCAGTAGAAAGTATGTAGGAGGGAGCAGACTTATCTGCTGATTCTGCAAGCCTGACATACACCTCTTTTTCAAGCGGCCAGTAAATCCTGTTCTTCGCTGTATCAACGTAGACTTTCTTAGGATATTGGGCTATAGGAGATGAGGTGTTTTTTTGCTCCGCATATACAGAACAAACGATGAATATTGCTGTAAGAAGTGAGTAAATAACAGTTTTCATCCGACCTCCCCGCCATGTGTTTAATCGATTAATAGAATATAAAACCTCGCCACACAGAAGGAATATAAAATTGGCTGCTGCACACAGCCATTCTATTTTCTAATATAATCAGGTTTCAGCCAGATCCTGCATGCAATAAAATCCAATTTCAGGCCTTTTTATGTCTGAATTACCTGTGCAGAAAGCGCAGGTAATTCAGATACAGAACTGAACAGACCTACGCTGCTTTTTTTCCAGGATAATTTTTCCCCATTTTTTCTTCCGCTTTTTCTGTAGCGGCTTTTACAGTCTCTGAGATCTTGGAACTTACTTTCCCACGCCTCTCGGGTTGATCTGCTCTGGAAATATCTTCCGGCAAACCCTGTTTCTCTGATTCCTCTTTTGCGGCACTGAGTACTTCTTTACCCCTCTCCAGAGTTTCCTTTCCCTTTTCTTTTGCCTGCTCAAAAGTCTCCCTGACATTTTTTCCGACGCTTTTTTTCTCGGTTTCAGTCACTGGCAGCAAAAGTCCGGTAATCACTCCTGCCACAGCCGCTGTCAACCCTGCAAGCAGTGGATTTTCATGAACTGCCCTGTCCGTCCGCCTCAGCATCTCCTGAGAACGCTCCTTTGCCTGTTCCGAATAGTATGACACTTTCTCTTTTGTATTTTCAATCCTTTCCTTTGCCCTCTCCTTTACCTCTTCGGAAGTTTCACGGGCTCTCTGCTCAAACTGTTCTCCTTCCTGTTTTGTCCGCTGCATTCCAGACTCAAATTTATGCCTGATCTCCTCTTCAGGCCTCTCTCTTCTTCTGTAAAACTCCGGCCTCCCTTTTCCATCCTGGTGCTGAATGTCATAGAACATCCACACAGCCCCCGAGGCCATCAGCAGAAGAGGTAATTTGTTTTGTCTGTATGCTCTGACAATCCTTCCCCTGAACCTGTTTACCATTCTGTTGGGACTTATCCGGTCAGCCAGCGCGTCAAGCAATCTGTTCATTTCATCACGGGTTTCCTCTATGTCATGCTCGATTTCACTTGAACTCTTTGGCTTACCGCTTTCATTGACAGGGGCCCAGTTATGGATCTCCACCTGTTCTCTATTTTCTGTCAAAGTTCCTTTTTCAGCCATCGCTGATCCTCCTTGAGTGTATGGATCGTCTTCTCAGGCACCGGTGAAATACTGGTCAACTTTTTAAATGCCCTCCAGAGGCCGATTCCCCCAACTGCAAGGACTATCACTGCCGTAATAAGCGGCATCAGCCAGATTGCCACTGCCGGAGATAATCCTGCAGCCACAAAACCTGAATAACCAAGGAAAGTCAGCCCGGCCAGCAGAAACAAAAAGCCGGCATATAAAACAAAAGACCAGACTACCATGAAAACCGAATTCTTTACTGCAGAGGAGATTTTTTCGGAAGTTTCCGCTTTCGCCAATTCGATTTCCTGACGGATCATAGTGAGAGATTCATCACGGAGATCCCTTATCAGGTCAATTGCAGACTCCTCCTCTACAAACACTGTTCTGTCTTGAAAACTCATCTTTAGCCTCCCCGGACTATCGCTGTCCCGATTTTAGTACTCTGGACAGGGCCAGACCTGCGGCAAACATCACTCCAACCGTTACATAAGGATTGCGTCTCGAAAAATCCTGCAGATCATGCATGATATCATCAGACTTTTTCTCCTTAAGATAGTTTGTCAAAGAATCCAACCTTTCCGCTGCCTTATCAGCCCAGCCTGCAAAATAGTCGTCCTGTTCATAGAGTTTCTCGGCTGCTTTATGAATCGCAGTCCCTATTCTGGATAACTCCTGAACCGCAGCATCTTTACCCGATGAGGCAAGGCGGTTTCCTTTCTCCCTTATATTCCGATTGATATCGGAACCGGGTTCCTGAGAGCTCCTCTTATCTTCAAAATCTCTTATATCCATAGATTTGCTCCTTGAAATGGTCCTATTATGACTGCGCTTCAACCGGAGGACTTATTTCATAACCGGGAGTAATATGAGGACAAATCGCAAGCTCAGAGGGGATTGAACAAGCAAGAGGACATCAGGAGCAATATCTTAACCTGAATCACACTGCCATCTTATGTTGAGGAGAACACTATTATTTCTCTGATCTCTGAAATATCCATCTGATCGTCTCAAAAAAGAGTATAGTCGTTATTGCAGAAGTGATATAAAGCATCATCTCTTCAACAGGTATATTACCGATTTTATACAATGTCACATCAGGACTCCAGGACCATATCCCGGCTCTTGTTGCAAAAAATTCAATTGTAATTAAAAGAGAAAATGTGACAGAAACACAAAACACTGCCGCACTTTTTGCCACATTTCTCCCGATCATCATGTACAATCCTGTTTGTATAATGATGCTTCCAATTACCCACCACATCAGATACCACTTCATTTTTTCCTCCGGAAAAACCCTTTCTCAGAAATCTGGTGCTTCACCTGGCATTTTCGCAATGAAGATATTTATCAGATGTCTTATAGCTTCCGCTCCCTTCGGTTCTATTTTTTTTCAAGACTCCAGGATACAGATACAATTCGAGCATTATAATGGCAAAAGACCACCAGAAAAGGTACTCCTCAACCGGTGATCCGGCAATTCTATATGGAATAAGCCATGTCACTTCAGGATTCACAATCCAGGCCCCTACGCGTATAAAACAGATATACTGAAAACCAGCGGATAGAACACAGAGCAGAAGGAATGTAGATACTGCAGCCTTCCTGCTGTATTTATCAAGACGTTTATACAGCGGAACAGCGGCAATGACAGCAATCACACACAAACAAAGATCCAGTGTCAGATATAACGGGAAATTCATGCTGATGATCCACCCCCTATTTCTTGTTAAGCAGATACCGTGCGGTGTGAAAAAAGACGATGCAGATCAGCCCCGATACAAAGGCCATCTGAGTCATTTCCGGCTGCCAGATAACAGGAAAATCTCCAATCCTGAAAAGCAGAATCTCTTTACAGTATAGCCCCGGGTGAGTGGTATAATCCGGAAAAATCCAGATACCTTTTACGCGCGATACCACATCCCACAGGAATTCACAGATCACAAACAGCAAAGTGGTAGACCAGAGTTGAAAAGCGGTAAATTTGCGGTAAAAAATGAGTCCGGCAAGACCAAAGGGGAAATACAGCCATTTTACCATTCCCTGCATGACGGTGGAACCGAATATTATGGCAAAAAGCGCAACAGTAAACAGTATAGTAAACCATACCGCCTTTAACAAAGCATCCAGTCTTGAATTGTTTAAAGGATCCTTCATTCTCAGTGTCAGGATTACTGCCAGATGACCCATAGCCGTTGCAAAAGGATAAAACAGTACATCACCAAGCACCATCTGACCGTTCCCAATCTGCCATATAATACCGGTTATAAGATCGGGAAAGAAAAACCACCAATCGTTTACAACAGCAGTAAAGCCGAATGCATAAGCGAAAATCAGATTCAGGATACAGCACAAGGCAGTAACATCCCAGCTTGTAACCTGCGAAAAGGACTTTTCAAAGCGGATTTTCCTGGAAATCGCCAGCATCATAATTATCGCTCCACCGAAAACACAAAAGACCTGTTTAATATAGACAAACGGTTCATTTGTCTTTCTTTCAGGAAATCGTTCCTCGAGGAGTTGCCAGTTATCAGCGTAATACTTTTCATGGACATTGGAGTATTTTATCTGTCTGGTTTCCACAACACGGGAAGGTAAAGACCTCCCGGATGCGGGAAATACTTTCCCAAGCCCATTCAGAGAGACAGCTATGGTAGTGATAATAGCCAGCCCTATCAATTCACTGTAATGCACTTTCAGGTATAGTGAAATCGTTTTACTGGACATAATTTTATTATCCAATTGTGAGTTGGATAATGTCAATGTATTATTGACCTGTTTCGATACGATAGGTTTGCTAAACGGGAAAAAGCGATTCTTATCCGGAGAAAGATCTGTTATTCGGAAGTTGGCAGGACTGTAGCCAGAACACTCTTTAATTCATCGAAACTGTATGGTTTATGAAGCACGGCGGCAAAGCCATATTTCTTATAATCAGCAATTGCCGTATCTCCGGTGTAACCGCTGGAGACAATTATAAGCAGTTGTGGATCTCTTTTATGAAGTTCGTCCGCCAGTTCACATCCTCCCATTCTGCCAGGAACAGTAAGGTCTGTTATTACTGCGCTGTACTTTTTACCATTTCCGCTTGTTTTGTCGTACTTTTCAAGTGCTTCTTTTCCTGAAGCAGCATGATCCGAATCAAACCCCAGGCGCTTTAGGATATGTGAAAGGCTCATGCGTACCGGCGCATAATCATCCATAATCAGAATACGTCCCGGAACAAATCGCAGAGGTGATGAAGGAGCCGGGAGAACCGTTACCGGTTCATGTACAACCGGAAGCAGAATTGTAAAGACTGTCCCTTTATTTTCCTGTGAATCAACTGTTACATACCCTTTGTGTTTTGTTAAAACTGAGTATACAACCGCAAGCCCTAAACCGCTGCCCCTGGTTTTAGTGGTAAAATATGGATCAAAGATACGGGCTTGAATATCCGGAGACATGCCGCAGCCGGTGTCTGCCACCATTGCTTTGAAAAAACAGCCTTTACCAAGAGTAGACAGGTCATCCTCTTCAAGGTTTACAACTCCTCCGGAAATTTTAACTTCGCCGCCTCCAGGCATAGACTGGATGGCATTAAGGATTACATTTTGAAACACCTGACGAATCTGAGACTTGTCACCTCTTACATTGGCTTCTTGCTCATCAAGAGAAATCTTCAGGCTGACACCTGATCCCCTTACAGAAAATTCACCTGCTTCCTTTATAAGATTCTTTATGTCAAATACCGTTTCGATGTGAGGTCCGCCTTTTGCAAAGGATAGTATCTGATTGGTAAGCTCCCTTGCCGCCAACGCCGCCTTTTCACCCTCAGAGAGAATCTCTGCGACTTTGGACTCAGAACCAAGCTCCATTTTTCCAAGAGTAAAACTGGATATTATTCCACAGAGATAATTATTGAAATCATGGGCAACTCCAGCGGCAAGCTGACCTATGGACTCGATATTTTTAGCCCTGGCCAGTTGCTGTTCGGTTTTTTTCTGCACTGTAATATCATGGATTATCAGCAGTTTTCCTAATAATTTACCATTACTTTTAATGGGAGATTGCGATAAGATAAGATCTTTTCTTCCGGAGGCATCTGTTATGGAAGCCGGGTTCCCGGTATAGTCTTGAGAAAATTCATAACCTTCGATCAGTTTCTGCAGCGACAATCCGGTCAGACCGTTTGCCTCATTACCCAGAAGTGAATGTGCGCTCCGGTTGATCTGGGCAGCAAATCCACTTTGGTCAAACAGAATCACAGCATCATGTACATTCTCGAAAATATGACGGAATGATTGCTCGATCTGTTCATTATTTACACAAAGAAAGTAATGCCTTTGTATGGCTAGATACAAAAAAAGGGTATTGGTAAGTATTCCAAGACAGGCAAACCTTAGCAGTATGGGAATACCTAAAACAAACGCTCCACAGACAGTACATACTGAAACGATAGAAGAGAGAACCGAACCTGCAAGCACAAGCCGAAGCTGTTTGACCAGTTGCGGATCGGATGCTTTATTCCGTAAGCGTTCAAAGCAGAGCCAGAAAGGATGGAGGGGAACCAGTGTCAATGAAAGATTAAAAGAGATAATCAGCCAGATTGTAGGCATATATAAAAGTACTTTGCTTCCCTCCATTTTTACACCCCTGACAGGGGGGAAAATCACGACTATACACAGCGACAGAATGAAAACCAGAAATGACAGGCGGTAAGCTGTATCCTGTTTTCTGCCCAGAAGCTCATAGACAAAGTTGAGAAACAGGAACCCAAGCGCAAGCATGGGTGTCAGAAGCAGTCTGTTGAAAAAAGGGTTGATTTCAGGAGAGAATGGAAGGTAGCTTAGATAATCGATAAGGGGCACTATCGACATGAAGAATGTGTAAAGCAGGAATGAAGTGTTCAGCCGTGACTTTCTCCTCTGCCCCAGAACATAGGAGAAAATTGAGAGGTTTAAAATGAATGTCAATAATGAAATAAAGGTGTAGATATCAACCACAGGTGTTATCTCAGTTGAGTTTTCGAATTGCAAATGCGTGTTTCAGGGTAAGTAAAAAATAACACATGGCAAATATTGATAAAAGATTATTCTGAATCAATCGCAGAAGAATATGATGTGAATTTGGTTACTTAGAAGCCCTNNCCGCCGATTCAATATCTGATCTAGCGGTAAACAAATTAGGCAGGATATAATTTTACTAGATGCGGGTCCTGCAGGTTATTCTTCTTATCTTTTCCTTTTCCCTCTGTACTGAAATAAAGTATGAAGGCCAGATGCCGCCTCAACTCGACACAATTTCCCTCCAAAAAGAATACAATCGCATACTGAAAATCATTAACCCTGAACCCCGCATTGATTCCACTCCCATTTTAATCCGGTTTTACACCAGTGCGGATCAAAGAACTCTCGGAGTAAGGATTCCTGAATGGGGAGGGGGAGGCGCGGCAGGAAGAGATCTGATCGTCATTCCTGTTGATAAAAAATACGCTTTTCACAATACCGATTTTTACAGGATAATAAGCCATGAAATGGTTCATATTGCCCTTGCCAGATCATACGGAAAACTCCATGTGCCAAGATGGTTTCATGAGGGGGTGGCAATGGCGCTATCAGGTGAGCTCTCCTTTGATGAACATGTCATTTTGTCGAGAGCAGTTCTTACCGGTTCCCTTCTGTCTCTTGATACTATCGAAAAACTTAACAGATTCGATTACTGGAAAGCTCAGCTTGCATACTGTCAGAGCCATTTCGCCGTTTCTTTTCTCATTGACATGTATGGGATCGATTTCATTCCGGAACTGCTCTCTGCTACAGAGCAAAGAAGGAATTTTGAGAGAGGGTGTCTGGAAGTCTTCGGACTCAGTAAAAAGGAATTCGAAGATCTTCTTCAGAAGGAGATCAGAAAGCGTTTCAAATATCTGTTCCTGATTTCAGATTACTCCCTTTTCTGGATCGGGTTGACTATACTTTCAATTGTCGCTTTTGCAGTGACAATTGTAAGGAATAGAAAAAAGGCACGCCTGATGGAGATGCAGGAGGAATTGGAAGGGAGTGAAACCACAGATGAACAGCCTGCCGGTTAATTTTCAAACCAATTTCAATCTTCCACAGCCTAAAGTGCTTTGATCTTGCGCTGAGGGCATTTCTTTTCTGTTAATTCTGGGCCATACTTCTCTAAAAACATGTATTCAAAAGAACAGAACTCGATAAAAACCGGGCGATGCAGACTCCTCTTTTTGTGTCCGGTTTGTAAGATCCATTTGCCGGTAAGTAGACTTTATTTATTAGAGCCCCGCTGAGAGAATAAATCGACAGCGTACCTCCACGCTTAACACTTATCTCATACTGCTTATTGACCAATTTCAACTGCATCATACCTGAATGCATCTTTTCCGTCTGTTTCGTTCCTTTTTTAGTGGAAACAGAAATCGCATAAAGGCTGTCCATTTTTTCAGCCCACAGGCGGAACATACTGGCTCCTCCTGCTGCATTGGGATGAACCCCGTCACTGAGCTCTGATGTATGTGTAGAGAAATAGGTATAGAAATCAGGCCCGGGAATCAGGTTGTTTTTTACGGTCAGCGAATCGATCGCTCTCAGAAAATCGGGATGAACCTGCCATCCTGCTTTCGATGAGTCGGTTCCGATTATCTTTGCGATAATCGGCTGAATCCCGTTTGCTTTACATGAATCGATTATCTTCTGCATGTTGGACTTATATGTCGAGACATTGTAAGCGCTTCCACCCCAGGCATCGTTGGTTCCCATCTCAATTGCCCAGTACTTCGCGTTTCGCGCTATGTCAATATATGCAGAGATATCATTTGCCATAGTTGTACTGTTTATACAGGGGATTCCTCCTCGGATAACAGCAGGAGTAAATGAAGGGTTAGATTTTGTTATAAGGTCGGCAAAGCTTTCTGAGGGAGGGTTTGATTTGTAAGCGTTGGCAGAAATGCTGGTACCCGGGAAAAACCAGATATCATCACCCCCGCTTGTCACATCAAACACTTCAATTTCATCAATGGAACCCCCACCCTTTACAATTGACATCTTTAACCATTGTGAATTGCCGAAATCGATGGAATGTGCCCGCGCCGTTACGCTGTTATTTCTGATATTCAATACTGGTGTCCAGTCCCCATCATCCCCGTTTGTGGAATTCGTGGAAATAAGAATATCATAATCAACTGGTACGTTCAGACCGCTTTTACAGGATGTCGCTGAAGCGATCAAATCAGACCAGGAGTACCCTGGATTATTCCAGTTCAACAGAACCTTTGCAGGTCCGGCATCCACATTTATGGCAATCCAGGAATTGTCACTGACCATAAAAGCCTGGCCCCCATACTTATTATCAGTCAAATAGGAGAGATTTCCGCGGGAAGAGTAAACTGTTTTTCCACGTGAGATGATCGGGTTTGCAGTCATGGAAAAACCAACAGTGGCAAATATGATAATGACAATAAAAGAGATCCCTGTTCTGATTCTCATAATATCCCTCTCTTGTGGATACTGTGCTTGAATACCTGATCAGAATTCAATTTAAAATCGGTTCGGTATGCAACAAATAAGTTTCTTGCGCTGAAAGACTCAAAGTGTTGACATCGATGACCACATTGGTTCTATAAACATCTGTGTTGTCAAAGTTGTCCACAGAATCCAAACCGGCAGTCCACAAAAACCACAATTCAGCAACTATATTTTTTATTATATAGAGAAGAAGATTCTTATATTCACACTTGAATCTGAATTATCATGTAAAAAGTGCAGCAATTCAGGTACAGAAACCAGGGATTCCAAAAATGAACTTCATTTTTCGCATGTTAAAAAGCCGCCTGTTGGAGGGGAGCTTAATCGGGGTATTATTCATCGCAACTTCAGGCAATCTCATTGCAGATACCCTGATTGAACCTGATAATCCATTGATCAATTATTACGGAAGATTCGATTTTACCAACCCCAAGGCACCTCGCTTCAACTGGTCAGGCTCCTCAATCGAGATAAAGGTAAGCGGCACATCGACATTTGGCGTTGAGCTTGCCGACGGGGCAGGATACTTCGATATTGAAATTGACGGAATAGCTCAACCCACACCCCTTTACGCAGATTCATGGAATTCAAAAAAATATAATCTCATCAGTTCGCTTTCACCCGATGCACATGTGATCCGCATTGTCAGGCGAAATGAACCATATTGGGCAATAGCCACGTTCGGAGGATTCTATTTGTCCAGCGGCGCAGAAGTCCTCCCGCAGGAAAAGCCAGTACGTAAAATGGAATTTCTCGGTGATTCCTGGACTGCCGGTTACTTCATCGAGGCCTGCGATGACCAGCAAGCCCGTACAAACACCAACAAATCCTGGGCACGTCTTACCAGTAAAGCATTCAGGGCACAGGATATTATTCTGGCCGAATCCGGTATAGGTCTGGCAAAGAGTCTGGGTGGTAAAACATGTTTACCGCAGAAATACTCCTGCACCTTTGATACGATGGGGACAGCTCAATCACCATCCTGGGATTTCTCCAAGTGGATACCCGACATTGTCTCTATCTTTCTTGGCATCAACGATAAGAGTTCCGGATGCTCTGACAAAGAATTCAGTGATGCAATTCACTCTTTTGTAACAACCATCAGAGGCAATTATCCAAATACACCCATTCTTTTTATCGCATACTCAGGGTGTATGGATCAGGCAGCCCGATCTGCCGTAGCTGCAGAGACAACAAGTTTAGGTCATAAAGGTGTTTACTTCCTGGAATGTAAACAGCAGGTAAAGGGCTGCAGTTGGCATCCTGATACTGCTGATGCCAGGCAGATATCAGACTCGGTTGTAGCCTTTATAAAACAGATTACCGGATGGGATACTGGAACAGTCGATGTTGTACAGGAAAAAGTCATGTACAGGGCACACAACACAGTAGAGATCAGTGCTGCACAAATCAACAGCCGTACAGTTTTGATCTCATCTCCAAGGCTTAAAGCAGGTGATAAAATCCGGATTGTCAATGCAAATGGAAAGCTTGTAGAACATATGTCTTTTGATCTGTCAGGAGTGTGCAGGTGGAATACAGCCAATATCCCGGAAGGTTTCTATTTCGTAGGTGGGCAAAAAACCGGATGGGCAAGGGTTTTTATTAAACAATAATTTTGATTGGTAATTTCCGGTTAACTTATCTCATAATTATACAAAGACAAAAATATTTGTTCTTCATATCGGTATCGGTATTGGCATCGAATGTTTTTCATCCGATTTCATCTGGAGAGTAATCCAGAAACGTTTGTTCCTGAGCAAAGCCTCGATGATTCTTTTTCGTGCTCAGCCAAGCAGCGCTCGTAATCGTAAATATAAAAGATCATCAAAAAACTGCAGGGTGAACTA
>LFRM01173840.1_pt2 | contig 12732 bp, 9 predicted proteins | sample 618341 | NCBI WGS metagenome assembly LFRM01 (sample SAMN03654438, study PRJNA283298) | anaerobic digester metagenome | isolation source: pool of bioreactors CSTR01a, CSTR02a, and CSTR03a thermophilic anaerobic... | place: Denmark: Kgs. Lyngby | collected 2014-05-21
TTACTCCCTCTTCATCGGTTTAGAAAATAATAGCACAGGACAGGGAACTGTGTCAACATGTTAAACGTCTATCATACCAAATCGCATGTTTGGCAATATTGGTTGAAAAGTCCAAACGTAGCATGCATTAAATATTATGTTTGATTATTCAAAAAATTAAAGGAGGTAGTCAAATGAAACGCTTTCTTGCTATGTTGCTGGTTGTGTGCATGATATGTGCCTTTACGGCATGCAGCACGGGAGGTGATAAGGAAGGAGAATGGGCGGATGCGGACACCAGGCAAAGCAACGATACGACGGGGCTGAAGACGGGGTCGCCTTCGGGGGAACTGCAGGTCCAGGATGACGGCAAGTATTTCAAAGCTTCCTGGGTATCAGGTTTGTCGTTTGCAGGGAGCGAAGAAGATGCTTTTGAAGATATAGAACCGATGTACAATATCCCGGACGGCTTCGAGTTCAGGATAAATGTGAACCCCATGGAGGATTTCTGGTTGTACAGTGTCTATGAATGCTTTGCGGTTTACTCGAACCGCGAATGTACCAAAGAGGTGGGTGCAGAGATCAATTACGATGCCGAGGCAGGTGTTGTGACGGTAGCTCCGAGCATGGACAACGAATGGGTGAATACTTATCCCAGGGAAGGCATCGAAACCGGTTATATAAGGTCAGAAGACCCGGATGATTGGCATAAGGATATCAGGACATGGGGAAGTTTAAAAACTTTATACCTGGTCATTTATATAGATACCAAGGCGGATACCGTCACGTTCCTCGATAAGCCCAAACGAATGATGTTCACTATTGCCGCCGAAATCGACAGCCCCACGGTGAAGGTGAAATTCAACGATGAAGGGAACATGATGCTGTGCTGGGATAATGTCGACGGTGCAGAGTATTACAAAGTATATTATGGAAACAACTGGCGTATGAGAGAGCTCGGCAGGACCGACAAGACCGAGTTCTTGCTAGATGACAGCGATGAATTCTGGAAGGACTCCCAGATGAACAGCCTGCTGAGCGATGCATATGATTACGCAGTTGTTGCAGTCAGGGGGGAAAAGGAGTCCAGGCTCAGCAATATCATCAGGGGGGAAGATTACGCGAAATCAGCGCCGAAGTTCTTATCCACACGTGAAAAAGAGAGCTACACGGCGGGCGAATATTCCATCTTTGATCTTCCCAGGGAAGTCGAGGTCAGGATGGCCGACGTGTCAACTGCTAAAAGGTACCCTGTGATATGGGATTTCAGAAATCACGAAATCGATTCAATGGGCGCGTATACTTTCTATGGGAAATTACCGGGCATCAGGCTGAGACTTAGTTACAAATGCCTTGGTGAAGACCTGCCTACCGAGGAAGAAATAGAAGCTTTCTACGAGACAGTGCAGTATCCGGCGACAATGGCGGAAGACAACACCGACAAGATCAACATCCAGGATTCGCCATCCATCAAGGATGTCCCGGCAAAAACAACAGATGAGATCGCTATAGATATAACAGGAGAGGAAAAACCTGAAAACCAGCTGTCACTGGCGCAGCATATCGCCCTGGGGATGCTGAACCATGAAACCACTATCGACCTGAGCGCATACCCTGAGGCAGGCGATCCCGCATACCTGCGCGATGTGGTCGAGATGATAATGACCCAGTGCGTCCTGGTCCTTGACGAAGAATATGTGACCTTCGACTTTGTAAATAAGCAACTCAAGGTGAAATACAGCCTGAGCGACGAGGAAAGCCTGGAAAAACAGATCAGGGTGCTCGAAAAGGCAGAGGAAGTGCTGAAAGCTGTTATCCAGGACGGAATGAGCCTGGAAGAAAAGGAAAAGGCGATCCATGACTGGATCGTTGAAAACGGGCGGTACCATGATGAGATCCTCCAGGCGTATTATGACGGGACAGACCTCGATGAACTCGTGGAGCAGCATGCCGATTCATTCAACGTGTACGGGATCCTTGTAAACGGCCTCGGTGTATGCCAGAGCTATGCCGAAACGTTCAAGCTGCTGTGCGACCTGGCCGGCGTGCCTGCCGTTGTTGCGACGGGCAAAAACGGCATGGTGCCTCACGCCTGGAACAAGGTAATGATCGGGAACCAGTGGTACAACGTCGACGTCACGAACAATGACCAGGAGGTCCTGAAATATCCTGTTTATAATACATGCAACCGGATCCTCAATAAGTACTACAGTGAAAGCCTGGCCTATGTGCTGGACGACGAATTTGCCGCATACTCGTCTGACGACGAGACGCAGGACTACTATTACAAAGCCGGGCTGTACTCACGGACGACAGAGGAACTGAAGGAAATGATCAAGGCGAACCTGGCCACATCTGACGTATTTTTCATCAAAACGTCTCCTGATCTGACCGATGAAGAAATCAGCGAGATCCTGGTGCAGGCACTGGTAGAATCGGGGCTTGTGCAAAATGACATAAAAACGCTCAATTATCTGAATATTATAGGTGTTAAACAGAGATGACAGGCTAAGGCGATATTACAGGCTATTCCGCGGTTCGCCGGGCCCGGGAGCTATACCCGGGCCCGGGAGCGGAGCTTTATCCAGCCCCGGGAGATTTACCAACCCGGCATGGGAATTTACCCTGTCCCGGAGCTTTGCCTGGGTTCTATGAAAATTTACAGTGGGTCGGCCTTGACTGCCGGGCCATTTATGTATTAAAATTAGTATGCGTTTGCGATTACGCATGGGGATGTAACTCAGCGGGAGAGTGCTACGCTGGCAGCGTAGANNATCCGGACCTCTCAAAAAAGTGCGAGGTCCGGATTTGTTTTTCATAGAAAGCTGCTGCGTCAGATACCCGGTTTATGCAGAGGCCTGGTAAACCGTGGTTTCGGACTGAAACCGGGGCTTAGTTGAATCTGCCGTCCCATACGGGCATGTTTTCCAGGTACTCGCTCTGGACCGCCGGCACATAGAATGCACCAAAGGTCTTCAGTCCGTTTTCCAGTGCCTCTGCCGGCAATTCTACCAGGAACCTGTAGTACGGCATGAACACCGTGTCAAGCCTGCCTGTGCGGTAGACCAGTTCGACACGGGCAATATATTCTTCGCCGGGCAGTTCTTCAGGGACGGATGTTATATAATGGCCTTCCAGCAGGAGCCTTCGTGCTTCTTCCGCAGTTATTATGGGATAGTCGCCGATTTTCTGCGACAGGTCGGCGTTATAATACTTGATCGCGCTGAGTCCGCCCGAACCGGTCGGCTGGAAACAGAGCCTCCTGAAATTGTAGTTAAGTATCCGGTCCGAAAGGCTACCTGCATTTTCGAATACAGATGTTTCCATGCGATTGAGGACTCCGCTGAACGTATAATCGGCTGCCAGGTCATAGCCGGGCTCCTTTATTCCCATGAATCCGCCGTACTCGGCAAAAAGATATTGTGTGGCTGCCAGGGCCTGATCGTATGTCGTGTTATCATATGCAAAGATATATCCGTCAGGCAGGGGAAGACCAGTGCTGTAAATGGAGCCGTCGACTGTTTCATATCCGAAATCAAACGCAACTGTGAATCTTTCATAGGCAGCGAGCTTGCCGATGTCTTTTGCTATGTGTGATGTTTCAGGTGTAAGCGAGAGCAGGATATCCCCGTCCCTGTGGACCTCGATTTTCGCGCCTCTGCATTCCGCAATTGCGCGGTACGCACCCGTGTTTCGGCGTATTTCTTCCCCGGATGCGCCGGCGGATTCCATTTTCTGAATGATTTGCCCTATTTCATCCATAGTCGGCTCTGTGTACAGTGATGTTATTTCAAGGCCGAACAGGTCTGCGATTTTCCCTGCTTCGGCAAGCATCTCTTCGGGAGTCAGGCCGCTTACCGGCGCACCTGCTCCGTCATATTCATGTGGATTGGCAAACACGGGCATGGTCCCGAGGTCATTGTTTTCCGTCCACGGGTTGCCGTTCTGCAGTTCACCGATATCATAAGCCAGGTGACCTTCAAAGCCAAAGGTCCCGAGATCGGTGTTTACGGGCAGTTTCGGCAGGTCAGGCAAACCAGGCAGATCGTGCGGATCAGCCGGACGTACCAGGTCAGGTGCGTTGCCCGGGTCAGCCGGCTGTACCATGTCCGGCACATCGCCCGGGTCAGTCGGCTGTACCATGTCCGGCACGTCGTTTGGGGCGGTCTGCTGTATTTTGCCGTGCAGGAGGATCACAGCGGCGATAAGGCATACAGCTGCGGCGACAGCAGATGTCCGCGTTGCCCGGGTCAGCCATATGGGTCGGAGTTTTGTATACCGAGTTCCTGCTGTCATGACCTCAGCTTCCATGGCATCAGTTTTTATAACTTCTGCTTCAATGACCGGATCATCGGCTTCCGTTATAAAACGGTCATCGATCTGACCGATAAAGTCCATTAGTTTTTCCGGGTTCACGGTATCACTCCCTCGTTTTCGAGATGGGTCCTGAGCTTTTTGCGTGTGCGGAAGAGCATGGACTTGACCTTGCTTTCGCTCATTCCGAATCGTGCAGCTATTGCATGGATAGAGTCGGCATACCAGTACCGCCTTACGAACACGATCCTGCTTTCCCTGTCCAGCGACTTCAAAAAGGAGTTTATTGCTCCAGCGACGAGTCCCGACTCGAACTCAGCCTCGACATTGCGGCTTGCCGGTATGCATTCCTCCAGTTCGGAGTATATAAGTGCGATATTGTCGCCGCCGCGTTTTTGGGTCCTCTGTTCTTTATACCTGTTGAGCGAAAGGTTCCGGGTGATCCTGCCCAAATAGGCGCGGAGGTTTGCAGGGCGCTGGGGCGGTATGCTTTCCCATGCCTTCTGATATGTATCGTTCACGCATTCTTCTGCGTCTTCGCTGTTCAGAAGGATATTGGCCGCTATTTTCGTGCAGTAACTGCCGTATTTTTTCGCTGTTTCACTGACAGCGGATTCGGAGCGCGCCCAGTACAGGTCGAGTATCATTTCGTCATCCATCTTTAGCTACCCCTTGAATTTTTGAAGCTTCACCCATAAAGACAACAAAAAAATGGTTTCGTTGCACAATAAGGCGAAAAATCCTATCAATCAGGCTGCAAAATCATTATACCATATTCAGGACACGAGCATTGCCGCCGTCCGGTTATTTCAGAAAGGAGCGAAATATTTTGACGGCGTGCGTTATAATATTGTATTGGGTCCTGGCATGCTGCCAGGTCCGATCCTGCGGATTCGGGGAGATGCAGATGGTACGGATACTGGTCGTCGACGATGATAAGAATACAAGGCGGCTGCTTGAGGCAGTCCTTGCGGCGGAGAACTATACGGTCTTCACCGCGACCAACGGCGAGGAAGCGCTCCAGGTAATGGACAGGGAACATATCGACCTGGTGGTGCTGGACATAATGATGCCGAAAATGGACGGTTACGAGTTTACGAGGATATTGCGGGAATCGAACAACAACCTGCCCATCCTTATGGTGTCTGCGAAGCAGTTGCCCGAGGACAGGCACAGGGGCTTTATCGTCGGAACTGACGACTATATCACGAAGCCCATCGACGTGGAGGAAATGCTTCTGCGCATAAAGGCACTCCTCAGGCGCGCGCAGATAGCTGCGGAGAGAAAGATCGTAATAGGTGACGTGGTACTGGACTACGACAGACTTACGGTCACGAAAAACGGCGAGGTCCAGGAACTGCCGCAGAAGGAGTTCATGCTCCTGTTCAAACTTCTTTCATATCCCGGCAGGATTTTCACCCGGATACAGCTTATGGACGAAATATGGGGCAATGAGAGCGATTCGGGCTGGGAAACAGTGACGGTCCATATCGCGAGACTGCGAAAACGCTTCGAGGGCTGGGAAGAGTTTGAGATCGTGTCGGTCAGGGGACTTGGTTACAAGGCGGTGAAAAAGGTATGAAGCCCGAACAGAAAAAACACCGGCTGGCACTGACGCTGCTTTTTGCGGGCGTCATTTTCTGTTTTCTGATCCTTACGATGGCCGTAGTCGGCGGAGTTATCATCTTCCTGGTCCACCGGGGATATCTCGAGCCCATCGGTGAAGTTCCCAGGGCGCGGCACCTGGTACTCAGGATGATGTTGGCAAGCGTAATGATCGGGGCGATCCTGTCTGCCCTTGCAAGCCGTATCCCCTTAAGACCGGTCAACGCGATCATCAATGCGATGAACAGGCTTGCCGCCGGTGATTTCAAGACGCGCCTGAGTTTCGGGAAATACCTGGGCAAACATCCGACGGCGAAAGAAATCACCCGGAGTTTCAACAACCTGGCGGAAGAGCTTGAAAAAACGGAAATACTCCGATCCGATTTTATCAACAACTTTTCCCATGAGTTCAAGACACCGATAGTTTCGATCGCGGGATTTGCCAAACTGCTCAAGCACGGCAACCTGACCGAGGAGCAGAAGGCGGAATATATCGATATCATCGAGGAGGAATCCATGCGCCTTGCGGCCATGGCGACCAACGTGCTGAGCCTGACGAAGGTCGAAAACCAGACGATCCTGACGGGGGTGACGGAATTCAACCTGTCGGAGCAGATAAGGAACTGCTTCCTGCTCCTCGAAAGCAAGTGGACCAAAAAGAATATAACGCCTGAACTCGATTTCGGCGAACACACCATAAGGGCAAACGAGGAAATGCTCAAGCAGGTGTGGATCAACCTTATAGACAATGCCATAAAATTCGGTGACGAAGGGTCCACGGTGCGGGTGACCATCACCGAGACCGAAAAAAACATCTTCGTCTCCATTGACGACACGGGCGTCGAGATTCCGCCGGAACTGAAGGAGCGCATCTTCCAGAAGTTTTACCAGGCAGACGAATCCCATTCCGGCGAGGGCAACGGCGTCGGGCTGGCCGTCGTGAAAGCCATCGTAAAGCTGCACAACGGGGATGTCACCGTTTCGTCGGCAGACCGCAAAACGGTGTTTACCGTGTCACTTCCGAAATAATACCGGCTCAGCAAGAATATCGGTTCTTTTCCCGGAATCCGTTTTCTGCGCTGATACGGAAAATCTGCAATGTCTTTTTCGGGCGGATCATTGCCGGGTCCCGAATCTCTTCCCTTGTTTATTTTCAGTTTAGAATATGTCCGTATAATCGGATCGGCAATGGTGCAGAAGGATGGGGCAGGCGCCATCGGCGGACTGAGATCCGGCAGCGCCAATGTCTGCTGGATTACGGGCGTCTCTCAGTAAAATAAAAAAAGACATCTTTCAGTAAAATATAAACCAGGTACAGCAAAGGAGTTGTGACGATGCTTGAACTGAAGAATATCACGAAAACATACCATACTGCGGGCGAAGACGTGGAAGCGCTGAAAGGGATCGACCTTAAGTTCCGCAACAGCGAATTCGTATGCATACTCGGGCCGTCCGGCTGCGGGAAAACGACCCTGCTCAATATCATCGGCGGCCTGGACAGCTACACTTCCGGCGATCTCGTCATCAACGGGAGGACGACCAAAGAATACAGGGACCGCGACTGGGACGCTTACCGCAACCACTCCGTCGGTTTCGTTTTCCAGAACTATAACCTGATCCCGCATCAGACAGTGCTGTCAAACGTGGAGCTTGCGCTGACCCTCACCGGCGTTTCGAAGAAGGAACGCAGGCAGCGCGCCAGGGAAGCGCTTGAAAAAGTCGGGCTGGGTGACCAGTTGAGCAAAAAGCCGGCCCAGCTTTCCGGGGGCCAGATGCAGCGCGTCGCGATCGCCCGTGCCATCGTGAACAACCCTGACATCATCCTGGCGGATGAGCCGACCGGTGCACTCGATACAGAAACGAGCAGGCAGGTCATGGATATACTGAAGGAAATCGCGAAAGACAGGCTCGTAGTCATGGTCACGCACAATCCCGTCCTGGCTGCGAAATACTCCACCCGCATCGTTAAAATGCTGGATGGCAGGATCATCGACGACAGCCGGCCCCTTACTGACGAGGAATACAGGAATGAGCTTGAAGAGGTGAAGCAGAAAAAGACCGACATTTACAAGAAAAAAATGCCTTCCATGTCGTTCGGCACTTCCTTCGGCCTGTCGCTCAGGAACCTCATCACGAAGAAAGGCCGGACTGCGCTGACATCTTTTGCCGGTTCCATCGGGATCATCGGCATAGCGCTGATCTATGCCGTGTCGAGGGGGACTACGGCATTCATAGATTCGGTGCAGGAGGACACTCTTGCCTCGTATCCTATTACGATCGAAGCGCAAAACGTGGACATGACCACGCTGATCTCGACTTTCCTCGGGAAGGCAAAGTCGATTTCCGGACATGAGGACGACGCTGTATACCAGAAGGCAATGATTTACGAAATGATGAATGCGATGAATTCGGTCGAGTCACAGAAAAACGACCTGAAAGCTTTCAGGGAATTCATAGAAGCGCAGCGCGCTGACGAGAACAGCAAGTTGTATTCCGCGCTGTCCGGCGTGCAGTATTCCTACGACCTTGACCTGCTGATATACACAAAAAACGTGGACGGGAACATCATCCGTTCCGACAGGCAGACACTGATGACGGAAGTCATGAGAAAATACGCGGGCATGGACATGTCGACGATGCTTGCCCTGAGGGAACAGACGGTCATGGGCAGCACTGACAACATGATGAAGCGGTCCATGGCGCTCTGGAAGGAACTTGTGCCGGGAGACGGCGGCAGGCCGGTCAACAGCGTCACTGAAAAGCAGTACGACATAATTTATGGCAGATGGCCGTCCGAATATGACGAACTCGTGCTTTTCGTGGATGAAAACAACGAGATAGACGACCTGACGCTTTATTCGCTTGGACTTCTGTCAGAAAAAGAGATCGAGGTACTGATGGATGCTGCGCTCAACCATAAGACCGTCGATTACGAGGTCAGGAAATGGTCATTCGAAGAAATATGCAACATGGATTTCCGTACGATCCTTAACAGCGACTGCTACACGTACGACGAAAAGACGGGGACATACACCGACCTGCGCGAATCCGAAGCAGGACTCAAATACCTGTACGACAATGCGCTGAAGCTCCGCATCGTGGGTATTGCGAAGCCGGATGAAGATACTGTCTCCACGATGACGAACGCGTCGATAGGCTACACATACAAGCTGACTGAGTATATCATCGACAGGGCAAAGGAATCAGAAGCCGTGAAAGCGCAGCTTGCGGACCCGTCCACTGATATATTCACCGGCCTGCCGTTCAGGGTTGCCGACGGGGAAATGACTGACGAAAAGAAGGCCGAAGAATTCAGGAATTATATATCGTCGCTCGATACTGCCGGGAAAGCGGCCGCATACAGGAAAATCATGAGCATTCCCCCGGAGGAGTCGGTAAAGGAGTTTGTCACCGGCACGCTGGCCGGCATGACGCGTGCCGACATGGAAGCGGCGATCGCCCCGGCTGTTTCGGAACAGACCGGGATGGCGGAGGAAATGATAGCGGAGTACATTACCTCCATGAGCGATGAGGAACTGGCGGGATTGCTTGCAAAAGGGCTCGAAGAGCAGTTCAGGGCTCAGTATGCCGCAGGAGCGGAAGAACAGATGAGAGCCATGAGCGATGAACAGCTTGCGGCAGCGCTTGACATGGCGATCGGACAGTTCACTGAAGAGCAGTGCGTAGCCTATTACGACGAACTGGCAGTTTTCTCGGACTCCACCTATGAGGACAACCTTGTGAAGCTCGGCCTTGTCGACCGCGGCAGCCCGGCTGCCATCAACCTGTATGCGTCGTCGTTCGCCGACAAGGATGTGATAGAGGAAGTCATCGCGGAGTACAACGAAGGAGTAGACGACCTGAAGGAAATAAAATATACCGACTACGTGGGGCTGATAATGTCCTCCGTAACTACGATCATAAACGCCGTCACGTATGTCCTGATCGCATTCGTAGCTGTTTCGCTGGTCGTATCGTCCATCATGATCGGCGTTGTGACGCTGATTTCAGTGCAGGAGCGCACCAGGGAGATCGGCATCCTCCGGGCCATGGGTGCATCGAAGAGAAACATTTCAAGCCTGTTCAATGCGGAAACCGTTATCATCGGTTTCGCTTCAGGCATGCTGGGCGTGTTGATCACATATCTGCTGTGCATACCGATCAACATCATACTCCGTCATCTGACCGGGCTCGGCAACCTCGCCGCATACCTGCCGCCTGAAGCTGCAGTCGCCCTCGTAGTGATCAGCATGCTGCTGACGCTGATCGCTGGCATCATTCCGTCCCGAAGCGCGGCAAAGAAAGATCCTGTCGTAGCTTTGAGGGCTGAGTGATCCGTGCTGATGCGTCCTGCAGAAGGAGCCGGCCGTGCAGCGACCGGCTTTTTTTCGGCATGGTGTGCAACATTTTGAAGGCCTGGAGCGTTTTCTATATGACGGCTTATGAAAAACAGCCGGAGAATAATCAGATTACGGAGGGATGTATATGTCAAGGATCATCAAAAGATTGTCACTATTATTTGCAGTATCGGTATGCATCCTGGCGCTGACTGCCGGGCACGTATTCGGCAATTCCAGTATCCAGGTCATGATCAATTCCCTTAACATTTTGTACAACGGGGAAAAAACAGATATCGACCATTTCATGTACAGGAACACTACATATGTACCGTTGAGGAAAGTTGCAGAATTATTCGGCAAAGAAGTAACATGGGACCAGGCGACGAAGACAGTTAATATCACAGACAAAAAGGCAGATGGTTTTTCCGTTGGAAGCGACGCTGTGAGCGCAGCACTGATAGCCGATATCGACGGCGGCACCCTTGACCTGGAGTTCCAGCTCAGGAACGTTGCCGACGAGGATGTTACAATAACCCTGTATTATCCATTTTACGATTACGCCGTGTATGACGAAGCCGGAAATGAAGTATACAGGCATTCTGAAGAATACCCGTTTTCCATACTCCCTATAGTAGATCAGGTGATAAGCAGCGGGGAGAAATTCACCGTGAACGAAAAACTCGATCTTTCAGCCAGGGATTTCGTACCGGGCGAAACATACAGGGTCGACTTCGTAATTTCATTTGAGATGGACTCTGAGATGCATAAGCTGAGTGAAAGCGCTTATTTCAAGATCCCTGGCTGACCGGCCTTCCGAGAATGCAGTGAAAATAGCAAAGGACACTTAACATTGTCTGCACCGGGAGGACTTGAGTGTGAGTTCGGAGCCGGATCACGGAAACAGCAGACTGCCTGCCGATGTGGCAGGCAGTTTTTTTATGCAAAACCCAACGATGAAAGTCAGCACTTTTACAAAAAATGATGATACTTTGGGCTCCCGGCAAAATGTATCCATAATAGCGTTATCAGGCATATTATATTGACAATAGATATATATGGATGGTATTTTAAACTATAGTCGGCATGATTGTCTTTTCCTGCATCGTTATGCAGGACCGACATAATATCACTGTGGAGGAATTTGCATGAAGAAAAAGATCATATCTTCGCTGCTTGCCTTATTATTGCTTTTTACGTGCTCATTGCCGGTGTGCGGTGCACAGACTTCAAAGGAGATGTCATCGGCATTGCAGAAAAAATACGGGATGAACATCACCTTCGTTACCAATTATACTGAGAGTGAAAAGTTGTCGCTGCTGGAACAGTTGGATTCGATCCTGTCGCATTTGGGTGCGGCTTTTGTCAGGGAAGTCGTTTCATGTTATACCCAGAAAGGCTATACGGTGACTATCAGGCTCGAACGGCTCATGTGGGGCAATGAATCGGGGTCCTTCGGGGTCAGTAATAAGAATGCTGTCCTGAAAACAATGACGATGAATGGCAGGGATGACAAGGAGGAAAGACTGGGCAGCTATTCTTTCGTGCATGAATTCGGACACATGGTCCATTACGCCCTCGACCTGAAAAAGGGGTCCAGTCATGTGAAAAAGAAATGGGATTCATGCGGCACCGGGGTTTATGTTACGGAATACGCGCGGCAGAGTTTCCGCGAAGATTTTGCGGAGACCTTCGCGCATGTCGCAGCGGGTGATTACTCCCAGGCATTCCTGATGGTGGCTGTCGATAATGACTCGACAGGCGTGCTGAAAAACAAGGTCGATTGCCTGGACACGTTGCTTGGCGAGAATTTCAAAAATTTCACGACGATCCGCAAAATGTACAGGTACGAGGGGACAGGCGCCGTGTGCTCCAAAACCCATGTATCGGTAAACGGCAACACGACGGACATCATCCTTTGCAAGATCAGGGGCAATAATTACATCAAGCTGCGTGACCTGGCGATGCTTCTCAGGGGGACCGAAAAGCAGTTTGAAGTCACCTGGGACTCGGCGAGCAAGTCAATAGCGATAATACCGGGGGAAGCCTACACGGAGGTGGGCGGTGAGCTTGCAAATGACCTGGATTCCTACGAAAAAGCAATGCCTGCGAATGCCAGGATATTTATCGGTGATAACGAAGTTTTCCCGACTGCCTACAACATAAACGGGAACAATTACTTCAAGCTCAGGGACATTGCGAAAGAGCTTGATTTCGGGGTCGACTGGAAGAACTGGACCGTCGTCATCGATACTACAACGGGATATGTGGATGAATGACCGGTCACAGGGAAGCACCGATTCCTTTCAGGATATCATAGATTTCTTCCGGCGAAGCTCCCTTTACATTGAGCTTTACCAGGATATCACCGTACAATACGCTGAAGCTCATCCGGGGGCCGGGAATATCGCCGGCGTCAGCAACTTCAACAGAACGTGCCTTTACCGCGTCGAGCGTCAGATCTTCTATCCTGAAAATCGGGTCATCCACGATCTCC
>LFRM01048280.1_pt1 | contig 12730 bp, 11 predicted proteins | sample 618341 | NCBI WGS metagenome assembly LFRM01 (sample SAMN03654438, study PRJNA283298) | anaerobic digester metagenome | isolation source: pool of bioreactors CSTR01a, CSTR02a, and CSTR03a thermophilic anaerobic... | place: Denmark: Kgs. Lyngby | collected 2014-05-21
CCAGAAGAAGGTAAGCCACTTTTTGTGCAGTGCAGCTACTTCTTGGGCGAGGGGGCTAGACGGATCGCCCTGGTGTTTGGCTTCCACGAGTTTTGTGAGGATTTCTTCAGTGAGCTGGGTGAGTTCCTTATACTGCTCTTCGCTCATGTTCAGGAGCTTTTGATTGGACTTCTCCACAGCTTCATCTCCGTAAAGTTTTCGGGCTTCTTTACCGTACTTCTTTTCGTTTTCGTCAATCATTTCGCGCTTGAAGCCGGCAAACTTTTCTTTATCAGTCATAGTTAGTCTCCCTTCTTTTTCCGAAATGGTCTTTTCTACCGTATCAATCAAAGTGTTTAGCCTGTTTCGCTCTTCTAACAGACGTACTTTATGCTCCCGCAACGCGTTGAGGTGATCGAAGTCTTCGTTTGCAAGGAGCTCCTTGATTTCGTCGAGGCTGAAGGCCAGCTCTCTGAAGAAGAGGATCTGCTGGAGCCTATCTACTTCTTCCTTGCCGTAGATACGGTAGCCCGATGAGGTGATGCGTTTGGGTTTTAAGAGTCCAATGCTGTCCCAGTAGCGCAGTGTCCTGGTGGTGATTCCGGCAAGACTTGCAAGTTTCTTGATGGTGTATTCCATGCAAAACCTCCTTTCACCTCAACTATAAACCTTTACGCTACGTCAAAGTCAAGAAAAAAATAACTAAGGCAAAAACCTTAGTTATTCTGCAAGCTGACGCCAGTGGAAGGCGAGGAGTTTGGTCTCGAGCAGCGCATTCGTTCGGTCGCGGCTGCTCAGGTAAAAGCCAAGGCGCTCTAAAGTGAGGTCGATCTCTTCGATGCGTTCGACGCTGTTTTCCAGTCCGTAGAGGAACTTCTTTCTGCCCCAGGTGTCGCGGATTTTGGCATACTCCATGTGGGCAATTTCATAGGCTTCGCTGTCGATAGCTAGAGACAGGGTGTGGAATCTTTGGGAGAAGTCTTTATCCGGTACGTACTCGATGAGAAGGACCAGTCCGACAATCACCACAAAAATCACGATGAGTCCTAGTGTCGTTCTGTTCATCTTCAGCCTTTAACCTCCTTGGGAGGGTGGGGATCGCGGTAAGCGTCAACGTAGAGTTTTCCTGAGGTGTCCAGTTCAGCGTAGAACACGTCTTCAGGTTTTAACCTCAACTCAGAAAGCTTCCCCCTGAGCCAATCCTCAGTCAATCCTACTAGGTTAAGGTTGTCTGCAATGATTTTCCCATCGGAGATTAAGTCTATAGGGATTCCCTGGTACTCGGTGTCTATCCCGAAGTCCTTAGGCGTTGCCGGCCTCACCTGACTCTTTAAAAGTGTGGAAATCCTGCCGTTTGCCTCCAAAATGGCGTACTCCACATCGGCAAGGTTGAAGGCTCCCTGAGTCCTGAGGATCATCTTCAAGTCATCGATAGTGTAACCGTACTCTCTGAGGTTGTTCTCCAGGATTTTGCCGTTTTGAATGACGATGACGCTCTTGCCGTTGATAATTCGGCGTAGGGTTCGGTTTTTCTCCTCGAGCAGGTTGAGAAACAGGACCCAAAAGGTGTAGGCGAGAAGACCGATGAATGTGGGGAGTGACTCGCGGGAAATGTCTATGGCAAGTGTTGCAGCAATAGAACCGATGGTGATTCCATTTACATAGTCGAAGAAGTTTAGCTGTGAGATCTGCCTTCGGCCCATGACTCTGGTTAGGACGAACAAGGTAAAAAAGGAAAAAGTCGATCGGATCAGCACGATTAGTCCCTGCGGCATATAACTACCTCCCACATCTTATGATGACCTGATTCGGAAGGAATAATAGAAGTTTGCTGTGGCTAGTACTTCGCCGACGGCAGGAAGGAAGGTGAAAACCATGCAATCGAAAGAGAAAAACCAGAGGGAGTATTCTTTAAGAAAGCAGGAAAGACAAAAGGAGCACTCGGTGAAAAAGAGCATCTTCATTGGCTTTTGTATTGGCATTATAATGCCTCTGATTCCGGTTTTTATCTACTTTGTCGTGCTGATTTTGCCGAGGCTGGTCACCTATCTGTACTTTCGGGTTTCAGGAGGCGACTATCAAACAGAGCTTCTGATAGTCCAAAGGTTCACCAGGAACTGGGGTAGTCTCCTTACGGTAATTGCTGCTATCACCGGGCTTTTTGGTGCATTGGGTGCGGTAAACGGTTATCTGCGAAAGCTCAGCTTTAGGGACCCAAGGGCACTTAAGTACCATTCAAAGGGCATCGTGCCTTGCACTGTGTTCGCTGCAGGTCTGTTTATTTTCCTCGTTTTGAACGCTAAGCTCAATGTGTTCGGTATTACCTTTTTGAGCGTACTTTTCGGTTTAGTTGGTGGGATTGCTTTCATGGGTTACTACACCTTTTTGGAAGATGCTTACTACAAGGTTTTCGTGTTTAAGAAGATAAAGGAGCTGTTTATGTAGAAAAGAACGGTGTTGACCCCTGTACACTAACCCATCGGACAAACAGAAAAGAGGCAGGAAGTATTGTTTTCCTGCCTCTTTTTGTTGTTGCCGTCTAATTGCGAGTCGGAAGAAAGTCCTTGCGCTTAGTTTTCTAGTTTCCGTACGCGGATTGCTCGGGCTAAAGGATCTTTGAGGGTGGAAAACTCATAGCTGCCGAAGACAGTGCTCTTCGGTTCGGCGATTAGGCCGATGTCTACAGCTAGCGGACTTTCGCTCTTTAGAATGCCCAAATCTTCGAGAATAGCTTTCGTCTCTTCTTCACCGATGTCCTTGTGGATGGAGCGAATGAGAACTATGACACCGTCGGACATGTTCCTTGCCAGAGTTGGGTTTTCTAGATACTGGTCGTTGATTACAAGGACCACCTGGCGAAGTCCGGTCTCCGAGTCGGTGCCAAATCTCAGCACCAGGTAGGGGTATCCGTAGGCAAACTCGTGGCTGATCAGGTAGTCATTGCCGTCTTTTGCACTTTCGTCAAGCTGGATGTCTTTGTTGCCGATACTAAACGCTAAGTTGTTCCACAGGTTCAAGAAGAACTGGTCGTCTGTAACGTCGAGGATTCCTGCACCGCTTCTTGCAAGTTCTTCAGCCCTGGCTTTTGCTTCTTCAGCAAGCCTTCTTTCCCGTTCAACGCGGTTTGTAGAAAGGTAGCGGAGAAGGTCGACGGTTTCTTGGGGATGCTTCGTGGAAAAAGCCGCAACAAGGTCCACGTAGGTGTAGAACGGAAGAGAGTAGATGGGACCGTCAAGTGGTAGTCCGTTTGCAGTTTTGTAATCCTCGGGGAGATAGGGAGCAAGGTCCAAGAGAGCTCCGTTATCCAGATAAGCTGCGATGCGGCCAGTATTCAGCACGAAAACATCAGGCGGATCCTGGGCAGAAAAATCTGCAAGGAGTAGGTATTCATAACCCGCGACGAACTCACCGGTCTGGTAAGTTGGCGGGGGGAGGGGAACCACTCTGTGCTCAATGGAAACATTATCGTGGCTTTTTTGGTAAGCAGCGAGCACTTCGTCGAAGTAGTTCTCTTCAGAAACAGGCCCGAAAGCGTAGACCCTGAGGTGAACATCCTTGGGCTCAAAAGCCTCCCTGTTCCTTCTGTCGCGGAAGGTAAGGAATACAGCCGTTACAAGAAATATAATAAGGACAATGACCAAAACAACACCGGCTTTACTGCTTTTGCCTTGCATAGTAAACCTCCCTTTCTAAAAGCAAGAATAGTCCTTCAATTATTATAACAACAACTCGAATACTTGGCTAATAAAGTCTTGGGGGGAAGGAAAGCCCGTACAACTCTAGAATAATATGGTGGTCTTGATAAAACAAGCTATCACTTAGCTTTGATGCTAATGAAGGGGGAAGGAGTAATGGACAAGATCAGAGTTGCCATATTAGGTACAGGTACCATCAGCGAGTCCCACATCAGAGGCTACAGAAACAATCCGAAGGCAGAGATCGTCGCTATCTGCGACAACAACGAGGCAAGACTTAACGAAATCGGCGACAGGTACAACATCCAAAAGAGGTACACCTGCGCTAAAGAACTGCTGGAAAACGAAGAGCTTGATGCTGTGAGCGTCTGCAGTTTCCCTGTAAACCACGTGGAGCTGGCACTTTTGGCAGTGGAAAAAGGACTCAACGTTTTGGTAGAAAAGCCCCTTGGTGTAAACTACGCCGAAACCCAGGTTTTGGTAGAGAAAGTCAAAGCAAACGGTAAAGTGGGCATGGTAGGAATGACCCACCGCTACCGTAACGACGTGAAGGTTATGAAGACCCTGATTGATGCAGGGAAAGTTGGAGAAATCAAACATGTAAATGCCAGGCTTATCTCCAGGAGAGGTATTCCTATCGGCTTCTTTACAGACAAAGCCTATGCCGGCGGAGGAGCTCTGTTCGACGTTGGCGTACACCTGTTAGACCTTGCTTGGTATCTGGCTGGCACACCTGAGCCTGAGACCATCTCCGGCAACACCATGCAGAACGTCGGCCCTGTTAACACTCTAACCATTAACCGCTGGCGCTCGAGCAACCCGTACAACCAGGATCAGAGCGTGTTCGATGTAGACGATATGTCAGTGGCCTTTATCAGGTTCAAAAACGGCATGACCATGAACTTCGAGATCGCCTGGGGCGTTAACGGCCCGACCACAGAAGGCATCTACGTCGACGTTTACGGCGACAAGGGTGGTGCTTCTCTCGTTCCTCTGGCCTACTACACCGAAGAGAACAATGTGGTCATGGATGCCAAGCTCACCTTCGGCCACAACGACTGGTTCCAGACCGAGATCAATCACTTCTTGGACTGCGTAGAAAACCAGGTCGAGCCGATGTCGCCGATCAGAGAAGGCTCCACGATCATTCAGATGCTCGAAGCTATTGCCGTCTCTTCCGAAAGAAGACGCGAAGTGGTTCTACCTTTATAGAAGACCAAAAGCCGAGGTTTCCTCGGCTCTTTTGTTGTTTCATCAAGAACAAAAACAAGTTTGCTGTGCAAACCAGGTGTTGTGCTTGTTTCCGTTAGAGGGTGATGAGGGCGGTGCTCTGCATTTACCTCAATATCCAAAAAAACTTAAGGAGTGGACTATGGAGAAGGATTTTGGTCTTGTAAGGGTCGGTTTCGACCAACAGTTAAAAAAAGGTAGGTTTTGCAGCAGGCCCAACCGTTTTTTGGCCTATGTTGAGATAGATGGCAAAAAGGAAGCGGCTCATGTTGCCGACTCCGGAAGGCTGAAGGAACTGCTGGTTCCCGGTGCAACTGTGTACTTGATGCCAAAAGAAGGTGCAAATCGCAAAACTAAATGGCAGCTGGTCTTAGTGGAGAAGGAGGGCATCCTGGTCTCCATCTATTCGCAGCTGCCAAACAAGCTGGTTTATGAAGCTCTAAGGGCGCAGAAGCTTCCAGAGTTTGCTGCCTACCCCTACGTGAAAAGCGAGTATAAAGTCGGGGGGAGCAGATTCGATTTCGCTCTGGCTAAAGAAAAAGTGGAACCTTTTACTGCAGATTGCCTTATTGAGGTGAAATCGGTAACTCTTGTGGAAGGCGGCACGGGCTTGTTTCCCGATGCACCTACTTCAAGAGGGGTGAAGCACATCAAGGAGCTAATCGAGCTGAAAGAGGAGGGCAGAGAAGCGGCAATTCTTTTTATCGTCCAAAGACATGATGCGGTTAAGGTCAGGCCAAACGCATCTACCGATCCTGAGTTTGCAGAAACTCTCAGCTTTGCCAAGCGCTCCGGTGTGGGAGTCTTTGCTTATACTAGCGCCCTTGACCTCGGCGGAATTACCCTAAAATGCAGTATTCCTGTAGAGGTATAGTTCGAACCGCTACCGAATCTCTTCTGATGAGGCTTCGGGTTCTTCAGGAAAGTAGGGGACGCTGCGGTAGGTGAACTCCTCGGTCTCCCTGAACTCGACGGTCTCTCCTGCTGCCACGAACTCGATGATGGTTTGCTCGTATCTATCAACTGCAATGGGGAAGAGATCGTCTAGCCCTACGTACAGCGTTTCGAAGGCGGACTGCTCCACGTTGGTATAGCGAATACCTCGGGGAAGCGAAAGCCCTAGTGAAGCGACCATGGCCTTGGCATAGGAGCTTTCCGCGCCACCGGTGTAGAGCCGGACTAGATGGATGATGTAGACCTCCTGGTCTTCAAAGGTACCCCTTTCCGCCATTACCTGCGCGGTAAAGGGAACTGCCGTACCGTTCATGTAGTGTTCGTAGTCCCATTCGAAGGCATCGCCGAGGTTTTCCACGGCAAAGATAATAATCGCCCGTTCTTCGTTGCTTTTATTCGTGGCGTGCTGCCTGACAACTTCACCGCTTGTTGCGCTCAGTACCGCTTGCCGTTCGAAGGGATCGCGGATGCTCATGATTCTTCTATCGAGTTCTTCAAGCCCCAAGATATCTACAACAAATAGATCCTCGTCCAATAACGCATAGAGGGTGAGGTCGACATAAGGCTCCAGCGCGGGGTTTGTGGTCTGTTCACCGTCTACGAGAAGATCGTAGTTCAGGTGGTGGGTTGCCTCAAGGATTTTGCCATCTTCTGCAGGCTCAAACCAGCAAAGGGCTCGGATAGTTGTTTCGAAGACCTGGGAGTTGTCTAGGAAATCCCTGGTCGTCTTGTAGTGAGTTGTTTCGAAGCGAACCTGATAGGAGTTTTCAGGAGGGATCGTTGCTGCAGCGATCAGAGAAGATACAGCTGTAAGGAAGAGGAGTAGAGTGAGGATTTTGGACTTTTTCATAGCTAGGACCTCTCTTTCTGTATGGTGCGTGGTGGATTGGCGTCTCGAGGCCTAAGACAAGCGGGCTCAGAGGCGCTAATCTAATTGGAACCTGCAGGTCTTCTGTAGGTTTACTCTTCTGAAGCTTTTGGGACCATGGAGTGTGTTTTTTCGGCTCTGATCGTTGAGGTGATCCGATTGCCTGCTGTGTGGATCTTTTCGGAGTAATCAATGATCTCCGCCATTCTTATGGGATAGAGGTCACTTATCCGCAGATACATTACGCCTCTTTCGTCCGGTGATCAGTCAAAACGTTTCTCGAGACTTTTCGGTTATTAGTTCGGGCTACCTCAAAACCCAAAGATGGAACTAGCCGTGTTTGAAAGCAAACCTTTTTGGACTTAGAGGTCTGTATCCTCCGTTTCGGCGTCCTCTTGGGAGTAGGGAATCCTGTAGCTGTACTTTTCGGTCTCTTTTTTGAACTCAACGGTCTCGCCGCCTACTTCTATGGTGGAAACAAACAATGAGTATTCTTCTATCAAAATTGGCAAAAGGGCTTTTGCATCCACGCATGTGGAGTGCGTTACATTGATGTCAAGAATTAAAAAATAAAGAGCTAAAAAGCTGGTAAATAAAGGGCTTCCAGACATTTGTCATTTTTACAGTCCACTTTTCCGAATGGATTTATTGTTTGCGGGAACATATCAATTACACTGAAGGTTTACAGTTGAGTTAACAAGTTAGATAATTAACTCTTTTTGGTGGGGTTGAGGATACAGAATAGATGTTTTAACTCAAACTATAATTTGGATGTATTTTTTTGCTTATCATCGTTAAATAAAAAATGCTCCCGCGGATGCATTTGGAATACTGCAATTGTCGGGTGAAGATTGAGATTTACATGAGCAATAAAAAAATGTAAAAATGTTTTTTGGACAATGTTCCTTTGGAAAATGATATTTTTCTAAATATCGCTTCAAATTAACGTGTACTAAAACAAAAAAATAACTTCAAAATTGAAGGTTTTCAAACTTTTCGGTTAAAAACATCGATAGTTGGAAGCCTTATTTTTTTATGTTTAAAAAAAGAGTTTGTCATCGTCGAAGAAAACTTAATTTTGGTATTACAATACCAAAATTCAAAAAACGCTTGACAAAATTATTTTGATGTGATATTCTTATTACAGTAAAATATGGGAATTAATCTAAGGGAGGTAATTATGGCTAATAATACTTTAGAATATATGAACCTTATCAGAGGATATATGGGAATAGACGATTATGTTCCATCTGCGCTTCTTATAGCTGAAACAAAAGAAATGTGTCAAAGTAGAACAATACCCGATGACGCAAAGGATCGCATTTACGAAATGATGCTTTCAATAGCTGATAGACTTAATATCATTAATCCATTTAAAGATGAGACGCAATTTGAAAGAATATATAGCACATACTGTGACTTCGAGGAAGATTTTGATTGGGAAATGTTGATGGAAAATAGTACAAAGAGATATGGATACACAATAATGTCAAATGCTCTTTACAATGAGTATAACAAGCGCTTTAAACTTGATGCAAATACAGTTCTCATTGCCGAAGGAGAGAAATTTATCCCTAACTTAAAAAGACTTGTTAATGAACATCCTGGTTGTAGCTTTACAATTACAACAGAAAATACAGTTAATTATCATGTTTTTGCCCGAATTTTTATTGGATATGATAATGTAACAATTTTGAATGCTAGCATATATAAATACGGTTTTACAAATAACCGCTACGATCTTATATTTTCTGTGCCTAATTTTGGAACTAGAAGTCTTGCGGAAGACGAAAATTTTATATGCAGGGATCAAGATACTGTAGCACTTGAAAATTTACTGCTCCATACAGCTAGTGATGGCGAACTTATCATAACAATGCCAGCAAGAATCACATACGCCCAAGGAAAGTATGGAGAACTTAGGAGTTTTATACAGCAAACCTACCGTGTTAAAGAACTTTCTGAGCTTCCGGAAGGAACTTTTGAAGGCACTGGCATAAAGACATACCTGATTGATATCATTAATTCTAAATCGGGTGATGACATAATAGTGCGCCGTTACAAAGCTGAGAAGCACAAAAAAAGACAAGATACAGCCGAGGAGCTTATTATTGAAGAAGAAACCTTTGTAATGGTTGATGAACTCGAAGAATTTGGAGATTGGAACATAAATAAAATATTTGCACAGCAAGATGAAGAATGGCTAAAATTTCAGGAAGCCTCTGTACGTAGAATAGCTTTAGGGGATGTTGCAGAAATTTTCCGAGGCAAATCAGTGTCAAGAAAAGATCCAACTGGAATTATTGGTGTTGTAAACATTTCCAATATTGGTGAGTACGAAATAGATTATGATAATCTTGACCACTTAGATGAAGAAGAACGTAAAGTTATGAACTACCTATTAAAAGATGGAGATGTACTGGTCCCGGCAAGAGGTACAGCAATAAGAACTGCAATTTTTCATAAACAGAGTTACCCTTGTATCGCTTCATCAAATGTAATTGTTATTCGCCCAAAACCCAATATGCTTAATAGCGTCTATCTAAAAATTTTCTTGGATAGTCCACTGGGCAAAAAGTTAATAAGCGGGATTCAACAAGGAATTGCAATTATAAACATCAGCTATAAAGATCTTAAGTCTTTAGAAATTCCTCTTCCCTCTCTTGAGGAACAACAGAAAAAGGCTGATGAATATATAAAAGAATTTAAACTATATAAAGATGCTATCGCAACTGCTGAAAAGCGTTGGAATGAAGCATTAAATAAGCTGCGAGAACTTTGATTGGGGGGTTAAAAATGTTAGGAGCTATTATAGGGGACATTGTTGGTTCCCGTTTTGAATGGAATAATAACAAGAGTAAACAGTTTGAATTCATGACTTATAAATGCAGTGTTACGGATGACTCTATCATGTCTTTGGCAATAGCAAAAGCTTTGTTGGAAAGCAAATCAGATTACAGTGATTTATCTGAAAAAGCTGTGAAATATATGCAGGAAATTGGAAGACATTATCCTTATTGCGGATATGGTGGACAATTTAGAAAGTGGATATTTTCTGATAATCCAAGCCCTTATGGCAGTTATGGAAATGGTGCTGCAATGCGTGTCAGTGCATGTGGCTTCGTGGCAAAAAGTATAGAAGAAGCAAAAATGTTATCTAAAGCAGTAACTGAAGTAACCCACAATCATCCTGAAGGTTTAAAGGGTGCCGAAGCAACTGCAGTGGCTATTTTTCTTGCACGCTCTGGAAAGAACATACTTGAAATTCGTGATTATATAACAAAGAGCTATTATCCGTTAAACTTTACTCTTGACGAAATTCGAGAAAGTTATCAATTTAATGAGAGCTGCCAAGGTACAGTACCACAAGCATTTGAGGCTTTCTTTGAATCAAAAGATTTTGAGGATGCAATTCGAAATGCAGTATCAATTGGAGGAGACAGTGATACTCTTGCAGCTATTACAGGCGGCATAGCAGAAGCCTACTATGGCATACCAACTGAAATTCGAAAGCACGCTCTTACCTTCCTTGATGAGCGCTTACTTAAGATACTAATAGAGTTTGAAAATAAATATCCATCAAAAATGGAAAAAATCAATTCTAACGGTAGTGTTGGCATTGAAAGGAGCAAAGAAACTAAGGTTGAGATAGGAGATCGAAACGTTATGATACAATCATCTATGGAAACAGCAGATAAAGAATTAGAAGCTTCTATTCCAACAAACAAAGAAATAACCACTCGACAGTTATTTAATCATCTATTTGAGGCTTGCAATATTCTCCGTGGGCCGATAAACCAAGATGAGTATAAAAGCTATGTTACTCCCATTCTTTTCTTTAAGAGAATTAGTGATGTCTACGACGAAGAAACGCAGGATGCCCTTGAGCGCTCTGGTGGTGACGAAGAATATGCTAAATTTCCGGAAAACCACAGTTTTGATATTCCCGAAGGCTGCCATTGGAATGATGTTCGTGAGGTGAGTGAAAATGTAGGTGTCGCAATCGTAAAAGCTATGAACGGAATTGAACGGGCAAATCCAGATACATTGAGCGGAGTATTTAGTAGTTTTGATGATGCGAACTGGACTGACAAAACAAAGTTATCTGATGAAAGACTGAAAAATCTTATTGAACATATGTCCAAAATAAAAGTCGGTAATACTAACTATTCCGCTGATGTTATGGGAGATAGTTACGAATACCTTATTAAGAAGTTTGCCGATCTATCAAAGAAGAATGCTGGAGAGTTTTATACGCCGCGCTCCATTGTAAAGCTTCTTATCATGTTGCTGGATCCCAAGGCTGGGGAAACAGTTTATGACCCTGCTTGTGGGACTGGCGGTATGCTGATTGAAGCTATCCGTTACATGAAGAATGATAAATTAACATACGGCCGCATTTTTGGTCAGGAGAAGAATTTATCCACATCAGCAATTGCACGAATGAATTTGTTTTTACATGGTGCCAAGGATTTTACTGTAACACAGGGAGATACATTACGCTCACCTAATTATCTGGAACGTGGTAAATTAAAAACTTTTAACTGTGTTGTTGCAAATCCTCCTTTCTCTCTTAAGAATTGGGGNNCGATGTGCAGTTGTGCTGTCGCAGGGAGTGCTTTTTCGAGGAGGAAAAGAAGGCGAGATTCGCAAGCAACTAGTTGAATCAGATAAGCTGGAATGCATTATCACATTGGCAAGTGGTGTTTTTTACTCAACGGGTGTCTCGGCTTGTATACTCTTTTTGAACAATAAGAAGAAAAACGACCATAAAGGGCGTATCTGCATGATTGATGCCTCAAACATCTATACACCACAACGGGCACAAAACATTATGACCGACGATGATATTAACAAAGTGTTCAAGTTGTATACTGACTATAAAGATGTAATTGAAAAGGTGAAGATTGTAACTATTCCCGAAATAAGAGAAAAGGGCTACACATTAGCCGTTAATAATTATATCGAAAAGAAAAAACAAGAAATTGTCCCTCCATCTGAAATACGCAGACAGTATTTTGAAGCGTTTGAGGAGATGTTGGAGGCGGAGGAAACAATGAAAAAACTTCTTTTAGAAGGAGGATATGTAAATGAGTAAACGCATAACAATTGAGGAACTGCAGAATTATCTTTGGAATGCTGCTGTTTTACTCCGTTCAAATATAGATGCAGGGGCTTATAAGCAGTACATATTTCCGCTATTGTTTTTCAAGCGAATCTGCGATGTTTATGATGAAGAATGTCAACAGATTTTAGAAGAATATGGTGACGAAGAAGCACTGGCGTTTGAAGAGAATCATCGATTTCAGGTACCCAAAGGTGCTCATTGGAATGATGTTCGCGCGGTTTCGGAAAATGTCGGTGTTGCCATTGTAGAAGCTTTTCGCAAGATAGAAAATGCGAATATAGATAAATTGCAAGGAATTTTCGGTGATGGTGCTTGGACAAATAAGAATCGATTGCCAGATCGCCTTTTGAAAGAGCTTATAGAGCATTTTAGCAGTAAGACTTTGTCAATTAAAAATTGTCCTGAGGATGAACTTGGGCAAGGATACGAATACCTGATCAAAAAATTCGCTGATGACAGTGGCCATACAGCTCAGGAATTTTATACAAATCGTACCGTAGTTCATTTAATGACAGAAATGCTCAAACCAGAGTCTGGTGAGTCCATTTATGATCCAACATGCGGCAGTGCTGGTATGTTGATTTCGGCTATTGCATACCTTCAGAAGCAGAATAAAGAATGGCGCAACGTTGCCATCTATGGGCAGGAGATCAACGCATTAACCTCTGCTATTGCCAGGATGAATTTATTCCTTCACGGTGTGAAGGATTTTGAGATTGTTAATGGTGATACGCTGAAAAATCCAGCATTCATTGAAAACGGCAGACTAAAACAATTTGATTTGGTTCTTGCAAATCCACCGTATTCAATTAGTCAGTGGGACCGAGAAGCATTTGCAAGTGATAAATATGGGCGTAACTTCCTAGGTGTCCCACC
>LFRM01246385.1_pt1 | contig 12730 bp, 15 predicted proteins | sample 618341 | NCBI WGS metagenome assembly LFRM01 (sample SAMN03654438, study PRJNA283298) | anaerobic digester metagenome | isolation source: pool of bioreactors CSTR01a, CSTR02a, and CSTR03a thermophilic anaerobic... | place: Denmark: Kgs. Lyngby | collected 2014-05-21
GTGATGTCTTTTACAAATTCTATGTGTAATTTAAACTGTTTTAGCTTTAAACTTAAATAATATTTAAACGAGATTCAAATGTTGGATTATTAACAATAGTGTCAATAACTGGACATGTCTTTTCAATAAAACCAATAAATTCTACTAGTTTTTCTGCATCTTCGTCAGTTTCAAAAAAGTAATTTGTAACAATTTTTGAAAAGCCAATTTTTGCATCTTTATCTTTACCCATAAAACCATCTGGATTTAGTGTACCTTCTAATTCAATTCTCACACTTTTAATGTCAAGGCCATGTGCTTTAGCAAAACTTCTAGCAACTATTCCTTTACAACCACCAATTGCGTTTAATAATAGTTCAACTGGATTCATTCCTTGATTGTTTCCACCAAGTTCTTTTGGTTCATCAAGAGTTATTTCAAAATTACTTGATTTACAACTCATCGTTAATCCGTCTTGCGATTGTACTACTGCTTTAAAAATTGTATCTGCCATTTTTATTCCTCCTCTAGTTAATAATAACACAAACTATTCCCTAGGTGTATATAATGACTGAAATAATTAAACTTTAAGACGTTTTGGCGTTTTAATTTTCTCTATTGCTAAAACTAAGATAATAATTATACTTACTGGTAAAACCCAGCCCATATCAATAGTATAAAACGGAATATTTTTAAGGCTTAATGAAAAGTTAGCTGGGAAAAATTTAGCATCATCGACAACTTTTAAAACAGAAATGAAGGTTGTGAGAGCAATTGAATACTTATAAACTTTAGTGTTTTTTACAAACATTTTATCAAATAAAGCTAAAACAATAAGTACTAAAGCTAAAGGGTAGATTGCATTTAAGATTGGTACTGAAATGCTTAAAATTCTAGTTAGTCCAAAATTTGCGATAAATAAACTCCATAGCACTACTATAATAATCCAAGTGTCGTATGTGACTTTACTAATAGTAGCGAAGTATTGGCTAATTGAACTAATTAAACCGACGGCTGTCGTTAAACAGGCCAAAGTAAATATACTTGCTAAAAGAAACAGACCATAAGGGCCAAAGATATGGGTAATAATATTAGATAAAGTTATAGCACCATTGTCAGTTAAACCATATTGAGCTCCACTTAAAGCACCTAAGTAGGCGAGTGCAGAATAAATAGCTAGTAAAAGTGCACCAGCAATAAGGCCTGCTTTGATTGTTGAATTAACCATGACTTTCTCATTTTTAATGCCCATACTGCCAATTACTGTTGAGATAACAAGTCCAAAGTTTAAGGCCGCAATTGTGTCCATCGTTAAATAGCCATCTAAAAAGCCACTAACAAAAGCCCCATTGACATACTTTCCACTGGCGGGTATAAAGCCATTAAAACTTTTAAAAAAACTTGAGACAAAAACTAGTAAAATCAAACTTAAAAGAATTGGGGTTAAAAATTTGCCAAGTCGATCAATTAATTTACTTGGTTTTTTAGCAAGCCAAAACGCGACTGCAAAAAAGACGCTAGTAAATAGAAATAAAGCTAAACTATGACTTATTAGATCTTGAGATACAAAGGGTGCTAAAACCATTTCATAAGGTAGACTACCTGCTCTTGGAATACCTAGTAAAGGGCCAATTGATAAGTAAATCAAAATTGTAAAGACAAAGGAAAATTTATCACTAACACGACTTGCTAATTTATCTAATCCCTTGGTCTTTGAAACAACAATAACACCTAAAATTGGAAAACAGATTGCACTGAGTACAAAACCAAGCATTGCTAATGGTGTACTTGTCCCAGCTGCTTGACCTAAAAAGGGGGGAAAGATTAAATTCCCTGCTCCAAAAAATAGCGAAAATAACATTAAACCAACTAGTAGTGTTTCTTTTTTACTTAAATTTTTCTTCATTTTGACATCTCCTTTAAAATAAAAAAACTCGCCCGAGAAAGGGACGAGTTTATCGCGTTACCACCCAAATTTTGTATTAAAATACAACATCTTATCTATGCCTATCAGCACAGTTTCATATAACGGTGAATACCGTTGCCACCTACTATTGCTTCAGCGACACATCTAGAAGATGATTTTCCCTAACAATTCATTTATTGACTCTCACCACTACATCAATTCTCTTAAAATGAAATTATTAGCTACTCGTTCTTCATTTGGGACTTTGTTATTGAAGTTATAATATACAATTTAAAACATTAAGTCAACATTAAATAAATTATTATTTAATTAACTGTTTACCAATTTCTAGTAAAAGTTTCTCTTCGCCTTTTTTAGCCATAAACTGAACTCCTAAATTATGGCCATCTATATTTTTATAGACAGGCAAGCTAATTGCTGGCTGGCCAGTTATATTAGCAAGCATTGTAAATGGAGTGTTTTCCAGGGAGTTTTCAAACATTTTCCAAACAATTGCATATTTGTCATCTGCAAATTCAATGTTTTGCATTTGTTTTATTAAATCATCACTTAAGTAATTTTTATCATAATTTGGGGCGACATTAGCAGTTGTTGGTGTTAAAAATAAATCAAAGTCAGATAAAAAATCATGCATAATTTCACTAACTAGATCCCAATAATTAAGAGCATCAACCATTTCATAACCTTTAATTGCTAATCCGTATTGATATATTACCCAAGAACCTAATTCTATGTCATTTATTGTAACTTTTTTATTAAGAGCATTTTCAATAGATTTTATCATGGCAGCTGTTTCAGTACCATTTACTAAATAATAACTTTCCATTAATTTAAAGCCATCGTATTGTGGCATTATTTCAACAACACTATGACCAAGATTTTCTAACTCTTTTATAGTTTTATTAATAGCATCAATTGCATCTTGAGATACTTTTGAATTTACTGGAGACTTTAAACTATAAGCTATTTTTAATTTTTTTGGCGAATCTTTTGTTGTTTCTATATAGTTAAAAGGTGATTGAATCGTATTTGATTTCATTGCGTTAAAAATTAGCTCACTATCTTGTATTGTCTTGGTTAAAAAGAAGTTAATGCTAGCTCCTTGCCAGCCACGGTAAGTGTAAGGACCTGTAGGCATACTACCTCTTGTTGGTTTCAAACCAATTAAGCCACCATAACTTGCTGGTATTCTAATTGAGCCACCGCCATCACTTGCCGCAACAATTGGTACATAGTCAGCCAAAAGGGCTGCTGCTGCGCCACCACTTGAGCCCCCAGGGGTCTTAGTTAGATCTAAAGGACTTTTTACATTTCCATAAAGTTTTGAATCACTTATATTTTTAAAACCAAATTCGGGGCTATTTGTTTGACCAATAATAATAAAGCCTAAGTCTAATATTTTTTTGACAAAGTTGTCACTAGTATTTGCAATAGAATCTTTTAATAATTTTGATGCTGCCGTGTTTGGTTCATCTTTTAGGTTTTGACCTAAACTTTTAATCAAAATAGGTATTCCTTTAAATTGTGTCTTTGAATAATCATGCTGTGCTTCAGCTAAGGCTTTTTCAAAGCGTTTGTTGACAACAGCATTAATTGAGTCATCATTTTGTTGAATCTTTTCAATTGCAGCCTCTACTAATTGTCTTGGTGTAATTTCTTTTTTATCCAATAAATCTATATATGTTTGTAAGTTCATAATATTCTCCTAATTTAATCTCAACTTGCATCCAAGTTGAAGTGTTTAATACGTAATTAATAATATCATAAATAAAAAGATGTAATGCTTGTGAGTATCTATTAGTGAGCATATCATTTGAATATATTACCAATTCGTAATAATATAGTCTTACAAACAACAAGGAGGAATTATCAATGAATAATTTACAACAATTAAAGGGAATCCATCACGTTACAGCTATTACAAGTAGCTCAGAAGAAATTTATAAATTTTATACAAATATTTTAGGTTTAAGATTGGTTAAGAAAAACGTAAACCAAGATGACTTATCAACTTATCACTTATTTTTTGCCGATGATCGCGGTAATCCAGGAACGGACATGACATTTTTTGACTTTAGTGGTATTTCAGCACATCGTAAAGGTACTAATGATATATCAAGAACGAGCTTTAGAGTTAAAGATGATGCTTCACTTGAATATTGGTTAAAAAGGCTAGCTCACTATAAAGTTGACCATGAGCCAATTATTGAACATTTTGGACACAAGGTACTTTATTTTGAAGATTTTGATAATCAAAGATATGCAATATTTTCAGATGAAAATAATCAAGGTATTGAATCTGGAGAACCATGGCACAAAGGACCAGTACCAGATGAGTTTGCGATTACTGGTTTAGGACCAATCTTTTTAAGAGTTTCATCACAAGACTTAATTGATAAAGCATTAGTCTTAGTTATGCAAATGAAAAAAACAGCTACAAATGGTGCATTTACTCTATATGAAATGGGTGACGGTGGCAATGGAGCATCAGTTATCGTTGAATTAGATGACAAACTACCACAAGCAACACAGGGTTATGGTGGAGTTCACCATGTTGCCTTTAGAGTTGAAGACCGTGAGCATTTAGATGCTTGGGAAGACCACTTTAATTCACTTGGTCTAAGAAATTCAGGTTTTGTTGATAGATTTTATTTCAAATCTGTTTATATTCGCTTGTATCCAAATATTTTATTTGAATTAGCGACTGAAGGTCCAGGCTTTATTGATGATGAAGAAGATTATGAAAATCTTGGTGAAAAATTAACACTTCCACAACATTTACGCCACAAACGTGAATATATTGAAACACAATTACCAGACTTTGATACAGTTCGTAGTAATAAAACGTTTGAAAAAGAATACTTTCAATAATGAGTAAAGATTTAAAGAGTCTAATTGTCTTATTTAAGGCTCATCAAAGTCTACAAAACAGTGTCAAACATTCACTTGTTAATACACAGATTAATGTTAATGAATTTTCTGCTATGGAGGCCTTATATACTAAGGGTGTTTTAACCACACAGCAGTTAATTGACACAATTTTAATCCCTAACAGTAGTATGACCTATGTTTTAGAAATATTGAATAAAAAAAATTACATAGAGCGTAGTAAAAAACCAGATGATAAACGGGTACAAATTATCCGTTTATCAAAGCTAGGGATTGAAGTATTTGAAGATATATATGAGCGACACTACAACTATATGCGAACTATTTTTGATGTGTTAACTGACAGTGAGGAAAAAACCTTACAACAATTACTAAAAAAAGTAGGTAAACAAGCAGAGGAGAATTTAATATGAAATATGTCATAGAACAAGGAAGTAGTAAACATTTAATAATAACCCTTCATGGAACTGGAGGTAGTGCTGATAGCTTATTTGAAATAGCTAATATAATTGATCCATTAGCTAGTAAGGTTGGTTTTTTAGGCCAAGTTAGTGAAAATGGCATGAGTCGCTATTTTGTTCGTTATCCCCAAGGTGGCTATGACTTAGACAGTTTAGCTAAAGGTACGCATGACTTGTACAACGCAATTATAAACATGCTTGAAAAATATAATTTTCAAGACCATAAAGTCACAATACTTGGTTATTCAAATGGTGCAAACATTGCCAAAAACTTATTGAAAGAATATGAAAACCTCAATGTAGACAATATGTTATTGTTTCACCCATCACCAGTTACGCCAAATGTTGGCTATAAAGATCAAAAAGGTCTAAATGTTTTAATTACATCAGGTGAAAATGATCCATATATTACACCTCGAGAATTTGCGATGCTTAAAGAAGTAATGAGTGATGCCAATATGAATGTTAAAGCATTTGCGCACATTCTTGGCCACCAACTTGTTTCAGAAGAGTTAGATGCCGCAATTGACTTTTTAAGTGAAAATTTAGGAGAAGTTTAAATGGCAAAAATAAACATTGATTTTGACCATGTTACAAGTCGAACACAAGGTAATATTGTAAAAGGTAGTGTTGTGCCACGGCCTATTGCGTGGATCACAACATTAAATAGTGATGGAGGTATTAACCTTGCGCCATTTAGCTATTTCACAGCTATTTCTTCAACACTTTTAGCAGTTTCGTTTCAAAAGAGTAAAACCAAACAAAAGGATACCTTTGTTAATATAATGCGCGAAAAAGAAGCTGTAGTACATGTCGTTGATGAATCATTATTAGAGGCAATGGATAAAACAGGCGCTTCACTAGATTTAAATGATAGTGAAATGAACCTTATTGATTTGACTTTGACACCAAGTATTAAAGTTAAAACACCAGGCCTTAATGAAGCACTAGTTCGCTTAGAAGTAATCTATGATCAATCAGTGCCATTAACCAATTATAAAAATACTCAAGAAGATGCTGACTTAGTAATCTTAAGAGTTGTTGGGGCAGTGGTGGATGAGAGTGTTTATGATAGTGAAAACAATTATATTTTAACTGACAATTTAAAACCAGTAGCACGCTTGGCTGGTGCTGATTATGCAATAAGTAAAAAAATTGACTTTAAACGTGAGTTTTAGGCATAAGGTTGGGCTTATCTAAAATTATGAAGTAATATTGATTTTAGATGAAAACAAATAAAGGAGAAATAATATGAATGTTGTTTATGAAAAAAGCACTAATAAAAATGTAGATGAAGCAATTTTATCATTAAAGGAAAACTTAAAGACTAATAGCTTTGGAGTTTTATGGGAGTTAAACTTTAAGGATAAAATCGAGGAGAGTGATTTAACTTTTAAAGAAGACTTTGTCGTTTTAGAAGTTTGTAATCCAGGTTATGCAAAACAAGTTTTGGAAACAAACTATCAAATTGGCTACGCCCTACCATGTAAAATGGTTGTTAGAACCCAAGATGGAAAAACTTTTATCGGCATGATGGATCCAGGATCACTCATTAGCATGTTTAATGAGCCTAATTTAGAGCACATTGTCAATAATGTTTCTAAAGCTTTAAAAGATTCAATCGATGCATCAATTTAAATAGTAGAGAAAACAGATCAATATTGGTCTGTTTTTTATTTACATTATGCTTAATATTAGAGTAAACTAGAAATAGATATATAAGTTTGGAGGCAAGTTATTGTGAAAAGTAAAAAGTTAAAGTTAATAATAGTTTTGCTTGTATCAATAATACTCGCAATAGCGACTGTTTTTAGTATGACCAAAAACAAAGTAGAACTTGTTTTATTAGATAATGACTTAAATTATCAAGCCTTTACACTAGTTTCAAAACAATCTTTATTGAGTCGAGTTGATTTAGAAAAAAGTAGTTTTAAAAATTTAAATATTTATATTAGTAATGATGATTTTGATGAATATGATATTGATAAAGATTTAAATGAGATATATAAAAATTTTGATTTAGCATTAAAAAACGCTGACTACATACCTGTGGGAAAAAATATAAAACTTCGCTACAGCGCAATTAGTAAGGATTTAATTAAAGAAGAAATAGTTGAAATGACTTTAGACTTTAATCCAATAATTAAAATCTATGATTATCAAGAAAAGCTTGTTGATGAAAAAAGTAGTTATATTGTCACTTCAAACGCTGACTTAAATAACTTATTAAATTTTAAAGGTTACATCAATAAATTTGATGATCAAATTGAAGAGATTAATTTAAGCCTTAGTAATAACATAGATGTAAAGAAAAATGATAATTATCAATTAACGATAAAAAATAACTTGTACGATTATGAAAAACAAGTTGAGGTAATAGTAAAAGTGCCAGAAGTTATCAAGGTTGAAAAAAAGCCAATAATAAGTGAAGAAACAACTAAACCAAAACCTATTATTATTTCTGATACCTCCCTTAGTCGTATTGACGTTTTAATTAATAAACAAAATAGTTTAAGTGCAAATGCAATTCCACCCTTACAAGGTTTTCCAAGTGGATATGCTCTATCAGCCAATTACTTAGCTCAACCACAGGCTGTAGAGGGCTTTATCCACTTAGCTAATACAATGAAGGCAGAAACCAAAATGACTGTTGTAGTGACTTCAGCCTATCGATCATACAACTATCAAAATGATTTATTTAACCGCTATGTTAACCGTGATGGCCTACAAGCCGCTCAAAGATACTCAGCAAGACCTGGACAATCAGAACACCAAAGTGGACTAGCTTTGGATATAAGTAAACCCAATGTTTCAATCCTTAATTTTGATGGCACCCAAGAAGCTATTTGGGTAGCAGCCAATGCACATCGCTTTGGTTTTATCATTCGCTATCCACAAGGAAAAGAGGCCATAACAGGTTATATGTATGAACCGTGGCACTTAAGATTTTTGGGAATTGAGCTTGCGACTTTGGTTAAAAATTCAAATTTAACTTATGATGAGTATCATGCTTTATATATAGACTAAATATAGTTTCTTTTTTATCATAGTTTTGGTATTGTATCTTTATCAGTCTATTTTTAATCTGATAAAATAAGGAGAGATAATTAATGAAATTAATAGTAGCAAAAACATATGATGACATGAGTGAACTTGCAGGAGATATTTTACTAACTTACATGGTTATGGAAAAACCTCAAAACATTTCAATAACTGGTGGAAGAACACCAGCATTGATGTATGAAAAATTAATCCCAAAAGTTAATAGTTTAAATTTAAAACATCGTTCAACTTTCTATAACTTTGATGAAATTCCATACAATAAAACTGTTCGTGAAGGGGTAACAATTACTGATGTTAGAAACTATTTTTTAACACCGGCCAATATTCCTGAAGAAAACATTCATGTTTTAGATCAGCATAACTACAAACAACAAGATCAACTTATTAGAGAACGTGGTGGCATGGACTTAATGATTATTGGAATTGGGGCTGATGGTCACTACTGTGGTAATCTTCCAAACACAACAAAATTCTTTGAAGAAACATCCAAAGTAATTATGCCAGAAGATATGCGTTTGCGTGTTGGAAAAGGTCACTTTAATGATCCGGCAGAGTATCCAGATTACTACATAACAATGGGACCTAGAAGTGTTATGAATACTAGAAATATTGTTTTAATCGCTAATGGAAAAGAAAAGGCAGCTATTATCAAGCGTATCTTACAAGGGCCAGTTACTGATGATATTCCATCAAGTATACTGCCAATGCATCCTAATTTAACAATTATAGTAGATGCTGATGCAGCCAGTGAGTTAGATCAAGAAACTATCAATAAATATAAATAATTATAAATAGTATTTAACATTTTGAGTTTATAGCAAAGGAGAAGTCAATGTTTAAATCAAAAAAAGAAGACTATAGTTCTTTTATGAAAGGAAAATTAATTTCACTAGAAGCAGTAGATGACTTTATGTTTGCACAAAAAATGCTTGGGGATGGTTTTGCAATAAAGCCTGCAGCAAATGAAGTTTATGCTCCAATTAGCGGTAAAATTACTGCCTTATTTCCAACAGGCCATGCCTATGGTATTACTCAAAAAAACGGAATTGAAATCTTACTACATTTAGGAATTGACACTGTAGAATTAGGTGGCGACGGTTTTATATCTAAAGTTTCAGTTGGTGAAAATGTGAAACAAGGTCAACTTTTAGCAGAGATGGATATTGAGTTTTTAAAGAGTAAACAGGTTGATGTCACATCAATGTTGGTTTTTACCAGTGGTCAAAAAGTCGAGCTACTAAAAGAAAATAAAACGGTTGAAGCATTAGAAACACAGATTATTAAAGTTAAATAACAATTAAAAAGCCTGCGAATAAGCAGGCTTTTACTATTTCAATAAGTTTATCTTTTAGTATAACTAATTGTTTGAGTTGGACAAACTTGTTGACAGTTAGTGCACTGTAAACAGTATTCTGTATCAATTGTTGCTTTTTTACTTATTGGATCAACAACTATTGCAGCACTTGGACAAACACGCTCACATTTTTTACAACCAATACATCCTAAGTGCTCAACTTTTTCTGAAAATATCGCAAACTTACCGAAAAATTGTTGAAGTTTTCCAAATGGACAAATAAGATTATGAAAGACTTCAGGCTTGTATCTTAGCGTAATAAGTAGAGATAATATTAGCCATATAATTAGTATTGGAAAGTTTTTACCTAAAATGCGTCTTGTAAAAAAGAATAAGGCAACACTTCCAATTAGTGTATACCATCCAAAGTTACCTGAAACTAGCCATTGTGGTGTTTTACTGCTTTGCCACTTAAATTTTTTTGAAAGTTTTTCTACTGGAATCATTAGTGTGTTCATTGGACACACATAACCACAGTATATTCTTCCAAATACTAAAGCTAGCAAAAGACTTACTCCAAAAAGGATTAACCATAACATTAATTTATCATTTACTAATAAAAATATGAAAAGAAATAAAAATAAATACCTAATTAGACTAATTATATACTTCATGAGACATCTCCTTTAATTGACTTAAAGTAATCCTATCACTATAATGTTTTTAAAAGAGTTACCTAGGTAACTAATGGAGGCCATATGGTTAAATATCGAAATTTGATTGAAGATACTTGTTTATTTAATTGTTTGCCAAAAAAGACAATTGAAAAGCATCTTAGAGATGCAAAGATTTTAGTTAAATCTTATGAGTCAAATAATATTATTCATTTTGAAAATGAAAAGTGTGACAAACTAGAAATAATTTTAAAGGGTAAAGTTGTAGTGGAGAGAATTGATGAGGCGGGCAATTTGCTTTTAGTATCAAGTTTTAGTGAAAACGATATTATTGGTGGTAATTTAATATTTTCTAAAACACCTTATTATCCACTCACAGTTTCTACTCAAAGTGAAACGGTTATGTTAGAAGTTGATAAAAACACACTTTTTAATCTGTTTTTAGATCATCCTGACTTTTTAAATGTCTATTTAATATTTATCTCTGATCATGCATCAATGTTGGGGAGTAAGATTAAAAATTATATGAATAAATCAATTCGCAGTAGTATTATTAGTTTTTTGCTTTATGAGTCAAAAAAGCAAAGCAGTGATATTGTCACATTAAAGACTAGTAAAAAAAACCTTGCCGAAAAGATGGGTGTTTCAAGAACATCATTATCAAGAGAATTAGCGAAAATGCGAAATTTGGGTTTAATTGTTTATGATGTAAATACAATTACAATACTAAAAGACTTGTCAAAATAAATATAAAATTAATATGTACAAGTAATTATATGTTAAGATTTAATAAAGCTGTAAAAAGGGGGAAATATGCAAACATTCGTTAAGACAAACAATCAAGATGTCCAATTGTTTTATATAATTGATAAAGCCACCAACGCTAAAGCTAATGTCTTGATAAATCATGGTTTTGCTGAACATACAGGCAGATATGACCATATAGCAAGATACTTAGTAGAGGCTGGCTACAATGTGCTTAGATATGACTTAAGAGGCCATGGTCAAAGTATTGGTCCAAAAGGGCATATTGATAATTATCGAGATTTTATTAGTGATGCCAATTTGATGGTTGATTTAATAAAAAATCAGTTTCCAGATTTAAAGACTTTTATGCTAGGTCATAGTATGGGTGGCTTAATTAGTACATTATATGGCTTACAATATCCTAATAAATTAGCTGGACAAATTATTTCTGGTGCTGCCAATGGTAAACTACCAGTTACTAGTGGTGTTAAGGCTAATGTTTTGGCTTTTGCGGCTAAATTGATTCCAATGCGCCATTTAAAAAATCCAGTGTCAAAAGATATTTGTAGTGTGCCTGAAGTTGTGACAGCTTATGAAAATGATCCATTAGTATTAAAGTCGGCAACTCTTTGCTTTTATGATCAATTTTCAAACAAGGCTACAAATGAAATTTTAGCCAAAATGTCGCAGTATAAATTACCAGTTTTAATACTACATGGTGAAAAAGACAAAATTGTAAACAAGTCTGTGAGTGAAAATTTTTATGACAAAATAGCTAGTGTGGATAAAGAAATCGTTATTTATCCCGATTTGTTTCATGAAATTTTTAATGAATTAGAAAATAGTGCGATATTTGAAAAAATAGTGCAGTGGTTAAATAGCCACATTAAGGAAGTCTGATGTATAGATTAAAAAAATTATTTAACCCAGAAATATTTCAAGGGAAATATAAAAAGAAAAACTATTTTGAAGGCTGGTATTACAAGCTTGTTGATAAGGATGGGAAAAATTCATTTGCGCTAATTCCTGGTGTTGCCTTTGATAAGGACAAAAACGCACATGCTTTTGTTCAAATTATTGATTCAATTGGCTATGATACAGACTACTTCAAATTTCCTTTGGAAGATTTTGCCTTTTCTGAAAGTGATTTAGATGTCAGTGTTGGCGACAATCACTTTAAAAGATCAAGTATTAGTGTCTCTTTGAAAAATGATAAAAATACTGTTTATGGTGATTTAGAGTTTTATGATATTGAAGAGTTTCCTAAAACAATATTGAGACCTGGAATCATGGGACCTTTTTCCTTTGTGCCAACGATGGAGTGTTATCATGGAGTTGTAAATATTCATCAAAAAATCAAGGGTAGTTTAATGATAAATGACAAACTTGTCGACTTTACTAATGGTTATGGCTACATTGAAAAAGATTGGGGCAAATCATTTCCTAAGTGGTGGGTTTGGATGCAGTCAAATCACTTTGAGCAAGATGATGTTTCTTTAATGTTTTCAATAGCTAAAATACCTTGGCTTAAAAATCATTTCACGGGCTTTTTATCATTTTTAAAAATTGGTGAAAAGATGTATTTATTTGCAACGTATACGGGTGCTAAAGTAAAAACATTAGAGTATACCAATGGTGATATCTTTATTGTTGTTAAGGATAGAAAACATACACTTACAATAACTGGTAAGTATAA
>LFRM01256685.1_pt1 | contig 12728 bp, 9 predicted proteins | sample 618341 | NCBI WGS metagenome assembly LFRM01 (sample SAMN03654438, study PRJNA283298) | anaerobic digester metagenome | isolation source: pool of bioreactors CSTR01a, CSTR02a, and CSTR03a thermophilic anaerobic... | place: Denmark: Kgs. Lyngby | collected 2014-05-21
GATGTGGATCCTGCCGTTTTTCAGATCAGGCATCAGCTTCAAAGAAGCAAGATGTGTTCTCGGCACAGCCTCCAGCCAGACTGTCTGCCAGATGCCGGTTATTCTGGTGTAGTCGCAGCCGTGGGACTGAAAGCGGGCAGACTGTTTGCCCCGGGGCTGCAGCTGTTTTCTGGTGTCGTCCTCTGCACAGATCACAACAGTGTTTTCGCCTTCCTGCAGGTAGTCTGTGATCTCAAAAGAGAAGGAAGAATAGCCGCCTCTGTGGGTGCCTATCGAGCGGCCGTTCAGCCAGACTTCAGCCTGATAATCCACAGCACCGAAGTGGAGGATCACCCGCCTGTCCCGCCAGCTTTCCGGCACTTGGAAAGTTCTCCTGTACCAGACGCAGTTCATAAAATCCCGGTAGCCTATTCCTGAAAGCTCGCTTTCAGGGCAGAAAGGGACGATGATTTTGTGGGTCCACTCAAGCTCCCTTTCCCTGCCGCTTGCTCCGAAGTCGAAGGCAAAGTCCCAGCTGCCGTTGAGGTTGAGCCACTCTTTCCGCACCAAATCCGGCCTTGGATATTCTGGTCTGGGGATGCTCATTCAGCTCACTCCTTAACCTATTGGTTATTTAAATAACCTTGTATTTGAGTTTATTCTAGCGCTGCCAAGGAAAATTGTCAAGAGGTTGTTGACTGTTTAACTAAATGGTTATATAATCAGCTTGAGGTGGTAAATTAATGAAGATCGAGGTCGCAGCTTCCAGCTATCCTTTCTTTGCAGCCCTGGCATCGGAAACCAGGCTCAAAATCATAAACCTTTTGGCAGAAAAGCCGCTGAACATCGGCCAGCTGGCAGAAAGTCTGGATATTTCAGGTGCTATTGTCACAAGGCACATCAACCTTCTGGAAGAAGCAGGGATCGTGAAGACAGAAAGCATCACTGGCAAAAGAGGCAGGCAGAAGCTTTGTTCCCTGGCTGCAAAGCAGGTGCTTCTGCTTTTCCCCTCTCCAGAGAGCAGCGAGAGCACAAGGCAGCTTTCCATTCCCGTTGGGCAGTTTGTAGCCCACAGCGTCCAGCCCACCTGCGGCCTTGCCTCAACAGATGGGTTAATTGGGATCTGCGATGATCCCCGCTACTTCAGCGATCCTGACAGGACAAAAGCTGCTATTGTCTGGTTTAGGACAGGCTGGCTGGAATACTCCATCCCCAGCTACCTCTTCTCCAGAGGAGAACCAGAGCAATTCGAGATCTCTCTGGAAATCTGTTCAGAACATCCCGGCTACAACGAAGATTGGCCCAGCGACATCCACTTTTACCTCAACGACAAGCTGGTGGGCTATTGGACGTCGCCAGGAGATTTCGGCGCTAAAGGCGGCATTTACACTCCCTCCTGGTGGCAGCACGGAACAAAGCACGGCCTTCTGAAAACCCTCAAGATCACACAGGAGGGCAGCTTTCTCGACGGCGTCTACCTCTCCTCCCTGACTATTGCGGATCTGGGCATTGAACCACATCAGGATTTAAAATTTCGGATTGCAGTGCCGGAAGACGCAAAAAACCCGGGGGGAATTAACCTTTTCGGAAAAGGCTTCGGCAATTACAATCAAGATATTGAGGTGAGGGTACAGTACAGGTGAAAAAAAAGACGGGGCAGAAGTGCCCCGTTTTCCTTTCATCCCTATTTATGCTTTACAGCATAGATGTGATCGTTTGTGCTGCCCACATAGACAACTCCCCCGTCAGCATAGGGAGCGCTGAAAATAAAGGCGTCTGCGAGCTTCTCCTTCCACTTGAGCTCGCCTGTTTCAAGATCAAAAGCGGCTAGGCTTCCCCAGCAGGTGTTGGTGATCCCAAGCCTGCCGTCTACAGCCACCCTTGCATCGTAGATGCCCTCCCCTGCCTTGCTCTGCCACTTCATGGCACCTGTTTTGCTGTCTAAAGCATAGATATTGCCGTCTAAGGCAGTGAGGAGGAGTAAATCTCCCCATAAGGCTGCAGAGCAGTAGCCAGCCTTAACGTTTTCTACTTGCCAGACAGTCTCGCCTGTTTCCAGGTCTAATGCCAGGACGCGGTTTCTCGGGGTGGTGATGAAAAGCTTTCCAGCGTGGACAAGGGGATTGCCTGTGGCTGGAGAGTAGTAGAAGCTTTTGTCGATTTCCCTCTTCCAGAGCAGTTCTCCTGTTTGGGCGTCGAGGCAAGTTGCATGCCTGCCCCAGGAGGTGAAGTATACTTTTCCTTCATGGACCACAGGCCTGACCTTTATCAAATCCCCCTCTTCATACTGCCAGAGGATCTCGCCTGTTTCAGCACTGAGGCAGTAGAGAAAAACAGGCCCGCCGATGTAGAGCCTGCCTTGGGAGATGGCAGGCGAGGAGATAACCGGCTCCCCTACCTCCCTTTTCCATAAAAGGCTGCCTGTGGCAGAGTCCAGACTGTAGACATGCCCGTCGCCAGATGCAAAATACACTGCCCCCTCCCAAAGGAGCGGCGAAGAGAGGACAGGTCCCCCTGTTTTATAAGCCCAGCAGAGCTGGCCTGTATCCTTTTTGAGCGCGTATAGAGAGCCGTCGTGGGAGCCGACGTAGATCCGCTCACTGTCCCCTGTTGGGGAGGAGAAAATGGAGCCGCCTGTTTTATAGGTCCAGAGGACCTTGGGCAGGCTTTCTTTCACTTCGGGGAGAACTGTAAGGGGCAGCATTTCCTGGTAGATCTCGGGGCCTTTCAGGCAGCGCACCCAGAGGGTTTTGCGGCCTGCATACTTACAAGCCACTGTTTTCTGCCACCGATTGCCTTCTTGGGCTAGATCTTGCCAGGGCTCTTCCCCCACCTTAACCTGCACGCCATCTACCTTTGTGCTGGGAAGGACTGTGATTGGAAAGGGCTCACCCTGCCTTACAGTGTACGGATGCTGGCAGATGAAGCTTACCTCTTCTCTTCGCTTTCGGCTGATGGGAACCTCAAAGGCAAAGGTTTCCTTTTGGCCCAGCTGTTTGTAATAGACAACTGCCCGCTCCGGCTCTACATCCACAATGGTGTAAGCGCCCTGATCTGCTGCTTTGCACATGAAAAACTCCTTGCCGTGGATCTGCCAGCGGCGGAAGCTGTGGCCGTGGCCTGACATGGCAAGAATCAAGTTATATGGAAGGAGCCTTTCCACTGCTTCCCAGTCGTTGTCGGAAAAACGAGCGCTGAATCCTAACGGATGGTGGCTGAAGACCCAGATTGGTTGATTTGGGCCTATTTTCGCCAGTTCTTCTGAGAGCCACTCGAGCTGTTCCGTCTCCAGGTGCCCGTAGGCTTCCGGAACGAAAGAAGTGTCAAGGAGGAAAAAGTGGTGTCCGTTGTAGTTGAAGTGAAGGTATTCCGGACCGAAGTTGTCTCGAAAGTCTTTTTTTATCCTAGCTGCCCAGCGGCTTTCGTGGTTTCCTAAAGTGTGGTAGATTGGAATGCCGTGCTTCTCAAGGGGCGCGATGAGTTCTTTATATTTTTCGTACTCCCAGTCCAGGCCGGTTTCGATAAAATCGCCAGTTGCGATCACAAAGTCCGGTTTTGGATCCAGGCTAATGATCTCCTTTACAATGTTCGCTACCGCCCGGTTACCCGCCTCGTATCTGCCTGCGTGGGAATCTGTCACCTGCACGAAGCGGAAGCTTGCTGAAATAGAGAGGGAGATCATTAATAACAAGCATAAGAGAAGAATTCTTCTTTTCATTCCCATCCTCCTGGTGGTCTGCTCTGGACTATGTTCACAAACAACGGCACAAGATGAGGATCAAATTGGGTGCCAGCGTACCGGATCATTTCCTCTATGGCTTCCTCTCTGGTCAGTGCTTTCCGATAGGGCCTGTCGCTGGTCATGGCGTGGAAAGCATCAGCGATGGCCAAAATCCTGGCCTCCAGGGGTATGTTCTCTTTGCTTAAGCCGTCTGGATAGCCGTAGCCATCGTATCTTTCGTGGTGGTGGCGGACGATGGTGGCGAGGCTCCTCAGATAAGGCATTTGGTTGAGGATGGTCTCGCCGATTGTAACGTGGTAGTGGATGAGCTCCCGTTCTGAAGAGGTCAGAGGGCCCGGCTTGTTCAGAACGCTCTCTGGGATGCCGATCTTGCCGATATCGTGAAGCATTGCGGCATTGTTGATGAGCTGTTTATGTTCATCAGACAGGCCCAGCTCTTCCGCCATTGCAACTGCATATTGGGTCACCTTTTTTGAGTGTTCGTAGGTATAGTTGTCCCGGGCGTAAATGGCGGCAGCTAAAGTATAAATGGTGTCCAGCTGCATGCCCCGCATTTGTTCTTTCAGGAAATCTTTTTCTGCTTGGGCTGCAAGTTCTGCCATTCCGATTTCAAGGGCAGTTTCTGTGACCAGGTTCCGCCCCAGATTCTTAGACCGATATAAAGCCCTATCTACAGAGGTCAGGAGCTGCTGCTTGGTGCGGCCGTGTTCTGGGTATGCAGCCACGCCTAAACTTACTGTCAAAAGGGAACAGCCGTAATTCTGGAATTTCAAGCAGACGTTTTCTCGTATCCTTTCTGCCACAGCTTTTGCCTGTTCTAAACCTGTTTCAGGCAGGATGACGACAAATTCGTCTCCACCGTAGCGGGCAGCCACATCCGAGGGGCGTATGGACTCCTGCATTGCCTGGGCAACTTTGATTAGAGCTTTATCCCCTGCAAGATGGCCGTAGACGTCGTTGTATGTTTTGAAAAAGTCCAAATCCAGCAGAATCAGGGAGAAAATCCCTTTGGCTTCTGCGCAGCGGGAGATTTCTTTATCCAGGTATTCGTGGAAGTATCGGAAATTGTAGAGCTTGGTTAAATCGTCCCGGATGGCCTGTTCCCACACCGCATGGTAGGTTTGGGCGTTGTGCAGCGCCACAGCTGCCTGGTTGGTGAGGGTAATCAAAAGGGCCAGATCGTCGTCTGTGTAGGGGCTGTTGGATGTTTTCCCTGCCAAGAACAAGATGCCTTGGAGGGTGCCTTGGATATTCAGCCCTACAATGACCTCAGCTCCCAGCTTCTCCAGCATCTCCTTTTCCTGCTGCCAGAGGCCGCGGAATTCAGGCTTGGTTTCCAGATCTCTGCCTGTAAGGACTTGTTCGCTTTGTCGGGCAAGATAACGAACGATCGCGCTTTGCTTGTCCAGCTGAAAAGCAAGTACGTCTTGGGGATAGCCTTTTTGTGCGTGGGCAGAGAAGTCCCCTGCCTCGTTGGGAAGAAACAGCAGCACTCCTTTGACATGCAGTGCCTGCACCAAAAGCTCCAGGGTTGAATCGGCAAGCCGGCTCAAATCTATGATGGAGGTCATCAGCTTGCTGAATGCTTTCAGGGTTTCCCGATAGTTATACTTCTCCCCGAAGATGACTCTGTCCAAAAGGGTCTGGATCCCGCCCTTTAATTGTTCGTAGAAGAAAATAGTTAGGCTTGCGAAAACAAAGGCCAGGATAAAAGGACTGTCGAAGGATCCCAGTAGACTGAATATGGGCAGGAATAAGACAACAAGACCTGTAAAGGTTAGGAAGAGAACCAGGGCCTTGCGGATGGGAATGGTTGCGCTGAGGAGCCTGTGCCTGTAGATTGCGTAGGCAAGCAAAAAGGCATTGATGGTGTTGGCTGTGATGTCCACGGGGTATCTGCCGATTTCGGGAATGAAATTGAGAAGGCTGCCCACAACCACGAACATTGCTCCGACAGAAAGATAACAAAGCCTGTTGGACCAGAACGAATGGCGGTCTTTTATGCACTGAATGCACAAGAGAAGGCCTGAGGCAAATGTGTAGCCTGCACCGAAGATGCCCAGCAGCGGTGCTGCAGGTCCGATGGTGTAACGGAAGCCGCTTTCTGTAAAGGCGATGTTGGTGACGATCAAACCCAGCAGGTTCAAAACCGCAAACACCACGGCCAGCAGGTAGCCAAGCCGCACCAAAAGATAGTTTTTCCTTCCCAAGAGCTCTTGGGTAAAGTGAAAAAAGACAAAGGGAACGCCGATAATCCCCATGAGCATGATCTTGCTCCAGAATCCTGGTCCTGGTGGAAAATTGGTGCGCAAGAAAAGAGAGCTCAAACTCCAGATGATCATCAAAAAGAGGTAGTGGATAAAGAGCTTGGAAAGCTTTGGGCGGGGGCTTTTCCAGGCCAAGGGCAAGAGCGCACAATACGAAATGCAGGCAATTAAGGGAATGAGCAAGGTAATCTCCATAGCCGTTGCGATTCCTTCCATTGCTTATTTTTCAACCGTAGAGGCGATCATTTCCATGATTTTTGCTGGTGGATTGAGCCGGGAGCCTAAGCCGGCTGCCCAACTGAACTCTCCTCTGCCTAATTTTTCTCTCAACAGGTTTATAGTTCCTTCTGGAATGGCTTTCACCCGCAGGGGACGGTAGCCGACCATGGACTCCAAATCGCGATAATCTGAATCCACCCCTCTTAAGGCCAGGTGGATTTTTTCTTCAAGTTCTCTTGTGCTGTCAGGCTCTTGAACTTCCAAAATCAGCTCGATAAGGGGGTGGTTGTCGGCAAAGGCTTTGTAGGCAAGCCAGTTTGCATTGTCTATGCCGCTGAGGGCAAGGGCTTTGCCTAAAGCCCGTTCAGTGATCCTGGTGAAGCCGGCCAGATCAATGACATCTTCCACTCGGTCCTCGTAGATGATCTGGGGTAGGTCTATGTCCAGGGTTTCGTTGGTGCGGCTGAGGACTTTGATCATATCCCCTACCCTGTAGCGGACAAAGGCTCCGCCTTTGAGGTTGGTCACCACAAGTTCGTACCGCTTGCCAGGTTCAAGTTGAGAGAAGAGGACGGTCCGGGGCTCGTAGTTTGGATCTGCCTGGCTTTTGAAGTGTTCATCTTCCGGGATGAATTCCCAGAAATTCACATCCGGAAAGAGGATCATGCCGTTGTAGTCCCAGGTTTGGGTTGCTGCGAAGCCGATTTCTGTACCGCCGTAGATTTCCAGGGGCTTTACGCCCCAGTAGTGTTCGATTCTCTTTTTGTAGAAGCTCGTATCTGTGCCTGTGCAGATGATTCCTTTCAGGTTCCAAACGTCTTTTGGCAGAAATTCCCGCCTTTCCAGTTTGCTCCGCAAGTATCCGCAGCACAGGCGCAGCCAAGCTAGGGGGCTGAGTCCCCTTTGCCCTAAAGCGGCTATACCCTGTTTGACAAATTTTTCGCCAATCCGATCCAGCACTGCTGAAATGCCGAAAAACAAATCGATTCCGTAGTGGAGGCCCAAGCGGAAGCCTTCCAGGTTTTGCTGGTCGAAATCCATTTTTTCTGCTTCTGCCAGAGGCGGCAGATAGGCAAAAGGAAATTCGTTTTTTAAGTAATGCGGTACCATGCCGGTGAGGTACGGTGGCGGCGCCATGGCGTAGAGGAAGCTGGAGTTTTCCCGCAGGGAAAAACTGCCTTTTTTGCTGCAGATGGAAAAGATAATGGCTGCGATAAAGTTGTTGATCTGGGTCTGCACCCAGGCTGCTGGGTATGGTGCCCATTTTTGGTCATAGGAATCGAATTTGCCAGAGGTGCAAATCCAAAATTCAGGTTGAACAGCTAGGACGTCTGCTCTTTTTTCATCGAAATAGGGGAGGTAGTCTTCGTAGGTAGTCAGGGGAACGGTTTGACGGAATTCTTCTAGACTCTTTGGGAAGCTCTCTCTTAACAGTTTTTTGCCCAAGTGGCTATCTGAAAGAAGCTGCAGTTGTTCCATTAAAAGCCGCTCTTGGATTTCCATGAATTCAACAAGGGACAGTTCAATAAAGCCGCAGTATTTCAGCCAAGCTTCGTTAGTTTTTCCTTCTCTTAACAGCTCACACAGATTAGCCATGTCCTCCCTCCCTATCTACCTTGTTTGCCAAAAGCGTTGAAAGCTGAGTTTTGTGGGGAACAGAAACGGAACAGCTTTTCTATAGCGGGGGTAATCCTCAAAAATGTGCGGGAAAAGCCAGCGGTCTTGGATGAATATATAGACGAGATTCGCCAGGATCCAGAAAAAACCGCCTTGCAGAAGGCAGGCGGATCCTGTCACGAAAAACAAACCCACCAGCAGCATTACATGACCTAGAAAACCCGGGTGCCGCGTCAAGGCATAGGGGCCTTGTGCGGTGAGAGCTAGTTTTCCGCGGTATGTATTGGCCAGGGGTTTGAAGAAAAACAAACAATAGCAGAGCCAGCCAAGACCCACTAACAGGAGGGGCCAGCCAAAAATTTTTGCTTCCACAGGCAGCTGCAGCTGCTCCTCTGCCGCAGCAGCTGCAAGGATAGCAAAGCCGTGAAGTCCGTAGCCTAAGGCTGCTAAGAAAACTCGGTTGGGAAACAGCCGCAAAGAAGCAAGATCATAAAGAAGCAGAACGGATATACCTGCAAGCCCTAAAGCAACGTTACACATACTTAATAGTTCGTTAATTCGGCATTTTTTCCTGCTCATATTTAAGCTTGTTTGCTTGATGAGCATTTTTCTGCTTTCGGTGCAAAATTAAATTTCATCCCATGAAAACTGCAATAAAAATTGTCTCGTTGCTTGTAAACGCTGCAAGGCGGAGCGGTTAACATCTACTATATCTCTAAAACTGCGCGATTGTGCATATATGCCTTTACTCTCGAGAAATTCTATTCGACGTTCTGCGGTTTGCAGTAACACTTCATTGGCATTGATTGTTTCATGAAACGTTGATCTTGTGCACAATTTAACCTGCTGCCTTAATGAGTGGAGGTAATGCTTAAACGCTAGTGTTTCATTAAATTCAGTAGATGACGGCTGAACTCCTGAAAAAAGCAGCTCGATATATGGATTTAAAAACTCATTAGTTGGTTTTAATTCCTCGATAATATTGCTGTGAAAAGCAGCGTCTAAAAAGGGAATAGTATACTCAGACAAAGCTTGTGGATAATAGTACCATACATTTCTCTGCCTGATGTCATCCTCCCTACTCGATTCGTATTTATTTCTGGAAAACATTCGTACGTTTTGATATGTTCCTGAAGCTAAAGCATTTACCTTTGCAGCAGATAAGCATAATAGTTGATGATTGGCATTACTAACAATTACTTCTCTGTTTTGCAATTTAAGCCCTGCGCACAATTGCAGCAAATTAGACATCCATACAGGATGATCAACTAAATACTGATTATTATAAGGTTCTGCAGCTACATAATATCCATTTACGTCAAAATTATTAGTCAATTCTATTATTTCTTCAATATTGTCTTCTCCTTGACATAGTATTTCCCAAGGTATTGCTACAGTCAAAATAGCTTTTCTGTTTTTTACCACTTTCCTTGTAGCTTCTGACAATTTCAGACAGTCTCTCTTCCATAAGGAAAACCATTCTGAATCGAATTTGCGCATAATACCTGGAATAATAAATTTTTCTGCCGATATTATCGAGTTATAATACTCTAGCTTTTTTATCAGATCGACTACAGAACTATCATTTGAACCGAGAATTTCGTCTAAATTGTCGAGCCAGTACTCATATTTTATCAAATTTTTATGATTGCACTTGGGGAAATAGCACTGAGGATCAAACAGACAGGATACGTTAGCTTTAGCAAAGTCATTGCTCCAAATTTTTAATTGTTCAGGATAGATGTCACGGGGGCTTAAGATAACATTGACCCCACCCCATTCTTTGCTTAAATCTATAGTCAATTTTTTCATTCCATATCCAAATTGCAGGTATAATTCCATACTACACACCACCCAGTTTTAACGTAGGTAAAATTACGTTTAACCATTCCAACGCTTTTTTAGCAGTTGGTGGTCTGCGCGTTGGATGTTTTTGCATTAAAGTTTGAATAAAACTTATCAATTGCCGATTCGTATCTCCATCGATTAGAAAGTCCTGGGGTGTAATTGTTTTCGTTCTATACCATATATTCTGAATATCATTATCAAGAATAAATGGGTGTTGGCCAGTCATCGCCTCGAACAAAACAACGCCGATGGAAAATAAGTCCGTTCTTGAATCAATATCCCTCTTTCTATATTCGAAAAGCTCAGGCGCACCATATCCAGGTGTATGAGGACCGATTGATGCTCCTGTCGATGTTAATGATACTTTATTCAATTGCCTTGCTATTCCGAAATCTAAAAGGTAGTACTCGCCATCTGAACCATAAATAATATTATCAGGCTTGATATCCCTATGTACCACATTTATTTCTTCCAGCTGAACAACAATATTTAGCAATGTCCTTAACAATTTTATCCCTGAATGCAAACTGATTTTACCGCGCTTAATTATATCGGTTAGGATTTCTCCAGGAATAAATTGCTCAATGATACAAATATACCTCTCACCACTTTTTGATTCTATCTGCTTAATTTCAAAAATTCTAGGTACGTTCATAATTTTATTTTTTGTTACAATTTCTATTTCACGTTGGACTCGTAAATCTCTACTTTTTACAAGTTTTGCAATCACAGTTTGATTTTCATATTCAACAAGAAAAGCCTGTTTTTGACCGGTTGTAGGATATACTTTTAAAATCTTTTTGCAGCCAATCAAATCACAGATTTCTCTTTCTGAAAACAATTTAGACAGCCCCCGTCTGTAATGCTCTTCCAATCCATTCATTAAAGATAATGGACGTAAAGCTAACAGGAATTGAGGCTTTAATTGCTTTTGTCACTGTCCTGAAGCCGGTACTACATTTTACATATAAGCCGATGCCAAAGTTGTTAAATCTCATTATAGTATTTTCACGTGGGGTAGATACGACTTTAGATAATACATAGCTTTCTGATGCAAAATTTTTATTTAGCAACGCTTGTTGAAACACTTCTTCCCATTTGTCTATTTTTGCTTCAACAGCTTCTATCCTATTTAACTTGAGTGCCTCTCTATTTCTCAACTGCCACTTCTTATCTTTTCTGATAATAAGATTGGCATCGTAAAGCTTTTCTACACTTAACGCGGCTTTTTTCCAAGACATCCCTAACTGTTTGACTATGCCTGAAGTGTCTATGCTAAAAGTAACATATATATGATAAAGGGTTTTTAGATCTGACAAATCCAAATCAAATCTAACGTCCGCCCAGCTATCAAAATTATCAGGGTTATATTCCGCAAATACTATATCAGGATAAGATTTGCCGATTTTCGGCTCAACAAAAATAGCCAATTTATTAGTTGGTGAAGGGTTAAAAGTATTTTTCTTAAAGCTAATAAATTGCTGAACTAATTCCAGTTCCTCGCCTGGAGTTTTCCTTCGAGTAGTAACTCCTATATTAGGATCAGAATTGAATATTTCTATTATATCCCTCAACATGTATCACCCCAAATCAAAAACTACCATACGTTCCAACGAACTTAATAGTTTTCTTTGAACAAAATGAAGTGCGGCAGTATTGAACAATCGTCTTAAATTTTCTATTGAAACAGCTATGCTCCAATAACTACTAATTCTAATTCGCTAGCATGATTGTTTTTCCTGCTGCGTATGGTAAGTAATCTAAACACTACGAAAGGAAAGAATTGAAGATCTCTTACTAGACAAATGCAATTCCAATGACTGATTTAGGAACGTTCATTTGAACAGAAGCCTAAATGTGCTGTTGCGATTCCAAATAAGCTTTTCAGATACTCTACTCCCCCTCTTTTGACAGAACAATCGAAAACAAACTGTAACCATCTATTAAAATAATTTCCCAGTAAACTTCTATTGCACTTTACCATCATAAAGCAATAACTTAGAGTGAGGGAAAGATGCTCTTTAATCTAGTCTAGGGTAAAAGGCTCACACTTTCCTATGATACCTTTTTTGTGGTCATAATAGCAATTAAAAGTATCAAAAAAAGCATATGCAAAATGCCAATCCTTGTAATAAAGTGCATAAAAATGCTTGTAAATATTTGCGGGTGTGTATACAATAAAACTTACATTTCGAACCCTTTGAGGCAGAACTCTCCTATTTTTTAAGCACGTAAAATCAAGGCTTTGGGAGGGGTATACCTCCATACTTAAAAACTTTAGCTAAGTTGTCGTTGGGTTTGACCCATAACCGCATAGATTCATTTCCTGTCTTGTAACAGACAACCATATTTTCATGTAGTAGCTCTAACAGACGCTTGCTAGTTGGTTTCCGTGTTTTAACTCCACCGACGAGCCTGAGAGTATCTTGGCTTTTTTCAAGTGCTAGCCTTACACGCCTTTGCAATATAGTAGCAATAAAAGCTGCCATGGTGAACAAGATAACCAGCGCTCCGATTCGATGTGGTTTATCAACGAAAATACCACCGGTGAGCTGCGGATCCTTTAAAAACCGAAAATTCCTCTCAACATGAACTTGATCTTTGTATTCACGAAACACCTTTTTAGCAGTCCAGCCTCTCGTTTGAAGCAGGTTTGTCATTATTACGAATGATGAGGCTTTGGCTTTCATTTGGTCTATTGCTTCTTGATTGGGCTCAATAATTTGAACTTTGACTTTATACGTTACGATGATTTCTGGTAAAGAGCCTTTTTTAGGTCTTCCTCTCTCTCGCTTTTCAGTGTGCGTTTCAATAACGGTTCCAGTAAGCTTATGGTTGCTGTTAGCATGTTTAGAATGAAAATTCTTCAAGGCTTTTTCTGCATCAATTCGGCAATTGAACTCTTCTTTTTCAAGCTTAGCTATTTCTTTTGCCAATTGGTTTTTCTCTTTACTCAGCATATCGTCAATCTTTCTGCTTTTTCTGATGTCCATTCTATCAGAACGGAGGACGATAAACCTATACAACCTGCCTCCAAGTCTAGCGTAAAGGTCTTG
>LFRM01077108.1_pt1 | contig 12727 bp, 14 predicted proteins | sample 618341 | NCBI WGS metagenome assembly LFRM01 (sample SAMN03654438, study PRJNA283298) | anaerobic digester metagenome | isolation source: pool of bioreactors CSTR01a, CSTR02a, and CSTR03a thermophilic anaerobic... | place: Denmark: Kgs. Lyngby | collected 2014-05-21
GTACATCATTAGAACTTAATCCATTTCCACCTTCATCTACTAAACATACAGAATATGTATAACTTTTTTTATCTCCGTCATATTTAACGCATACCTGACTATTTTCTGTATACTTTTTTCCAAAAGGAGACTTTGTATTACTTCCCTTTTCTAATTTAATAGCAGTTAATACTTTACATTCTCTACTACCATCTGTTGGTAATAAAGATGCATCTGTTAATGTCATCATTCTTAAGCCATCTACAAATTCATTGGCTGTTGCTACATAAGCATTTTTTCTTGAATTTAATATAGCTGCACTTATACTTGGTATTGCTATTACTAATATTATTCCTAATATGACTATTACAGCTAATAATTCTATTAGAGTAAATCCTTTTTTATTTTTATTCTTCATATTTTTATCCTCCTATATTAAGTATATATAAAAAACCTTGTTTTGACAACAAGATTTATCTTCTTTTTCCTTCTTCTTTAGTAGTTCTTTTTCCTTCTTCTTTAGTAGTTATTTTTTCTTCTTTATGCGTGAATAATCTTAATTTTGCTTCATTTTCTAATATTGCTAATTTTTTTTCAGTCAAATCTACTTCTTTTTTATCTAAAAGATGTCGGTTTTTGTTTAGTAACTCTTGTCTTATTTTTTCTATTTCAGTTAAAGCTGCCATTAATCCTTCTGGATTTTCATCATCTGATTCATACATATTAGATAAAAAATTAAGTAAATAATCAAAACGTCTTTTTATTTTTTTAGTTACTATTTTAGTTATCAATGATGGATTTATAATAATTACTTTATTAATATTAATACTATCGGGAATTTTAACATTGTTCTTTGGTGTTAAATTGTAACCTTTTATTTTATCGTATTCATAATAAGCTATTTCATTTGGATTTTTACCTTTAACAATAAAAAACTTTTGATTTTTCATATTTTACTCTTTACCCCCTATTGATTTAACAAATCCTTTCGCTGTTTTTCTGTGATTTTATGTCTTTGTTCTAATCGATATTTTGCTATTTCCTGATGATTTCCATTTATTAATACTTCTGGGACCTTTAAACCTTGATATTCTCTTGGTTTAGTATAAGTTGGATAATCTAGTAAGTTATCATTAAAAGATTCATTTATTAATGATTCTTTACTTATACTACCTTCAATTAATCTAATCACGCTGTCAGCAATAACCATACTTGGTATTTCTCCCCCAGTTAAAATATAATCCCCAATGCTTATTTCTTCGTCTATAATTGTTTTAATTCTTTCATCAAAACCTTCATAATGACCACAAAGAATTATTAAATGTTCATAATTAACAAATGATTTGGCTTTTTGTTGACTATATACTTCTCCTGAAGGAGTTAACATAATAATATGACTTTTTTCATTTTTAATGGCTTTAATACAATCAAAAATAGGTTGACACATTAAAACCATGCCACCACCACCACCATATGGAGTATCATCTACTTTATTATGTGGATCAAGCGAGTAATCTCTAAAATTTATAATATTTACAGTAACTAATTTTTTATCAATAGCTCTTTTTATTATAGAAGTAGTTAAAAAACCATCAAACATTTCTGGAAATAAAGTTAATATATCAATTTTCATTATATCAATCCCTCTATATATTTAAGATATATCTTTTTATTTATAAAGTCAATTTTTCTAATTAATTCTTCTTTGTAGGGATATAACATTATTTTGTTATTCATATTAATCATTAAACAACTGTAATTAATGGCAGTTGTTTTGAATCCCTCTATTTTTCCTTTCGTTTTTCCAATAATAGCTGTAAAACCAATTAAATCTTCCTCTAAATATTCATTATCATTCAATTTTAAATCTTCTGGTTTTATATAAACTTTCTTTTTTTTATAAATCAAAACATCATTTATATTATTTAGTTCATCTAATAAAACCATATCATAATCTTTGTGTTTTCTATAAGACATTATTGTATTTTTTTGATAAAAATCTCCTATATAAATATTTTTAAAAGGAATAAAAACTTTTTCTTTGTACTTAAAAGCAGATTTGATTTTTAATTCTCCTCTAATTCCATGCGTATTAACTATTTCACCAATATATATATATTTCATTTTATCTCCTATTCAATTCATATAATAATATACTAGTTGCAACAGCAACATTTAAACTTTCGACTTGAGAGTTAATTTTTATATATAAATTAAGATCAGCTAGTTTAGTAATTTCATTATTAACTCCGTTTCCTTCATTACCTACTATTAAAGCATATTTATTTAATTTATTGTTTTTTATTGTTTGAACATCTATGCCTTTAACTACATTAGTACTAAATATTTTATACCCCTTTATTTTTAAATCTTTTATTAAAGGAATTACAGGTTTTGTAACAATATTAATATGAAATAACATTCCTTGAGTTGCTCTTATAACTTTAGAATTATATAAATCGACAGTACCTTCTCCTAAAATAATAGTATCTACATTAAAAGCTTTAGCACTTCTTATAATCGTTCCCAAATTCCCAGGATCTTGAATATTATCTAATATCAAAATCTTATTACCTAATTCTTTATTTTGAGGTTTTATTTGACATAAAGCTATTGCAGTTGGAGGAGTATCTAAAGAAGATAATTTGTGCATAACATTCTTTGAAACATGAATTATTTTAGTATCTAAAGGTAAAGATTCTTCTGCCAATAAAATTATCTCTTTAACAAGACCTTGTTTGTAGGCTTCTAAAATTAAATGTAATCCCTCTACTAAAAAAGTTTTAGTTTTCTCTCTATTTTTATGTTGTTTTAATTTAATCAATTCTTTAACATGACTGTTATCTAAACTAGTTATAACCATCTTTTCACCTACTTATATTCATTTAATTCTTTTCTAATTTTTTTATAATTGGGATAGTTTTCTTCAACTAATTGCCAGAATTTATAATTATGATTATGATAAATAAAATGTGCTAATTCATGAATAATTACATAATCTAAATATTTGGTATCTTTTTTTATTAATTCTAAATTAAGAGTAATCTTGTTTAATTTATAATTACAAACTCCCCATCTAGTTTTCATTTTTCTAATTATCAAATTAGGATAAGGTATTTTTCTATTAAACTCTTGGTAACATTTATCTAGATGTTCTTTAAATACTTTTTTAGCACTTTTTAAGTATAACTTATCAATATTTATATTTTTAGGTATATAAATAGTATTTTTAGTTACAAATAATTTGGTATCATTTGTTAATTCTAATTTATAGTTTTTACCTAGATAATGAAATTTATTATTGTAATTAATTTTATCTTCTTGTTTTGCTATCATTTTAGTTATATAAACAATATTTTTATTAATTAATTGTTTAATATTATAATCAGTAGAAAATTTAGGAGTTGTAACATATATTTTTAAATTTTCTTTTACTCTTAAATAGGTATTTTTATTATGAGGTTTTTCTATAACTACAATGTCATAAGTTTGATTATTAATTTTTACTTGCATAAAACCACCTATCTCTATTCTACTAAAAAATAATCTAAAAATAAAGAAAAAGATACTTATTCAGCATCCTTCTTACTTATTACTTCTTGGCCTTTATAAGAACCACATTTTTTACATACACGATGAGGTTTTACCATTTCACCACAAGTAGGACATTTTGTAACTGTAGTTGCTTCAATTGCATTGTGCGATCTCCTCATTCTTTTTCTTGTTTTGGAAACTCTTCTAAAAGGTACTGCCATTTTTATCATCTCCTTCCATTTCTTTTAAAATGTTAAATGGATTTTTTCCTTTATTTAAATCTTCTTCGTTAATTAGACGCCATCCATTACCTTGAAGATTTATAGTACCACAAGATTTTGTATACCTAGATGGTACTTCTAATATAATATTTTCCCACAAAATAGGCATAATTTCAAGACTATTTTGATTATTATTATTAATTTCTATTGTTTCATCTACAACATTAATTGTAAAAGGATAAATAATATCTTCATTAGTTACAGAATCTAAAATAATCATCTCACCTTTTATTTTTATATTTAGAATAAGATTGTTTTTGTAATCTTTGGTAAGATAACCTTCAATATTAATTTCATTTAATGATTTAATATCAGTATTTAAAAATGCATTAGGTTCAAACGAAATAATTTCTTTTATAATAATACTATCTTGATTATTATTTAAAAGAGGTTTGATATCTATTTTCATATTAATCCCTTTCTATTTCTTTAAAAATATTTTAAGAGGAGCATTTTTTCTTCTTGATTTTATTTTATTTAAAGCATTTAATTCAATTTGTCTAATTCTTTGTTTTGATAAATCTAGTTGTTCACCTACTTCTTTTAAGGTTAAAAATTTTCTACTTTCTAAACCGTATCTTTCAATCAAAACTGTTTTTTCACGATATGTAAGGCGGCTTTGTGTAAAAGACTCATAAAGAATCTCCTTTAAAACATTGTTTTCTACTTGTTCTTCAACTGAAAATTGATTAGGAACGTTAATAAGTTTATCAATTGATATATAATAATCTTCTGGTGTTGTGTTATTATAATTATCATTTCCTTGAAGTGAAATACATGAATCAAATAAAAGTAATTGATTAACTGTAGAAACAGACATTTTGGCAGAATCGGCTATTTCTTGTGCTGATGGTTTACGTGATAATTCAATTTCTAGTGAATCCTTGATTTTTTTAACTTCTCGGTATTTTTTAGCAGTTTTTGAATCAAATCCATTATTATTAAGAACGCCTAATTCGACATTCAAAGCATTAGTTATTTTTGGTATAGCATATGTAGAGAATAAACACATTTTATCAAATTGAAATTGCTTAATGGCTAAATCTAATGCTAAAACTCCAGCACTAATAGCTTCGTCTTCTGTTAATTGATTATATATAGTATTTTTGTTTTTAACTGAAATTATTAAAGAAATATTTTTTAAAATATAGGCTTTTTTTAATTGTTTATCACCTTTTTGGATTTTTGATATAATCTCATTATCAATTAAACGTCTAAATGTTGCAATTAAATTAGCTTTAGTTTTAGTTTCTTGATCTGTTTTAAATGCTAATTCTAAATTTTCTAATATTTGATCATAGAATTTTTTTTCTAAATTTAAAACTGAATATTCTTCAATTACCTTATTAATTTTTTCATAATCTTGAGTTTTTATTGTTGTCATATGTCCTCCTTTTAATTTCAAACTAATTCAAATACATTATTTTGCATTATTTTTAATAAATTGTCAAGTTTTGAAACTTTTTTAGAATAATAATTTTTCCAATATATTATATAATACAATATAAATTAATATGTTTCAACCAGTTTTATTGTAAAATCAAGTAAATTAAGCTATAATAACACTAGGAAGTGATCAAATGGCAAGTGTTGGAATCATAGCTGAATATAATCCATTTCATAATGGTCATTTATATCATTTAAATAAAGTTAAAGAAATGTTTAAAGATCATGAAATTATTGTTATTTTAGGTGGTAATTTTCTTCAACGTGGTGAAATAAGTGTTTTAGATAAATGGGATAAAACAACTTTAGCACTTAAATATGGCGCAGATTTAGTTGTTGAATTACCTTTTCCATTCGCAACTCAATCAGCCGATATTTTTGCCAAGGGTGCAATTAGTTTGTTAAATCATTTAAATATAGATTATTTAGTTTTTGGAAGCGAATCAAACGACCTAAAAAAACTAACTAATATAGCTAAAGCAATGAATTCCTCTAAATATAATGTTCTTTTAAAAAAAAATATTGATTTAGGACTTAGTTATCCTAGTGCTAACAGTAAAGCTATTGCATCTTTAACAAATTATAAAATAAAAACCCCTAACGATATTTTAGGAATAGCGTATATTAAAGAAATTATGCTTTCTGAATCTAATATTAAGCCTTTAACTATAAAAAGAACTAATGATTATCATAATAAAGATTTATTAAATTCAATCACTTCAGCTACTTCTATTAGAGAAGCATTAAAAAATAATCAAAATATAAAAAAATATGTTCCTACTAAAACCTTTAACTTATTAAAAAACTATCAAATATTAAATAGAAACTTTGATTTATTAAAATATCAAATATTAAATAATTTTGCTGTTTTAAATGAGTTTTTAGGAGTCGACGAAGGTATTGAATATAAAATTTTAAAAAAAATTAATCAAGTTAATTCATTAGATGAACTAATTAAGGCTATAAAATCTAAACGTTATACTTATAATCGTCTTAATAGAATGTTTACTCATATTTTGTTAAGTTATACAAAGAAAGAAAATCAAAGATTTAGTAAAATCGAATACATAAGAATTTTAGGTTTTAATAAAAAAGGACAAGCTTTTTTAAAAAAACACAAAAAAGATATTACTTTACCTATTGTAACTACTTATAGTAAAAATAATCATCCTATGTTAAAATATGAAGAAAAAATAAGTAATCTGTATTATTTAATAAATAATCTTGATAGAAAGGAAGAACATAAACAAAAAATAATTATTATATAGGAGGTGTTATGGGAACATATAATTTAGAAAATAAATTATTTCATGGTATTCGTAATAATATTAATACTGATTTAATTTTTTTAGAAGCTATTTTTAGAAATAATAAGATAGTATGTCGGAAGTTTAATCCTTTTTATATTCATTTAGCGCCTAATAATTTTGCCGGTAATGATTATGTTTGTTTAGCTAGTAAAAAAAATATTATAGATTTCGATTATAGTACAATTATTAATGATATAATTGAAAATCTAAATAATAAAGAACAATTAAGAAATATAAAAAATGATGTTGAAATAAATATTCTTACTTGTATAAATGAAAGAAACGCATATTTTAAATTTATTGAAAGAAATATATCTTTAATTATAAATCCAAATGGTCAAGAAATTAAAACCGTTTTAACAAATATAGATCAAAATCTTTTAAACTTAAATGGTCCAGTTAGATATACTAACTTAACTGGGGAATATCATGTAAAATATACACTTGATCTAGAAAATGTTACTGCTATAGGATACCCCCTTCATGTATTAGAATCTTTAAATCATATTAAATTTTTATTATACGATATGGATGAGTATCAATTCTATAAAAATAAAAACGATATTGAAACAAAAAAAGAAAAAATAAAAATACTAATAAAAAAATATAATTTACCTTTTTCTATTATCGATACTCATAAAAAAGAACTTATTGATTAAATAAGTTCTTTTTGACATTTAGGACAAAAATATGTTCCTCTTGTGCCTATTTTAACTTTCAATATTTTTTCATTACACTTAAAGCAATTTTTATTTTTTCTCCCATGTACTGCTAATTTATTTTGAAATGAACCTGGTTTATTTTCATCAAAAACATAACTCTTTATTGTAGTACCACCATTTTTAATAGCATCTGTTAAAATTAATTTGGTATTATTTATAATATTTTCAAGATCCTCATCAGTTAAATCTTTTCCTTTTTTAAAAGGGTTTATACCACTATAAAAGAGTATTTCATCCGCATATATATTACCAATACCCGTAATAATGGATTGATTTAATAATAAAGTTTTAATAGGTAAATTAGATTTAAATTTATTTTTTAAATAATTAATATTTAAATTATTATCCCAAGGATCTAATCCTAATTTACTAAAAATATAATAATTGTCTAAGTCTTTCTTTTTAAGTAAATGCATTTTTCCAAATTTTCTAATATCATGATATCTTAAATGGTAATTATTACTTAAATGAAAAATTATATGTTCGTGTTTTAGTAATGGAGTATCTTTTTCTTTATAAAAATATTTGCCTTCCATTCTCAAATGAGATAATAATACATAATCGTTTAAATCGAAAATTAGCCATTTCCCTTTTCTAGTAATATCATTAATAGTTTGATTAGTTAATTGCTTTTTAAAGTTAGAAATATCAGGATATTGGATAATATTGTTCCAATTAATTGTTACTTTTATTATTTTTTTGTTTAGTATTTTTGATTTTAGATTTTCTTTAATTGTTTCCACTTCTGGTAATTCGGGCATTATAACACCTACTTTGCTTCATACCAATTTTGGCCATAAGAAATATCAACCTTTATTGGTACTTTTAATTTATAAGTATTTTCCATAGTATCTTTAATAATCTCTTGAACTTCATCTAATTCGTCTTTAACAATATTAAATACTAATTCATCATGAACTTGAATTAATATTTTACTTTTTAATTTTTTTGCATTAAATTGTTCATATATTTCAATCATGGCTTTTTTTAATATATCAGCGCTACTGCCTTGAACAGGAGTATTTAAAGCCATTCTTTCACCACTACTTCTAATCATATAATTAGAATTACTTAGTTCTTCTATATTTCTTTTACGATTCATAATAGTTTTTACATAACCTGTTTCATATGCTGTTTTAATAACTTGATCCATGTATTCTTTAATGCCAGGATATGTCTCTAAATATTTTTTAATAAAACTGGAAGCTTCTTTATAATCAATACCTAAATCTTCTCCTAAACCAAAACCACTTATACCATAAAGAATTCCAAAATTAACTGCCTTAGCTTTTCTTCTTAGTTCTTCTGTAACAGCTTCTTTTTCTACATGAAAAACATCAGTAGCTGTTTTAGTATGAATATCTTCTTCGTTTTTAAAAGCCTCAATAAGGTCTGTTGCGTTGGCCATATGAGCCAGAATTCTTAATTCAATTTGAGAATAATCACTAGATAAAATAAGGCTATTTTGAAAAGGAATAAAAGCTTTTCTGATTAAACGACCATATTCTAAACGAATAGGAATGTTTTGTAAATTAGGTTTAACGCTTGAGAGTCTTCCTGTTCTTGTTAACGTTTGGTTAAAAATAGTGTGAATTTTTCCATCTTCTGATATTTCATTTATTAAACCAACAATGTAATTAGTATATAACTTAGATAAATTACGATAATTAAGAACTTTTTCAATAATTGGATTTGTGTGAACTACTTTATCTAAAATATCTTTGCTAGTAGAATAGTTTCGAGCTTTGATTTTTTTAGGATAAGGAATATTTAATTTATTAAATAAAATCTCGCCTAATTGTTTTGGAGATAAAATATTAAATTCTTCCCCAGCATTATTATAAATTTCTCTTGCTAATATTTCCATCTTGATTTTAATTTCTTCACCAAACGAAATTAAATAATCTTTATCAATATTAACTCCAGTATATTCCATATCGGCCAATACTTTAGCTAAAGGAATTTCAATTTTATTATATAAATTAGTCATCTCCTCTTTTTCTATTTCATCTAATAAAATAGAATATGTTTCATAAATAAATTGAGCTTTAATATGACTATTATCGGTTATGATTTTTGTTTCTGGTAACTTTAATTTAGTTAAAGAACCATAAATATTATCATAAAAAGGCATATTATAATTTTTATTATTAGCTAAATAAGCAATATCGTCTTTAATATTATAGTTAAGTAAATAACCCATAATCATTAAATCATTGTCAATATTATTAATTGCAATATTATAATACTTAAAAATGACTAAAAGCTTTTTAAGATCATATGTATATTTTTTATATGAATCAGTAAAAACTGTGCTATCTTTTAATAAATCAAAGGAAATATAATAAGCAAAATCTTTGCCATAAATACTAACTCCTATAGGTTTGTCTTTATGATAATTACTACCTAGTATTTCGATATATATAGAATAATCACTATTAATAATAATCTCTTCGATATTAGTAATTATTTTATAATTATTAATAGTTTTATTGTTAATCTCAGAATCTTTATTATATTGTTTTTTTAATAAAGAATAAAATTCTAAATCTTCAATAATTTTTATATACGATTTTTCATTAATTCCTTTATATTTAAACTTTGTAATATCTAATTCAATTGGTGTGTTTTTATAAATTGTTGCTATATCATAACTCATGTATGCATTATTTTTATCATTACGTAATTTTTCTGCAACACTACCTTTTATATCATCAATATTGTTATATATATTATCAAGAGAATGATATTCTTTTAGTAGTTTTAAAGCAGTTTTTTCACCTATTCCTTTAACACCAGGAATATTATCTGAAGGGTCTCCTTGTAAAGCTTTTAAATCAATTATTTGTAACGGGGTCAAACCATACATGTTTTTTAATTCTTCTTTGTTTACATAAATATGATCTACTTGTTTTAATAATTTTACAATAACTTTATTACTTATTAGTTGAAGTAAATCTTTATCACTACTAATAATAGTTGCCTTAAAATTAGGACTATTATCAACTTCTTTGGCTAATGTACCAATAATATCATCAGCTTCATAATTATCAACCTCAATATAACTAATTCCCATAGTTGTTAATATTTCTTTTGCTATCGGAAATTGTACTTTTAATTCATCGGGCATTTCTATACGTCCAGCTTTATAAGAATCGTATTTATCATGACGAAAGGTTTTACCTTTATCAAAAGCTACTACAATATAATCGCTTTGTTCTTCTTTTATAATTTTATTAATCATATTAACAAAACCATAAATTGCATTTGTAGGAAAACCTTTAGAATTTTTCATCATGTTTCCAGAATATGCGGTTGCATAATAACTTCTAAATAATAAATTATTACCATCAATTAGTATAACTTTTTCCATTTTATCACCTATTAAATTATATCATGTATATTATTTTTTATAAATAAGATGTTTTCCATTATAAGTAGTTATAATGACTCGTTAATTAATAAAGTTGGTCTAAATCCATACCAAATATATGGGCCTCCATCATATTCTTTAAAAACAAACAGTACTGCCCCAAAACCAGTGCTGTTACCTCCCCCGCGATAAAACCAAGGATCTTTTGAAGTAGGGAAAAAAGCTCCAATAGTATACCAACAATAATTTGAATTTGGAACATTACTAGTCTCATATAAAGCATCACCATAGTAAATATTAGAATATTGTGTATAACGATCAATATATTTATCTTCTATATCTAATAAATTTATTTCTGAAGCACCTGATATATTGGCATAATTTCCCATAACCATTTCCCAAGATCCTCCGACCATATCATACACTCCATAAATATTACCTGTGGTGCTGGCTTTTACACCATTAACTGTTTCATAAGAATTAATACATGTTGAAGTATTTATTGCTTGTTCGCTATCTCCTGCACAACCTGTAATAAATTGACTTGTTGGATTAGTCCAAACTCTATAAAGATCGGTTCCATATTGTGATTTTGCTAAATAAACTATTGCTCCCCATTCTACATTCTTTACCAAATGTGTATCTAAACCCTCTCCACTATTTCCCCATCCGTAAATCGGATTGATTTCCATGTTTCTGGTTGATTTAAATGCATTGCCTATTGCAACATAACGCCAAGCAATTTTATTAGGTTTTAATTCTATTTCTTTATTTGGAGTATTATCCCCCGCTGCATTATTAGATACTCCTGTTTTAGGAGAAGCTTCAAATTTAGCTATCCAAAAACCGGTTAATTCAGTTTCTCCAAAAGTAAAAGCAGGATGATTTGTCCATTTATTATTAGAAGAATTTGCTGTTTTGTCAGTTTCAATATTACCGATTACATTTGAATTCCAATCATCGTCAAAATTTTTAGAAAACTGAATTTCAATATTACCTTCGGATGAAGAATGCCATCCAGATTTAATTGTATAAATAAATCTGGGAATCCAAACCCACATACTTCCATCTTCTGTTTTCGCATTTGCCCATTGTTTTGAATTATAATTATACCAGTTAGGATTGTTTTTTGTAGTTTCAATCCAATCACTTCCATTCCATATTATAGGAGTCATTCCTATTATAAGTTTTGGTTTATTAACACCATGAAACTCATCATATTCACTAACATCTATTTCGTTTTCACTACAATTAGCATTCCCTATTTTAACATCTGATTTTGATAGATTTAGTACATCATTAGAACTTAATCCATTTCCACCTTCATCTATTAAACATACAGAATATGTATAATCTTTTTTAGACTCTTCATATTTAACACATACTTTGCTATCTGATGCATATTTCTTTCCAAAAGGAGACTTTGTATTACTCCCTTTTTCTAATTTAATATCGGATATGGGTACACATTTTGATTCTTCATTTGTTGGTAATAAAGATGCATCTGTTAACATCATCATTCTTAAGCCATCTACAAATTCATTGGCTGTTGCTACATAAGCATTTTTTCTTGAATTTAATATCGCTGCACTTATACTTGGTATTGCTATTACTAATATTATTCCTAGTATTACTATTACAGCTAATAATTCTATTAGAGTGAATCCTTTTTTATTTTTCATAAAATCTCCTAATAGTTTTTTTCTACTATATTAAGTATATATAAAAAACCTTGTTTTGACAACAAGGTTTTTTATATATTTAATTTAACTAATATAACATCTTCGCCTATTTTAGTAATCGATTCCCAACAAATTTCTGTATCTATTTTCTTTTTTGAAAAAGTAAAAAAGTTTTTATCTGGTTCTATTAAAGTAAATCCTTTTTTATTTTTCATATTTTCACCTATTAAATTATATCATATTAGTTTTAGTTACAAAAGAACTTAATCATATTTATAAGTCAGGGGATGTTGATAGTTACCACCTGCTACTAATCTTTGTATTCTTAAAGTATGAAGATATGAACAAGCAATAGTTAAGATAATTAAAATTCCAATAACTATTATCTTTTCTAATATTT
>LFRM01028412.1_pt1 | contig 12723 bp, 14 predicted proteins | sample 618341 | NCBI WGS metagenome assembly LFRM01 (sample SAMN03654438, study PRJNA283298) | anaerobic digester metagenome | isolation source: pool of bioreactors CSTR01a, CSTR02a, and CSTR03a thermophilic anaerobic... | place: Denmark: Kgs. Lyngby | collected 2014-05-21
CTTCATCACACGCGACCATTATCAACGAAGGTAACTACATTAAACCTCACACGATTACACGAATTGAAATTGAAGGACAAGATCCAATTATTCCTCAATATGCTGAGACGAATGCGATTTCAGCAGAAGCTGCTTACCTAGCAGCTTACACCATGGGTGAAGCTGTCAATGCCCCTATTTCCGGTGGTACTTCAGCAACCCGATTAAAACAAGGCTACCCAGTCTATGGTAAGACCGGTACGACTGACCACGATGCTACCTTCGTCAATGTTGGCATTCCTGAAGGAGCTGGTAAGGATTCATGGATTGTAGCTTCGACCTCTCAATACACTAACGCTATCTGGTATGGTTATGATAGTTCCAGTGAGGGTGACTACCTGAAGAACCCTGTCGCTGCCGGTGATTTAACCGCTGCGATGGCCAATTATCTCCTAGATGCCCTTGAACCTACCTATACACCGACTGCTATTCCTCGTCCTGCTGGCGTTACCAGCATTACACATATTAAGGGTGTCTTCCCTTACGCAAGACCTATCGAAGGTATGGATTCAAGTCTGATTGTAACAAGCTTAGTCAAGTCTGAATATGCGACTTTGACAGACTACGCCGCTCCTGAACTCGATAACTTAGCAACCCAAACAGTCACCTCCAGCAAGCTATTCCTTGGCGGACTGGAACTGAATATCACGATGACGCCATATCCTGATCAAGACATGCTAGTCGTCGCAGAAGACACGAAGGAAATGAGCGCAACCAATGCCAGTGGTGCCACCTTGACCCGAACCGGTCGCCGTGCTTTTGACCCTTCATGGATCTTTGGAGCCGTGCGCTATGGAACCGAAGTCAAGATCAATGGTGCTGTCGTTGAGACCGTGGTCGACGAAAAGAATTCCAGAGAAGTTCGACTCAGTAATGTTCAAGCCAATCAGAATATTCAGGTCTGTTCCTTCTACCGTTGGGATAAGAACGATGACATCCGCTCAAACGAAGTCTGTGAGACCATCAACAGCGGTGAAGCTTCCTTAGTCTTCCCTCGTTTCGCTGGATTACCAGTTTCAGATTTCACTAAATGGATCGAAACCAACTCCACAGCAAACTATAGCTTAAAGATGACAACACCTAGCCGAAGCGATCAAGTCGGCAAAATCAGCAAGGTTTCCCCTGATTTCTCCAATAAGGATAGCGTTGAGAAAACTCAACTCGATGCTTCAACCTTCACCGTTGAGTATTTCGATCAAGAAATCAACTCAGCCAACATTGTCAATCAATCGGTTAGTGCAGTACGGAACCAGTTCCGTAACAAGATTACCATCCCAGCAGATGTAGACAACAACGCGACCATCACCTCCTTTACCGTTGGAGGTAAGACATTCAACGCTTCCTCAACAGGAACCTTCCTCTTGAGTGAGCTAGCCTCTAGCAATTATGTTCTTACGGTACAGGCTGAAACCAGATAACACAAAAAACACATCAGATCTTATTTGGATCTGATGTGTTTTAATTTTCAAAACGATATTTTTGAAACGGATACTCCCGACAGAAGGAAGTAAAGGGACAACCAAGGCATTCGGGCTTTTTAGCCTTACAGCGATACCGTCCAAAGAAAATCATGGAATGGTGTGCTTTCGACCATCTTAGTTTGGGGAACTTTCTGTTCAGTTTCCTCTCAATGGCTTCCACATCATCATTGGCATAGGCAAGCCGCAGGCGTTTACTGACGCGAGAGACATGCGTATCAACAGCGATAGCCGGAACGCCATACCAACAGGAGACCACGACGTTTGCGCTCTTACGACCAATACCTGCCAGTGTCATCAAGTCTTCCTGATTATCCGGAATGATGCCACCAAAGGATTCAATGACTTGTTGAGCCAACAAGATAATATTCTTAGACTTATTGCGATAGAGACCCAGCGATTTTAAGATAGCTTCCACATCCTTCAAATCCGCTTGAGCCAGCTCATAAACGCTAGGATATTTCTCAAACAGGACAGGAGTGACTTTATTCACAGAAATGTCAGTGGTCTGAGCCGATAACAATACCGCGATCGTCAGTTCATAGGCATTGCGATGGACCAGCTCACACCAGGCATCAGGATAAAGTTTTTCTAGTTCATCCAGTATTTCAACAGGCTTCATTTCTTAGACCTGACAATTCTCTCAATGTAATTCATAGAAAGCTTCTGGTTAATGATGGCTTCCCTCAGACCATAGATGATGATTTTCTCATCAAAATGCGCACTCAAATCATTAAGCTTCAACATTTCCGCTGCACTTAACGGTCTACCAAACTCTTTTTCAAAAGCACTCAGTAGATCATGGGTTAGTTCATCATAAGGGCTACTTTGCACAAAGACCCCATCAATGCTGAAGGTAACCTCATGGTTATTGGTCAAAATATCGACCATGTTTCTGCTCATTAAACGGTGCAACAAGGTATCCAGCTCCTGATCCGTAATGGCTAGTTTCTTAGCCAATAAAGACGGACTGATTGTTTCCTGTTGCTGATTCAACAAATCGATCATCAACAAAAGCGCCATCTCTTGATGAGAGATGTTCAAGTGTTCAAACTGATCGATAATCCAATCTCGCCGATTGATGTGAGGCTTCTTCCACCACATACTAATCCCCCATTTCTATTCTAAACAACTCTTCATTGGTATTCATATCATAGTAGGTTTCACTATTTTCATCCACCTTAACAAAAACAACCTGTTCCTCATAGTAGCCATAATGCGACATGGTGTCCGGTAAAGCCTGGTATGGCGTCCGGTTAACCACTTGCCCATCGGCCAATAAGACAACAATGTTATCGTCAATCCTTACGATCGCATACACCTGTTGTAAGCTAAAACGATTCAAGATTTCACTGACTTCTTCATCGTTTTCTTTTTCAAACAACGTGACCGTATTTCTAAGCGCATGTTCCTGTGCCCTTGAGGGCCCAACGACTAGATCAATAACATTGAACAGTAAAAACAGCACAATCAGTGCAATGAGTCCGATAGTCACAAACAGCTGTTTCATAAACTAAACCCCTCTTCGTCTGATGAACTCGGAAGCGATCTGAGCACTTTGCTCAGAAGCATGAATCAAATATTCATTAAAGGCAATATCATTGCCATCGAGCACTGCGATATCTGATAGTGAGCGAAGGATAATAAAGGGTGTTTGAAACCTCGTACACACCTGAGCTATCGCGGTTGCTTCCATCTCACAGAAAAGCGCTAATGGGAAGTGTTCCTTAAGAAATGACACTTGCGCGCTTGTGGTAATAAACTGATCGCCACTCACTCCCCAACCGACATGGTACCTAAGATTCAATTCATCGAGAATTTCTTTCGTCAAATTAAGATCAATCGAAGTGGGAGCATAGGTATGACGGAGTCCACCCAAGTGTTCAGCACTGCTATCAAGGATAAAATCATTCTAGGACAGTTTATCGGCAATAACAATGTCGCCCACTTGCTGGTTTGTTTGAAGTCCGCCTGCCGAACCGATATTAATGACAAAATCAATCTTAAAATTATTCAGCAAAAAAGCGGTCGTATAAGCAGCATCGACCTTCCCTACGCCACTCTTAGCGATAATGATCTCATCATTCTCGTAATAAGTGACCCCTTTTCTCTCTTGTGGGAGCGCATTTGGATAGTATTTGAGTAAGGCACTGACCTCTTCGTCCATAGCGCCAATGATAGCAATCATTTAATCCCTCTTTCACAGATATAGAAATATTTCTCCCCCACCTGATAACCAGCGAGTGAAAAATCGGTAACGACTCTAAACTTAAAACCAACCTCTTCTAACAACGCTTCAATCTCTTCGCTAGCAAACACCGTCTGAACCACTTCTTCAATCGAAGGATAATCCTTGCCATCATAGAAATAGAAACGGTGAACCAGCTGATTCTGAACGGTATTGACACTCCAAGTGAGTGCCAAATCATCAACCACTGCTTCCTCGAGATACTCCTCTTCAAACTCGTCTAAACGATCCTTTGAATGCATATCGAAGACGAATCTACCATCACTTCCAAGATGCTTCATGACTTCGTTAAAGAAAGCTCTGATCTGATCGAGACTCGAAAGGTAATTGAGAGAATCACCAAGGCATAAGACTGTCTGGTACTGCTTATCGATATCCCAGGGTAAGGTAAAATCCCTTTGAAAAAGTTCACCCTTCACCCCTTTTTGTGCCGCCTGTGATAGCATCACCTCATCGATATCCAGACCATCACTCGCTAGCTTCTCTTGAAGAAGGAGTAATAGATCACCAGACCCGCACGCAACATCCAAGAGTGGACCTGAAACACCAAGCTCCACTAGGAAGCGATGATACTGGGACATGCCCTCAGGATCGCTAAACAAGGCGTCATAGACGCGCGGATAGTACCTCATGCGATAGAATCAATGCTGACGATGCAATCGCGCCAAAGCTTTTCGAGATTGTAGACCTTTCGCTCATCTTCCAAGAAGAGATGAATGACGACCTCATAGCCATCAATCAAAAGCCAACGGCTGGTCGTATCCCCTTCCATGGGGCGATACTGAACCTGTTTCTGATCCAAAAACTCTTGGGTATACGTTGCTAGTGCCTTCAGTAAGCGTGGGTTACTAACATGGGTCACAATCATGTAGTCCATGTAGGGTGACACTTCTTTCATGTCCAGGATGGTGATATCTTCACCTTGATATTGATCAATAACATTTACTAATTCTGTTATTAAGCTCATTCATTCGCTCCTTTGTTATCTCTGTATAGCTTCGCTTCTTTTTTGACAGCTTTAAATCCCTTAACCAGATCTCTCTTCGTCAGTTCAATAAAGCCCTCAGTATCGTACTTTCTAGTTCTCTCACACTTATCAGCAATATACAGCAACATGCCGGCAACGGACGTACTCTGTCCGCTGACATGGTGATAGATCGCATTGGTAAAGGTTCTATTCTTGATTTTGTAGACTCGACTCAAGTAGTGATGGCACGCAATCGCATGCCACGTATAGGGTGGATTCTTTTTATCTTCTTCACTCAGCAGACTCTCCAGCTCATGGTCCTTTTCCTTCTGTTTCATTAAATCATGAATCAGACCTAAACCATAATAGAACTGAGTATCTAAGTGGTAGTGCCTCGCAAACTCAGCCATCAACTTGGCTACCTCGATAGAATGTTGTACCCTGCTCTCATGGAGAAATTCACGGAGCATTTCCTCGCCATAAACCCCATGAATAATAATTTCATTCAGGATTGCCGGATGGGTCTCTTGTGATAAACCCTGACGGATCTGCGTGGAAGAGACCTCGAATGTTTCACCTGATAGTTTCGTGAACACATCATCGATTGGATCTAGCGTTCTAGGATAAACAACGACTTCGACAAGTTGTAATAACTCCTGCTCGTCTTTCCACTGATTAAACTGAACCGCCTGATCGGTACCTATCAATAACACAAAAGTGATACCCGGATATAAGCGTTGTAACTGTTTAATGGTATCAAATGTATAGTTGGGTTTAGGCATATCCTTTTCAATCGTCGTGACCTTCAGTTTCTTGAAAGGCTTGATCATCTTCTGGATAAACGATAGCCGCGTCTCATAGGGCGCTTGCTTGTTATCCTTCAGGGGTGCTTGGTCCGCCAAAATGAACCAACCCTCGTCAGCCTTCGTCTGCTTGATGGCGCTTTGGATCATCTTTAAGTGTCCATAATGGATGGGGTCAAAACTACCGCCGAAAAGAACTACTTTCTTCATACCAGTTTGATAAGTTTTTGTTTGGAAGCACGATAGAAAATAAGCTGCCTGCCGATTTTGAAGACAAACTCACTGCGAGTCCGTGAACTGATATCTAAAATGAGCTCTTCAGTTATGTCATTGTTATTTTGAAGCACCGATATTTTGATGAGTTCGTGGGCCTTCAAGGCTTGCTCGATGGTCGTCAAGAGGTTATCGGATAAACCATCCTTACCAATTTGAATGATTGGTTTCAAATCGTGAGCCAACGCTTTTAATTGCTTTTTTTGATTCGCTTTTAACATTAGATGTACGCCCTTCGTGTTGTCACTGTGACTTCTTTAGGAAAATAGGTCGAAATTGCGCCGACATTACCAGTAATACAGATAAAGCCTACTTCATGAATGACGCAATCGAATTTGGGTTTGATTTGCTTTATGGAGTGTTGAACTAAACGGCTCCCCTTAATGCTGAGAAGGTCCTGTTGTAGACGTTCAACTTGGGATTCCGCCCTATCGAGTTTTGTCCGATGGACTTTGATACCCAAAGGCAGATAACAGGTGACCGACAAGTCTTCCGCATCGCTAAAGGCTATGTAGCCCAAACCACCGATGAACATGGCCTGATTGCCATTGAGCTGGTAGTTGATAGGCTTAATAGGTTTACTCGGTTGTAGCAGTGCTAGTGCTTTGAGTGGTAACTGACCAATCAGAGGTGTGCTCTCTTGAATACCTGGGCTATCGATAAGGGTCCCAAACTCGGCGTCAACTACGAGCATGTCGAGTGTCGTACCCGGAAGATAGGAAGTGCTGATGGTGTTCGACTTCTCTGCAAGAGCATTAATCAGTGTGGACTTGCCAGCATTAGTCGTTCCGAAGAAGACAAACTTGTTGTATTCCTTGTGTTGTTTGAGCGTATAGACCAAATCTTCCTTGCCATGTTGGCCTTGATTACCAACAAAGACGGTATCTACGACCTCAATGTTGGCTTCCCTTAGGAAGTCATCAATCTGAGCCATGATTTTAGAGTGACTAACGGTCTTTGGTAACAGTTCCCGTTTGGTTCCCACTAAAAGAATGTCCTTGTCACCTAAATGACGGCTGACCCCTGAGACCATGGATTCACTTAGGTGGAATAGATCAACGACCCAGATGAATAAGGCATCCATCTCGCGCAGTTTCTCTAAAACCGTATCGCTATCGACCTGGACCAGGTTCACTTTGGAAATATCCCCGTAATGTTTCAAACGGTAACAGGATTGACAAAGCACGCCACCCTCTTTGGGGGAGTAGCCTGGCTGATCTGGTTGGGTATGTTGAATAATGAGGCCGCAGCCTTCGCATTGTTTAATCACAATTCTCCTATCTTCTGATTTATTCTAAATCAAATGAAACTTGCTGTGCAGTAATGGTTGATTCTTCTTCTGGTATTCTCACGACCACTTTGGCAAGCTCTAGTCTTGAAACCAGATTGACATCGTCTAAGATTGGTTTTGAGAAGGTTTGATTGGCATTCATTAAAGTGACATCCTTTAGTAAGAACAACAGATCGTTATCCAGCGAATAGAAGGGAATCTTATCATAAAGTTCCCCAGAAAAGATAGCCTTGATAGCATTTGGGTTGGATTTAACCTTCTTCGCAATCAGCGTGCCCTTGGTCGGACGACCCGTAGCTGGGATTTTATCAGCCTTAAGACGCTTGATTTGATCCTCCTGAGTCACAAATAATATCTCATGATGGTCCTTGATAATGGTACTGGCAGCGACTTGATCGCCAGCTCCCAGACGCATGGATTGAATGCCCTTCGCACTCAGACCCTGAGCAGAGACCATGTCTTCATTGTAGCGTACTACGTAACCCATCTTGGAAGTCAGGATAATTTCGTCATAGTCATCAATCAGATAGGCACTCACGAGGGAGTCCCCTTGAGCTAAGTTTATCACTTTATAGGCTTTCGATGTTCGTGAGACCTCAAAATCCTTAACGACGACCTTCTTGATCTTACCTAGACTGCTCACCAGCATGACATACTGCTCGCTTTGGAAATTATCGACTAAGAAGGCAGAGACGATTTCATCATCATAGTCCAGTGTCACAAGGGATGAGACGTGGGAACCAACTTCTTTCCAACGATGCTCGCTGAGATCATTGACCAACAGAAGGCCATAGTAGCCCTTTTTGGTAATGAACACCATGGTATTTTGTAGGGACGCACTCCCTTGGATGACCAAGGTATCACGGTCTTTGATCGTAGTATAGAACTGGTCGGAGGCTTGATAGGATCTCAAGGATGAACGTTTCACGTAACCTTCTTTGGTCAGTGAGACCATGACTTCCTCATCTGGTATGAGGGCTGTGCGATCGATGGTCAGTTCCGATACTTCTTTTTCGAGCTGGGTCCGTCTTTCAATGCCGTAGGCAGCGATAATCTGCCTGAATTCCTTGATAATCTCGTTTGCTAGAATCTGGGGTTGATTGAGCATTGAATTCAAGAATTCCAGATCATTGAGCAAGGTCGCAAACTCTTCTTTTAGGGCAACGATATCGGTATTGGACAAGCGGTACAGGCGCAGGGTAATGATGCTTTCGGCTTGGGCATCTGAAAAGTCAAAACGCTTCATCAGATTCTGTTTCGAATCACTGCGGTCTTGGGAGGATCGAATGATAGCAATCACCTCGTCAAGGTGGGAGACGGCCCTCATCAAACCTTCAATAATGTGTAAACGATCTTGAATCTTTTTATGGCGATAGCGGGTACGCCGTAACATTGTCTCTTTACGGGCGTCTAAATACGCGTCAATAATAGCGGCAACACCCATGAGCTTAGGTCGGCCATTATCAATCACGACCATATTAGCATTGTAGTTTACCTGAAGGTCGGTCTGTTTATAGAAGAGATTCAGTAAGGTGGAAGCGTCGGCTTCTCTTTTCACATCGACAACGATACGGATACCGTTACGATCGGATTCATCTCTGATGTCTAGTATTTCACTGATGTTGTCGTTGAAACGAATCTCATCCATCTTTCTGACGAGGTTCTGTTTGATAACATCATAAGGTATCTCGGTGATGATGATTCTTTGGAGCTTGGCACTCTGTTCAATCACTGCTTGGGAGCGGACAACAATCTTGCCATGCCCCGTCCTGAGAATCTCCTGGCTGCCTTCGATGCCTTGGATAATGCCACCAGTAGGAAAGTCAGGGGCCTTAATAATATCAAAGAGCTCGCTGTCTTCTGACTCTGGATTTTGTAACCGATAGATACAGGCTTCCATCACTTCCTTGAGATTGAATGGTGGAATGTTGGTCGCGTACCCTGAAGCAATCCCAGTCGCGCCATTGACGAGAATGTTACAGTAACTAGCGGGTAAGACAACTGGTTCTAGTTCGGAATCCGAGAAGTTAAGGGTAAAGTCAACGGTTTCCTCTTCGATATCTTTTAGCAGTTCGTGGGCAATGAGGTCTAGACGTGTTTCTGTATAACGCATAGCGGCTGCGGGGTCGTCATCAATAGAGCCATTGTTACCCTGCATGTCTATTAGTGGATGGTTCATCTTCCAGGTCTGTGACATACGGACCATGGCTTCATAAACGCTGGAGTCACCGTGTGGGTGGTAGTTACCGATGACTAAACCGACGGTCTTGGCACTCTTTCGATAGGCTTTATTGGCCGTATTACCATCATGGTACATAGCGTAGAGGATTCTTCTTTGTACGGGCTTTAGACCATCCCTTACATCTGGGAGGGCACGATCCTGAATAATGTATTTGGAATAACGACCGTAGCGATCTTCAATGAGTTCGACTAAGTTATATTCGATTACATCATTGGCAATGATGTCTGTCTTCTTCTTACTCATTGATTACTCCCTTCCATCAAAATCGACATTTTCTTCAATCCAATCACGGCGCAGCTGTGGCTGGTTCCCCATGAGGATATGAATCATGTTCGAGGCCTTGTAAGCATCCTCAATGGATACTTTCAACAAAGTACGTGAACTTGGGTCCATGGTGGTCTCCCACAGTTGAGTGGGATTCATTTCTCCAAGTCCTTTGTAACGCTGTATTTCATAGCTCTTCATCTGTTCCCTAAAATCCTGAAGTTGTTCTTCCGTGTAACAGTAATGAGCTTCTTTTTTATTGTAGATGCGATACAGTGGCGGTTGTGCCATAAATACGTTACCTGCTTCAATCAAAGGTCTCATGAAGCGATAGAAAAACGTCAGTAAGAGCACCTGAATATGGGCACCATCCGTGTCAGCATCGGTCATGATGATAACTTTCTTGTAGTTGGTGTCCCCTGCTTCAAACTCTGGGCCTGCTCCGGCTCCGATGCAGTGAATCAGCGTATTTAGTTCTTCATTCTTATAAACATCTTCTAGCTTTGCTCTTTCGACATTCAGGACCTTTCCGCGTAGTGGTAGGATGGCTTGAAAGGAAGAATCCCGGCCTTGTTTGGCTGAGCCTCCAGCAGAATCACCTTCCACTAGGAAGAGCTCATTCTTATTGGCATTGTTGGTTTGGGCCTTGGCAAGTTTGCCAGAGAGAAGCCTTTCCCTCTGTTTACCCTTTTTGCCTTTACGGGCCTCTTCACGGGCTTTTCTGGCGGCTTCCCTAACTTGAGCAGCCTTTTGAATTCGCTTAATGATATCCAGTGTAAAGTCATGATTCTCTTCTAGATAGAATGATAGCTGGGTGAAGACGACATTCTCTACGGCACTACGAGCTGCGGGTGAGCCTAGTTTTGATTTCGTTTGGCCTTCGAATTGTAGTAAGCTCTCGGGGATATTTAGGGCAATGATGGCCGTTAGACCTTCTCTGATGTCGACACCATCGAAGTTCTTGTCCTTCTCTTTGAGGACATTATACTTGCGCGCAAACTCATTGAATGAGCGGGTGATGGCTGTTCTTAAGCCGATTTCGTGGGTACCGCCATCTTTCGTACGGACCAGATTGACATAGGAAAAGATATTCTCTTGGTAGTCTCCCGTATATTGCAGGGCGACCCTTGTTTCAATCTTGTTGTTGGTTCCACGAAGGATGATGGGGTTTCCGACGGGTTGTTGATCGATCGTTACATAATCAATAAAGGAAGCAATTCCATCTTGATAAAAAAAGACTTCTTCTTTCTTTTCCTGAGTACGCCAATCCCTGAGTGTAAATTTTATATTTTCAAGTAGAAAAGCGGATTCCTGTACCCTTTCAGTAATGGTCGAATAGGAATAGGTAGCATTACCGAAGATTTCGGGATCTGCTTTGAAGCGTACCTTTGTTCCGGTTTGACTCGTTTTACCTAATAGTTTCAAATTACCTACTTGGCTACCGCCTTGTTCAAAGAGGATCTGATGGCACTTGTTGTCGCGGGAGACAGTCACTTCCATCCACTGCGAGAGAGCGTTAACGACTGAGCCACCTACCCCGTGGAGACCGCCTGCGGTCTTATAGCCACCGGTTTCGGTGAACTTGCCACCGGCATGGAGCGTGGTATATATGACTTCAATGGCTAGTTTGCCATTCGCGTGTTTTTCTACGGGTACGCCTCGACCGAAGTCTTCAATTGCTATCACATTATCTGTCTCGAGTGTGAGAATAATTTCTTTACCATAGCCATTGAGTGCTTCATCGATGGCATTGTCTAAAATTTCCCAGACTAAATGATGAAGACCACGAGTATCGGTTGAACCGATATACATTCCTGGTCTTTTTCGGACGGCTTGTAATCCTTCTAAAACTTGTATGCTTGAAGCATCATAGCTTTGGTTGCTCAAAAAAACACCTCTTTCTGCACTTAATTATACTAAAATTGTCACCTTAATTAAAGAATGCCAGCATTCTTTTGTGCCATATTATATGAGAGGTGATTTTATGGACGTAAGAGCTTATATATTTGCGATGGTGGTCGGTTACCTGCTAGGTTCCATCCCTTTCGCCCTTGTCATTGGTAAGGTTTTCTATAAGACAGATATTCGCGAACACGGTTCAGGTAACTTAGGGGCGACTAATGCCGGACGTGTTTTAGGAAANNCTCTATCTCTTTAAACAAAGTGAAACAGCCATTCTACTGGCAGGTTTATTCGCAGCGATTGGGCATGCGTTTCCAGTATTTGCTGAGTTTAAAGGCGGAAAATCAGTGGCAACTTGGTTTGGCTTTAACTTAGGGGTCTGTTCCTTCATTCTGATGAACTGGTGGCCATTCGTGATTGCGGTTGTGATATTCTTTGCGGTTCTCTATCTGACCAAGTATGTTTCCGCCTCATCAATGACGGCTACGGTGCTAGGATCGTTAGTTCACTTCTTCTTTGCGAATGGTGACATCATGATTCCCCTTGCGCTGTTGATTGTGGCCTTGTTTGTAGTGTATCGACACAGAGCGAACATTGATAGAATTAAAAATAATACTGAGTCCAAGATTAAGTGGATGTAACATGATAAAAGAGCTCTTCAGCTCTTTTTCTTTTGTTTCTTGAAGAAGACCATACTGATGGCTAGTCCCAACAAACCGCCTAGACAGTTAGCAATAAGATCGTTGATGTCGGCTATTCTCCACATAAACTGATAGTAGTAATTTCCCATGAACTGTATAATCTCAATAAAAACTGTCGTTAAGACTAATAAAAGTAACGTCTTTTTCCAGCTCTTTTTGAAGTAGTAGGACAGAAAACCTAGTGGAACAAACAGAGCGATGTTTAGGATGAAGTTTCTGATATCTGCCGAATTCATCTTGATGAGTGGTACTAGATTGATGGTCTGAGACAAATGAAAATTGGGATCGACTCTCATGAAGTCAATAAAGGATGGTTGATAATAGATTGGCAAAAAGAGTTTATTTAAAGCCACTGACACATAGGCAATAGTTAGCAGGATCATCCCTTTTCTTATGAGCGGTGCTGCCATGATCTTTCTATGGAAGAGAATGATTAAGAGTGTGATTGACATCAGGTAATACGCGGTTCCACCAAAATACATAATAAACCTCCTCTTAACTAATTGATTATAGTT
>LFRM01315843.1_pt1 | contig 12723 bp, 10 predicted proteins | sample 618341 | NCBI WGS metagenome assembly LFRM01 (sample SAMN03654438, study PRJNA283298) | anaerobic digester metagenome | isolation source: pool of bioreactors CSTR01a, CSTR02a, and CSTR03a thermophilic anaerobic... | place: Denmark: Kgs. Lyngby | collected 2014-05-21
GTCAAGAAGTGCTGATCGATAGAGAGAGCGGCGTAACCATAAACCAAAAGGATATCCGCCTTTTGCAACTGGCCAAAGGGGCGGTGCGGGCGGCGGTCGACTCCCTGCTGGACGAGGCAAAAGTGACCCCGGAAGAACTGGAAGTCATTTTGCTGGCGGGCGCCTTCGGCAGCGGCCTTAACCCCTCCGCCCTATTACGGATCGGCCTTTTGCCCCGGGTGCCGGCGGCGCGGATAAAATTCATCGGTAATGCGGCATTGGAAGGGGCAGTGCAGGCCTTGCGGCCGGAGTCCAGAAGCGAACTGGAACGCCTGGCCGGGAGGGTCCGCCATATTTCTTTGGGAAAGAGGGAAGATTACCAGGATAAGTTTGTCACCGCGTTGCTTTTCCCCGATGATGCCGGTGGCGGTTTCTAACAAGGCTTTTTGAGATCTTTATCCCCTTTATCTATTGGCATAGATGGCTCCCGGAACGCATTATTCATGCCCAAGGATACCCAGTAATCTCCGGCAACCACCATGCATACCCCGTACTAATAATCCCCGGTAATCACCGGGTATACCCAGTTCGGGTAATCTCGGCAACCTTTTTCCCGTTTATTCCCCGGGTGATTGGAGGTGATGGAATGACGACACGCACACGCATGCTGGCGGTTGCTCTTTTTTTTCGTTGCGGTAGTCCCGTTCCTTCTGCGGCAGACCGGCCCGGAAGATTCTGAAAGCCGGGGCGCTTTGCATCCGGCTGTGCCGGCGGTGCACCGGTCCGGCCTCCTTCTCGAAGAGGCACGGGAGGGAGAGAATCCGCCGGCCCCCAGCCCAAATGGGGAAAAACCAGCTCTACGAGAAGGAAGCCGTCCTTCCGGTCCGGCCGGCCCGGCCGGAGAAAAACGTTCTTCCAGCCCACACGGGGGAAACCGTTCTTCCGGTCCGGGCGGAGAAAAACATCCTTCCGGTCCCCATGGGGAAAACCATCCGGCTTCCAGGCCGGTGCGGGAAAAGCCTTCCCGGCCCCTCCCTTCTTCTCAGGAAAAAGCCCCGGCAGCAGAGGACCAATCCTACCTGTCTTTAGTGGTCCCGGTGGACGGGGCCCGCTTGACTTCGCCTTTTGGTCCGCGGGGCGGGGGGATGCATTGGGGGATTGATCTTGCCGCTCCGGAGGGGAGGCCGGTGCGGGCGGCAGCCGCCGGCAGGGTAGTTTTTGCCGGTTGGAACGGGGCGTATGGCCTGTTGATCATTTTGGAACATAAAAATTTCCGTACATATTACGCGCATAATTCCTCTTTGCTGGTGGAGAAAGACCAGCAAGTTGCCGCCGGTGAAATTATTGCCGCCGTGGGACGGACCGGGCGGGCCACCGGCAGTCACCTCCATTTCGAACTGGAGATTCAGGGGAGAAAGGTCAACCCCCTCCCTCACCTGACGCGGGTACCGGAAGCGGGGAAGGCCGGTCCGGGTGAAAACAGCTAGAAATTATAAAAAAAAAGAGAGAGTAAAAGGATACAGGGGAAAATAAGAAGTATTCTTTTTTTTTCTCCAAACAATAGCCAGGATAAGGATATACCCCTCTTGCTCCGGGGAGGGGTGTAATATACAATTAAAGTAAGGTCAGAAAAGGTCAAAAAATGGGGTGAAGATATGAGCTCTCTCTCTGACCTGATCGAACAGTATCTCCGGGAACAGTTGGCCAGAGCGGAAAGCATCGAGATCCAACGGAGGCAACTGGCGAGGATGTTCCGGTGCGTCCCGTCGCAGATCAATTATGTGCTGGAGACGCGCTTCAACATCCATCGCGGTTATTTGGTGTACAGCCGCCGGGGGGGCGGGGGCTTTATCAGAATTACCCGTATCAACTGGGAACCGCACCCGGATTTACCCCGGAGGCTTGAGGAGGTAATCGGCAGCGAATGCAGCCAGGAGGAGATGGACGGCTTACTATACCGCCTGGTCGAGGCGGAGGTTTTAACTGAAAACGAGGCCGCTCTGGTGGAGACTGTGGTCCAACAGGAATTGACCGGCCTGTCGGGGAAAGAAGCGGATACTCTCCGGGCGCGGTTATTACGGGTGGCATTATTGCTGCTTTGCCAAGAGGATTATCCCGGTTAGCCCTGACAGCGGGAAGACCTGCGACGTCAGGGAAGAATAAAAAAAGGGGGTAAGAGACCATGTGGTGCGAGCAGTGTAAAGAACGGCCGGCAACAGTCCATATAACAAAAGTCATTAATAACCATAAGACCGAAAAGCACCTTTGCGAAGTCTGTGCCCAAACCAGCGGCTCTGATCTGGGCTTCCTTTTTGAACCCAGTTTCTCCTTTCAGAAACTCCTCACCGGTTTGCTCGAGGGTGAAATGGGCATGGAAGAAGCCCTGGCGCCTTCGACGATGACACGGGGGAGAGGTTGCCCGGTTTGTGGCTTGACGTTTTCTGACTTTCGCCGGATTGGCCGGCTGGGTTGTGGGGATTGCTACACGGAGTTTGGCACGGGCCTTGACCCGTTGCTCCGGCGGATTCACGGGAGTACGGTCCATAACGGAAAGGCTCCCAAACGGACGGGCGGGGCAATCCGGGTTAAGAAGGAGATAGAACAGCTCAGGAAGAAACTGAAAGAAGCAATCCAGCGGGAAGCTTACGAAGAAGCAGCCAAACTCCGGGATGAGATCCGGGCTAAAGAGAAGAATATGAAAGAGGAAAATAATGAATAGAGTTTGCGCGCGTGAACCGCGCGCAGTCTCTATCTCTAAATAAGGGGGGGAATAACCGGGATGGATTTGGCGGAAAAGATAAATAACCTTTTACCCGGCTGGATCAAGGGGAGCCGGCCGGAAGGGGGAATCGTACTTAGTAGCCGCATACGTTTGGCCAGGAATTTGCGGGACTTTCCCTTTCCCCATCATGCCGGGGAGAAAAAACTGGAAGAAGTAATTGCCTTGGTTGAGAAGGCCTTGGAAAAGCCGGCGCCGGATAAAAGCCGCCTAAGATTGGTGCGCCTGGATGCCATGGACCAATTGGATCGCATGGTTTTGCTGGAAAAGCACCTCATCAGCCCAAACCTGGTTAAAAACCCCGCCCACCGGGGAGTTGTTTTACGGGATGATGAGAGTGTGGCGATTATGATTAATGAAGAAGACCATCTACGGATCCAAACGATGCTCTCCGGCCTGCAATTGGATAAAGCATGGGAACTGGCGGATAAATACGATGACTACCTCGAGGGTACGCTGGACTATGCCTTTGACGAAAACCGGGGATACCTGACCGCCTGTCCCACCAATGTCGGGACCGGTTTGCGGGTCTCTGTCATGGTGCACCTGCCGGCTTTGGGCATGGTTGATCAGGTCAAGAAGGTCTTGGCGGCCTTGACTCATGTGGGCCTGAATGTCCGCGGCGTTTACGGTGAAGGCACGGAATCCATCGGCAACCTTTACCAGATTTCGAACCAGGTTACCCTGGGGCACAGTGAAGAAGACCTGGTCGGAAAGGTGGTCTCCCTCACCAGGCAAGTGGTGGAGCAGGAGGAGACCGCCCGCCAGGCCTTGCTGAACGAATCCCGTATGCAGTTGGAGAATAAGGTCTACCGGGCCTACGGCCTGTTGACCCAGTCCCGGTTGTTGACCTCTAATGAGGCCATGCATTTGCTCTCCGATTTGCTCCTGGGAGTAGAAACCGGGCTGGTGCCCGCCGTCCGGCCGCAGGCGGTCAAGGAGCTGTTTTTACTGATCCGCGTGGCCATTCTCCAGCAGTTAATCGGAAGGGAACTCCAACCGGAAGAGCGGGACTATTACCGGGCGATGGTCATCAGGGAACACTTGAATTGAAATAAAGGGGATTCATTTATAATAAAGGAAATTGGGAAAAGAGAGAAAGCGGATTAAGAAGAAAGGCAAGAGCAAAGAGAAATTAGCGAGGTGAGATCGATGTTTGAACGGTTCACAGAACGGGCGCGGAAAGTTGTCTTTCATGCCCAGAAAGAAGCCAAGCAACTAAAGCATAATATCGTCGGCACGGAACACCTCCTACTAGGTTTGATCCAGGAAGGAGAAGGCGTGGCCGGCCGGGCGTTGGAAGAATTGGGAATTAGCCTGGAGAAGGTCAGGGAGGAAGTAATAAAAATCATCGGCGTTGGCGACCAGTCCTACCTGGGGGAGGTGCCTTTTACCCCCCGGGCCAAACGGGTGCTGGAGTTGGCGGTCGATGAAGCCAGGCAGTTGGGGCATAATTATGTTGGGACCGAGCACATCCTCTTAGGGCTGATCCGGGAAGGAGAGGGCGTGGCCGCCCAGGTCCTGAAGAATATGGGGGCTGACATGGAGACCGCCAGGAAACAGGTCATGCGCATGCTGGGAGGCGGGATCCCGGCCGGATTCCCCGGAAAGCTCGGTGGCGGCGGGGCCAACAAGACCCAAACCCTGAACCAGTTCGGGCGGGACCTGACTGAGCTCGCCAAGATCGGGAAACTGGACCCGGTGATCGGACGTGAGAAAGAGATCGAACGGGTAATCCAGGTCCTTTCGCGGCGGACGAAAAACAACCCGGTCCTAATCGGCGAACCGGGGGTAGGGAAAACCGCGGTTGTGGAGGGACTGGCCCAGAAAATTGTCGACGGGGACGTCCCGGAGATCCTCCGCAATAAGCGGGTGGTCACTTTGGATCTCGGCTCTATGGTGGCCGGCTCCAAGTACCGCGGTGAATTTGAGGAACGCATGAAAAAGGTGATGGAGGAGATCCGCCAGAGCGGCGATGTTATCCTCTTTATCGACGAGATGCACACCTTGGTGGGCGCCGGCGCCGCCGAAGGGGCGATCGATGCCGCCAATATCTTGAAGCCGGTGCTGACCCGGGGCGAGTTACAATGCATCGGCGCAACAACCCTGGATGAATACCGGAAGTACGTGGAGAAAGATGCGGCGCTGGAGAGAAGGTTCCAGCCGATCATGGTCGGGGAGCCCAGCCTGGAAGAGACCGTCCAGATCCTGCAAGGCTTGCGGGACCGGTATGAAGCCCACCACCGGGTCAAGATCACCGACGAGGCGATCAAAGCTGCGGCTACCCTCTCCGATCGTTATATCGCCGACCGTTTCCTGCCGGATAAGGCCATTGACCTGATTGATGAAGCCGCCTCCAAAGTACGGCTGAAGACCACGATTACACCGCCGAACCTCAAGGATTTGGAGGACGAGGTCTTGCAGATCCAGAAGGAGAAAGAGGCGGCCATCGGGAACGAGGAGTTTGAGAAAGCGGCCCAGCTGCGGGATAAAGAACAGCAACTCCGGACCAAACTGGAGACGGAGAAGAACGCCTGGAAAAACCAGCAGGGGCGGGTTGAGCCCATGGTGACCGAGGAGGAGATCGCCGAGGTCGTCTCCAGCTGGACCGGGATCCCCCTGACAAAATTGCAGGAAGCTGAGAGCGAACGGTTGCTGCGTCTCGAAGAAATCCTGCACGAGCGGGTGATCGGCCAGGACGAGGTGATCGACGCTGTGGCCCGGGCTGTACGGCGGGCGCGAGCCGGCTTAAAGGATCCCAAACGTCCCGTCGGTTCCTTCATCTTCCTCGGACCGACCGGGGTCGGCAAAACCGAGTTGGCCAGGGCGCTGGCAGAAGCCCTTTTCGGCGATGAGAATGCCATGATCCGGATTGACATGTCCGAATATATGGAGCGGCATACGGTCTCGCGGTTGGTCGGCGCTCCTCCGGGCTACATCGGTTACGATGAAGGAGGGCAATTGACGGAGAGGGTGCGGAGAAAACCCTACAGCGTGATCCTGCTGGACGAGATCGAGAAGGCCCACAACGACGTCTTCAACGTCCTTCTGCAGGTCCTGGATGACGGCCGTCTCACCGATGCCCAGGGACGGACGGTGGATTTCAAGAACACTGTCATCATTATGACGTCCAATATCGGCGCCAGCCAGATTGACCGGGCCGGCAGTATCGGCTTCCAGGTAAGCCAGGATGAGGAGAAAGATAGACACGAGCGGATGAAAGATCGCCTCTTGGAGGAGTTGAAGAGATCCTTCCGTCCTGAATTCCTCAACCGGATTGACGAAGTCATTGTCTTCCACTCCTTGAACAAGGAACACCTCCGGGAGATTGTGGACCTGATGCTGAAAGACGTGAACAAGCAGATGCAGGAACGGGGCCTCACCCTGGAAGTCAGCGACGAAGCCCGGGAGGTGCTGCTCAAAGAGGGCTATGACCCGGTGTACGGGGCCAGGCCGTTGCGCCGGGCAATCCAGCGGTTGCTGGAGAACCCCCTCTCCGACGAGATGCTGAAAGGCCGGTTTAAAGAGGGCGATGCGGTCCTGGCGGCCGTTAAGGACGGTGTGATTCAGTTCGTGAAGAAAACCAAATAAATTGGGGAAAAATCCTTCCATAACGGAAGGATTTTTCATTTAATGACCAGAATATCTAAAATACAGAAGATCCTGACTACCCTGCCGGGTAGGGGTCACCTCCGGCAGGGTATATATAAGATTATACCGGGGCGAGGGGGGAAGACTTTTGAAAAAAAGGTCGATCTTCGCCTGTGGAGTCTGCGGCCATGAAGCCCCGAAATGGCTTGGAAAATGCCCGGTATGCGAAGGGTGGAACACCTTTGCAGAGGTTGCCGTCTCCGCCTCCCCCCACCCGGCGGAAGACCGTGACGGTCCAGTCCTCTTAACAGAGGACGGCCCCGATGATCTGGCCCGCCGCCTGCAAACAGGCGAAAGTGAGTTTGACCGGATCCTCGGCGGGGGTTTAATCCCCGGGACATTGCTTCTTCTAGGCGGCGAACCGGGGGTGGGCAAATCCACCCTTCTCCTGCAGGTCGCCGCCGGCCTGCAAAGACAAGGCGGCAAGGTCCTCTATGTCAGTGGTGAAGAATCCCTTTTGCAGGTGAAAACACGGGCAAAACGGTTGGGCCTGCTGGAAGCCGGAATTTTGTTTTACCAGGAAAGCGAGGTAGAGCATATTCTGGAAGAGGCGGAGAAGGTCCGCCCGGCGGCCCTGGTGATCGATTCCATCCAGACCATGCGCTGCGCCGGAACACCCGGATTGCCCGGAAGCCCGGCCCAAGTCCGGGATGTGGTCCAGGCGCTGCTGGTCCCGGCGAAGAACTGGGGAATGGTCTGTTTGCTGGTGGGGCATATCACGAAAAGCGGTCTGCTGGCCGGCCCCAAGTTGATTGAACACATGGTCGACGTGGTCCTCTATTTTGAAGGGGACAGCAGGTACCCCTGTCGTGTTCTCCGGGTGACGAAGAACCGCTTTGGTTCTTCCCGGGAGATCGCCCTATATGACCTGAACGAACGGGGAATTGAACCGGTGGTGGACCCCTCGGCCGCGCTCCTGGAAGGCCGCCGCCCCGGGCAGAGCGGGACGGTGGTCACCCCGGTTTTAGAAGGCAGCCTCCCCCTTTTAGTGGAGGTCCAGGCCCTGGTCAGCGGGGGAAACCCCGGGAACCCCCGGCGGTTGGTGACCGGGCTCGACTACCAACGGGTGATGATGGTCCTGGCGGTCCTGGAGAAAAGAGGCGGGCTGCCCCTGGCANNCGGGCGGAAGAACCCGCCTGCGACCTGGCGGTAGCCTTGGCCGTTGCCTCCAGTTTTTACGACCGCCCGCTCCCCCATGATCTGGTAGCCTTTGGCGAACTTGGCCTTACCGGTGAGATCCGGCGGGTCGGCGGCGGGACAAAACGGTGGGAAGCCATCAGGCGTCATGGTTTTACCCGGGCGGTGGTCCCCCGCGGGATGCCGGAGAAAGCTGTCGCAGGGGTGGAAGTGACGAAGGTGGATACGGTCGGAGAAATGCTGGCCGCGATGATGAAGATGAAGGGGGGATAGAAGAGTGGGAGAAGGAGAAAGCAACCTGCTGGAAACGTTGCGGATGGTAGCGCCCGGGACCGTTCTTTACGAAGGGCTGGAGAATATCCTGCGGGCGAGGACCGGCGCACTAATCGTGGTCGGTGATTCGGAGCAGGTTATGAAGATAGCGGGCGGCGGGTTTACGATTAACGCGGATCTGAACCCCGCCAGCCTTTATGAATTGGCGAAGATGGACGGGGCGATTATCTTGAGTGCCGATGCCAAAAAGATCCTGCTCGCCAACGCCCATTTGACCCCCGATCCCATGATCCCCACAACAGAAACGGGCGCCCGCCACCGGACCGCGGAGCGGGTTGCAGTGGAAACAGGGGAGTTGGTCATCGCCATTTCCCAGCGGCGGAACGTCATCACCCTGTATAAAGGGAACCAAAGGCACGTGCTGCGCGAAGTCGGGACCGTGCTGGCCAAGGCCAACCAGGCCTTGCAGACCTTGGAAAAGTACAAAAGCGTCCTCGAACAGGCCCTCATCAACCTGAGCGCCTTGGAGTTTGAAGATCTGGTGGCCCTGGTGGATGTCTGTACCGTTGTGCAAAGAGGGGCCATGGTCCTGCGGATCGCCCAGGAGATTGAGGTTTACGTCTATGAATTGGGGAGCGAGGGCCGCCTGGTCAACATGCAATTGGAAGAACTCATGTATGATGTGGAGGATGAAGAAATCCTGGTCCTAAAGGATTATTTGCCCGACCCCGACCAGGAACAGGTGGAGAAGGTCCGGGCGGAACTGGCCTCCTGGACCTATGAAGAATTGCTGGATTTGAATGCGATTGCCCGGGCCATGGGCTTTACCGGCATGACCAGCCTGGATATTTCCGTTGTTCCCAGGGGTTACCGGATCCTGCGCAAAATCCCCCGTCTCCCGATGCCGGTCATTGAGAACCTGGTCCGCAAGTTTAAAGAGTTACAGAATATTGTCGGCGCCACCATTGAGGACCTGGATGCAGTGGAAGGGATCGGCGAAGTCCGGGCCAAATCCATCAAGGATGGACTGCGCCGCTTAAGAGAACAGGTGCTTTTGGATAGACATATCTAGTTTGTGGTATTTTCCAGCGCCGGCTGGGTGAGTCTTACCAACGCTGCGGGCTCTTTGCCACCACCGCAGGCATCTCCGCCTTACTGGATTTTGCCGTAAAGGCGTTTTTTTATTCCTGGATAGGCGGAGATGCATTGATGCAACTGTTTTTTTGTGGTATTATTGTAACAATATAATAAAATTTTCCAGTTGGTAGAAGGGGGTAAAACGGCGATGCCGCAAAGGTTGGCCGCACGACGGTATACATACTTCACCTTCCTCAGTGCTCTTTTTTTTGTTACTGTTCTTATCTGCGGGGCAATTTTCTGCACAGGCTGCAGGAAAACGCCTAAACATTCGAGGGTGACAGGGATTGTCACCTTCGGGCGTGCGGGCGCTGCTGTTGCCGGCGCCACAGTAACCGCTGTACAAGAAGACGGCGCAAAACTGGCCAGTACTAAAACGGACAGTGAAGGACGGTATACCCTTCTGGTAAAACCCGGCACAAAGATGGATCTGATCGCCGCCAAAGAAGGATATACCGGCTGCAGGTTTCAGGGGATTGTTCTTTCTCCCGGTGAGACCTTCAGGGCGGATCTGATCATGCAAAAACCGGTGGTTAGCCAGTGGGATACAACCCCGCCAAGGTTGGCTATAAGCGGCGTGACCTCCGGCCAGACAATTTCCGAAAAGACATGGATTACCGTTGAGCTTAAGGGAGAGCATGAACTCGGGGAAGTGCTCTGGGAGATCGGGTCGGAATTTCCCGGTTATAGCTATAAATTTCCCGGCGGTTTCCGCTCCGTTACCTTAACGCTGGATACAACCGGCTATACGGACGGGCCGTCTTTTATTCATATAGTGGCTTACGATAAGAACAAAAACGCTGTTATCACCCGGATTCCGGTGAGAATAAAAAACGATTCAGCGAGCGGGGTTCACTTGACAATGAAAAAACCCCTGCTGGTACTGGCATATACCTACGGCGACGATATGCATATGAGTACCATGGAAAGGCACGACTATTTTCCCGGTTTATACCGGCGCCAGAGAGGTCTCCCGCGAGCAGGGGGGGATTTCTCCATCACGGCGGCGGAAGAAAGGTCCACGTGTTATGTTGGGGTCTTCTGGGAGAAGGAGTTTTCTTCCGGTTCCGGCTTTGCCGGGTATAATGTCTACCGCTCGTCGTCTGCCTTCGGGCCGTGGAAGCGGTTGGGAACCGCCTACGAAGATGCTGAAGCGGGAGAGTACTATTACTTTGATCTGACTCCCGATGTAACCCCGGGAGTACGTTCCTATTACAAGGTAGTTCCCTTCAGCAGCGGCGGGAAGGAAGGAACCGGGCAAACAGAATGGGTAGTTCCTTTGGGCCGCTTTGAAGTGAATCTAAAGGAGCCGGCGCATGGAGCCACGGATGTTTCCCTCAATCCCACGTTAAAGTGGGAGCATAACGGCGTGGAGGCGGATATCTATTTTTATCAATTTGAACTTATAGGTCGCACAGAAGAGTGGGAATGGGAAAAATCGGAAAGAGAATATCCACCCTGGATAGTTATTGGCGAGATGTGGACCGTAAGTAAAGATAAGACTTTTGTAGACTATGTTGAAGATGTAGTTGATGATACCAACGAAGGGGTTTGGGGTGATAATTATCTCCCTCTCCAAAAAAACTGGAGTTACCAGTGGGATATCATATCTGCGCAGGCAATTAAGGTATATTCTTATAAAGGAGGCGCCATCTGTTCTGCAGCCGTTAGTATAGGGCTGATAGGCCAGGCAGGAGGGTCTTCGAATGGTGCATTTGTTTTCAGCACAGGCGATGCGGAGTAGGCCCGGGTTGAATTAAACGCGCTTCTGCGACGCGTAACTCCTTAACCGTATGATTGTTTTGAACAGGAGGCGAAGACGGTGAAGAAGATCTATATCAGATCGCTTTTTGCCATGCTTTTATTTATAGCCCTTGTTGTGGGCGGTTGCCTCTCAAGCAGCCGTTGGAGGGAAGAACCGGTGAACTACACTGGGCCGGTGGATATATTTGCGCCGGGGGCGGCGTTTAAAATAAGGGAAGGGGTTGATGCCGTCAGCGGCCAATTGCTGGTCAGGCTGAAACCCGGCGCCGACCCGGACCAGGTCTTTGCGGAAGTGGATGGTAGAGAAATCCAGTATTATGAGGGACTGGACTGGTACCGGATTGCCTTTGGACCCGGATTTGATCTGGTCTCAGCCGGCCGGAGGCTCCTCCAAACCGGCCAGGTCTATTATGTGGAACCAAATTACTTGGTTGAAACATGTGCCAAGCCCGCTACTGATTCTTTTATTCCTCCGAATGACCCCGGGTATAATCGCCAGTGGGGCCTGGAGATGATTAATGCCCTTGCGGGCTGGGAAAAGACCATGGGTTCGGAGGAGATAATTATTGCCATAGTGGATACGGGAATTGACAATACCCATCCGGACCTGGAGGATAAAGTGATCAAGGGATGGGATTTTACCCCAAGCGGGCCCGGCGAGTTCATAGGTGACGATGAAGGGCACGGCACCCATGTGGCCGGGATCGCTGCGGCAAGGGCCAATAATGGAATTGGGATTGCCGGTGTGGCACCGGGATGCCAGCTAATATCGGCTAAAGTATTGGGTGCTTCAGGGTCGGGTACCTGGGCCGATATTGCTGAAGGCGTTTTTTGGGCGGTAGATGAGATAACTGGATACGACGCGACCGGTGTAATCAATATGAGTCTGGGCGGCAGGTATTATAGCCGGGTTTTACAAGAGGCTATCGAGTATGCCCTGGAGAACGATATACCGGTGGTGGCTGCAGCGGGCAATCTTCATAAATATTATGACGACTATTATCCCGCCGCCTACCCGGGGGTGATCTCCGTAGGCGCGGTTCGGGACGATAAAAGAAAGGCGGGCTTCTCCGCAAAGGGAGGCCACGTTTTTCTTGCCGCCCCGGGCCAAGGCATCTATTCCACCACTCGGGGGGGAGGGTATGACTCCTGGAACGGAACATCCATGGCCACTCCCTTTGTCAGCGGCGCCGTAGCGCTCCTCAAATCCGAATGGCCGGATCTGGATATTAACGGGATCCATGCGCAGCTCAGAAAGACCGCGAAGGATTTGGCCCCCGCCGGCTGGGATCCGGAGACCGGTTGGGGACTGCTGGACCTGGGGAAAGCGCTGGAACAACGGTATGAAAATGATCTCTTTGGGACCCTGGAAGTCACCGTCGTGGACGAAAAAGAAGAACCAGTGCCGTACGCCCGGGTTTTTATCAAAGAGATAAATGGGAACCGGGTTCTGACTGCCATGACTACGGACAAGGGAAAGGCCTTGTTTATGGCGCAGCCGGCAGGTGATTACCAGATCTGGGTGGATGGTCAATTGGTTGGGGAGGGGGAAAACTCTGTCCAAACCGTTTCTGCCGGGTGTGCGGTAAGGGTAGTGTTAGCCGCCGCAGGAGAATAAGGGGAGTAACCGGCAGGGAGCAGAAGAATAACCGGAAAGGCCGCTAACCGGCGCAGTCGTGAGATTCCCAAAGGAAACAGGAGTTTTTCCCAGGGTATAACGGATAAAATTTGTCGCTTTTTCTAAAAAAAACTATAATAACTATTGACTTTTCAACGAAAATTTGTTACACTTTTATATTCTTGACTTAACACCCGGTCCGTGCTATAATAAAATAAGTAAAGAATGATGGAGGTAACCGGTGATGTTTAAGGTTGGCGACCGGGTTGTCTACCCGATGCACGGGGCGGGGATAATTGAAGCGGTGGAAGAGAGAGAGATCGGCGGCACTGTGGAAAAATACTATGTGATCAGGCTGTCGATGGGCGAGATGAAGATTATGGTT
>LFRM01339564.1_pt1 | contig 12722 bp, 16 predicted proteins | sample 618341 | NCBI WGS metagenome assembly LFRM01 (sample SAMN03654438, study PRJNA283298) | anaerobic digester metagenome | isolation source: pool of bioreactors CSTR01a, CSTR02a, and CSTR03a thermophilic anaerobic... | place: Denmark: Kgs. Lyngby | collected 2014-05-21
GAGCTGAGATAGATTATTTAGATGCATTAACATTAGAAAGAGCGTTAGAAGATCGTAAAAGTTTGTAATAGTTAATAATTTTGTTTCATATTATTATTAGGTGAAAAAACAATGCTTATTAAAATTATTAAAAAAATAGTTTTTGCAATAGTTATAATTTATAGTTTTGATTTATTAATCAGAAATTTAGGAATGTTCGTACCATTAAATATATGGACAATAGGAACTATTTCTTTCCTCGGTTTTCCTGGTTTGATTTCATTAGCATTATCCTTCTTCTTTCTTATTTGATAGGTGGTATAAATGATAGAAAATTTTTATAATTATTTTAATAATTGTATAATTGCGGACAAGCTACCGCATGCTTTTTTACTTGAAACTGATGATGTGGAATGGGAATTTGAAAATATTATTACACTATTACATAATAATAAATTAATTCAAAACATTGAATATATTAACAATATTAATCTGTTCATTGTTGAACCAGATGGAAAAGAAATAAAAACTGAACTAATAAATAGTTTGCAAAATAAGTTTATGACAAAACCCTCAAATGATAAATATAATATTTATATAATAAAATATGTGGAAAAAATGAATAAATCATCAGCAAATAAAATTTTAAAATTTTTAGAAGAACCACAATCTTATATATTAGGTATATTATTAGCGTCAAATTCTAATGTCTACATTACAATCAAAAGTAGATGTCAAATTTTTAAAATCAATAATTCTGAAAAATCTAGTGAATATATGGAAATTTCAAAAGATATAATATATTTATTACAAAACTTAAATATTGAAAATGAATTAATTTTGAAAAAGAAATTAGCAATACTTGATCGAAAAGATTTAATAAATATTTTTGACAATTTAATTATTGAATTCAATGCGATGATTAGTAATCAAAGTACTAATATTAATAACATTATTTCAGTTTCAAAAACAATTTTAATTTTAGATAATATCTTGCGAATGTTAAAAAGTAATGTTAATATTGATTTAGTGTTAGACAAATTATGTATAGAGGTAAGTAAATAATATGAATATATGTGGAATAACTTTTAAAGATAAGGGAAAAATTTATTATTTTAATCAAAATGACATAGAATTAAACATTGATGACTATGTTGTTGTTGAAACCGAAAAAGGTGAACAATATGGAAAAGTTGTCTTATTTGATTATAAAAATGATTATAAAGGATTACGAAATATTATAAGAAAATCAACTACAGAAGATTATAATAAATATTTAAAAAACTTGTCAGATGCAAAAAATGCATTAAAAGAAATTAAAACAATGGCTAATCAATTAGGTTTAAAAATGCAGTTTATTGATTCTAAATATACTTTTGATCGAAACCAATTGTTATTTAATTTTATAGCAGATGAAAGAGTAGATTTTAGAGAGTTAGTTAAACAATTAGCGGCTAAATATAAAACTCGAATTGAATTGCATCAAATAGGGGTAAGAGACAAATCAAAAGAAATAGGAGGTATAGGACAATGTGGTATGACTTTATGTTGTTCTAGATTCTTAAATAATATTGATACTATTTCTATAAACATGGCAAAGAATCAAAACATTGCATTAAATCCAACTAAAATTAATGGCGCTTGTGGACGTTTGTTATGTTGTTTATCTTATGAAGATGAATTATATGCAGAATGCCGTAAAAATTTACCAAATGTTGGAGCTCAAATGAAATATGAAGACAAAACAGGTAGGGTTGTTTCAGTTGATATTTTAAACCAAAAATACAAGATAGATATAAATGGTGAAATCAAAGAAGTAACAATAAATGGTTGTAATGGTTGTAAAAAATCTAATAAAAATTAATAAAATATTTCCCGGGAAATATTTTTAGTCATAATTTTAATCAAAATTATAATAATAAATATGGGAGGTTATTGTGAAATTAATAGTTGGATTAGGGAATCATGGTAAAGAATATGAAAATACTCGCCATAATATCGGATTTAAAGTTTTAGATGATTATTTAAACGATGTTCATTGGAATAATAATAAATACGGTTTATATTATAAACAGTTAGATGTAGTTTTTGTTAAACCTAATACTTATATGAATTTATCTGGTGTTGCAGTTAGATATTTTTTGAAATATTATAAAATCGATATAACGAATTTATTGGTAATTCATGATGATATGGATATAAATTTAGGTAATTTTAAATTAAAAAAGGATGGTTCTTCTGGAGGACATAATGGTATAAATTCTATAATAGAAAACTTAAACTCAAACAAATTTTTAAGATTAAAAATTGGTATTTCAAGAGCATTATATCCTGATTCAGTTAATTATGTTTTAGGAATTTTTTCATTAAACGAATTAAATAAAATTCAAGAAAAAAGTCAAATAATAAATAATATTATTGATGATTTTATTTCTGATGATACTCCAGAAATATTAATGAACAAATATAATTAATATATGGAAAATGTTTTTAAATTATTTAAATATGATGGCATACAAAATATTTCAGGCTTAACTGAGGAATTAAATATATTATATATTTTTAATTATTATAAAACTAAAAATAAAAATATAATTATTTTGACTAGCTCATTATTTGAAGCTACCAAATATTTTGAAAAAATGAAAATATATACTGATAATGTATATTTTTTTCCGATGGATGAATTTTTAACTTCGGTTGCAATTGCTATATCACCTGAATTTAAAAATCAAAGATTAGATACGTTAAAAAGTATTAGTTCAAATAAACCGTCAATAATAGTCACCAATTTGATGGGATTTTTAAGATTTATACCGAATCAAGAAGTAATAAAAAAATCAATTTTAAAACTAGAAAAAAACAAACAAATAAATCGTAAAAGTTTAGAAGAAGTTTTAGATAAATTTGGATATAATAAAGTATCATTAGTTACAGTTACTGGAGAATATTCTGTGCGAGGTTATGTTATAGATATTTTCCCTTTTGATAGTGATAAACCATTACGGATTGAATTATTTGGGAATCAAATAGAGGATTTAAAGTATTTTGATGAAGAATCTCAATTGTCCATTAAATCTCTTAATGAAATAAAAATATTTCCTTATAAAGAAATACTAACTGAAAATATATCTTCTTTATATAATTTTTTAAATGAACCAGTAGTATTTAATATTGAAAAAGAACTTATTTCCAATTCTTATAAACAATTACAGCAAGAAATATTAGATTATGATAATAAATTAGAAGAAAAACCTCGAAAGTACATGTTTAATTTAGAGGAAATAAACATAAAGTGCGAATATAATATTAATAGTTTTAGTTCAGTTAAAAATAACTCTTTTATCTTAAATAGTAATGAAATAGAAAACTTTAGAGGAAATTTCCAATTATTAAAAGAATTTGTACTTTCTAAAATTTCAAAATATACCGTAATATTTTCATTATCAGAAAAAAGAATGATGAGAGAGATATCAGCTTTATTTTCAGATAATGTTAACATTGGTAGTATTAAAGAAAATAGTATCAATATTATTAATAAAAAGATAAATAAAGGATTTGTAGTCAATAATTATATATATATTGGTGAAAATGATATAGAACAGACAGAAACAACAATAAAATATAAAGTTCCTTTTAAAATTGGAAGAAAAATTAAATCTTTTTCTGATATCAAAAAAGGAGATTATGTTGTACATTCCAGTCATGGAATTGGAATTTATAATGGAATTGTATCATTAACAAAAAATAGCTTTAAAAAAGATTATATTCAAATAAACTATTTGGGTAATGATAAAGTATATATTCCTGTAGAAAAAATCAATAGTATTTATAAATATTCAGATCGAGACGGAATTAAGCCTAAAATTCATAAATTAAACTCTTCAGCGTGGGTAAAAACTAAGCTAGCCGTTAAAAATAAAATTAAAGATATATCACAAGATTTAATTAATTTATATGCAGAAAGAGCTAAAGCAGAAACTGTGGCTTACAAGTCATTTCCAGAAGAAATAACTTTTGCTAGTGGCTTTGAATATATTGAAACACCTGATCAATTAAAATCTGTAGAAGACATAAACAAAGATTTATCATCTCACATCCCTATGGACAGATTATTATGTGGAGATGTTGGTTTTGGTAAAACAGAAGTAGCATTTAGGGGTATTTTTAAGACTATCATAAATGGTTTTCAGGTAGCGTATTTATGTCCAACTACAATACTTTCTAAACAACAATATAATAATGCTCTAAAAAGATTCAAAGAATATGGCATTAATATAGCGCTTTTAAATAGGTTCACTTCTTTAAAAGAAACAGAAAAAATAATAAAAGAATTACAAAATGGAAAAATAGATTTAGTTTTTGGAACTCATAAATTACTAAATGATAAGATATCATATAAAAATTTAGGATTATTGATAATTGATGAGGAACAGCGTTTTGGAGTGACTCATAAAGAAAAAATTAAAAATATCAAAAAAAATGTCAATGTTTTAACGCTATCAGCAACTCCTATACCTAGAACTTTAAAAATGGCTATGTCGGGTTTAAAAGATTTGTCTATTATAGATACACCGCCAGAAGATAGATACCCAATTCAAACATATGTCATTGAAGAACAAAATTTATTAATAAAAGACGTTATATATAAAGAATTATCTAGAAAAGGACAAGTATATTTTTTATATAATAATGTAAGAGATATTGAGAATAAATGTAATCAATTAAAACAGTTAGTACCTGATGCGCGGATTGGATATGCGCACGGGCAAATGAATAAAACTGAACTTGAAAATATCATAGAAGATTTTATAGATTACAAATATGATGTATTAGTATGTTCAACTATTATTGAAACTGGAATAGATATATCAAATGTTAATACCTTAATAGTTATTAATGCTCAAAATTATGGATTAAGTCAGTTATATCAATTAAGAGGAAGAGTAGGAAGAAGTAATAAAATAGCTTATGCATATTTAATGTATAATCCAGCTAAAACATTAACTGAAACAGCTATTAAAAGATTAACAGCTATAAAAGAATTTACTGAATTAGGAAGCGGATACAAAATAGCATTAAGAGACTTATCTATAAGAGGGGCTGGAGATTTACTAGGAAGTGAACAAGCTGGATTTATAAATTCAGTTGGAATCGATTTATATACTCAAATGGTTAATGAAGTAATGAATGAAATAAAAGGCAAAAAAACTATTGATGAAGAGCAAGACGTTTCACTGATTGATGTAGATACCCATATCGGCGAAAATTATGTGTCAGATGAGAATATTCGTATCGAAATTCACAAATTAATTAATAAGATTAAAGATTTAAACTCTTTAAACAAAATCAAAAGCGAAATCGAAGATAGGTTCGGTAGAGTAGATGATAAAATGTTAATATATATGCATGAAGAATGGTTTGATAAATTAATAAATAAATTAGGCATTAAACAAATTAATCAAACTGAAAACTATATAGAAATATTTTTACCGATTGAATTATCTGAAAAAATAAATGGCGAAAAGTTATTTTTACAAACATATAATATAAATCCTAAATTTTTGATAAAATATAAGATGAAAAGGATTATTATTACTTTACCTATAAAAAATCAAGAAAAACATTATATATATTATTTAATAGATTTATTAAATATTATATATTCACAAATAGTATAAAAAAAACAATATCTGACACAATACTAAATAGTGGTGTATAAAATATGAATGAAAATGGATACATAAGAAAAATAGATGAACTCGGTAGAATAGTTATACCAAAAGAATTAAGACAAAGATTAAAAATACAAGATGGTGAAAATTTAATTATTAATTATGTAGATAAAAAAATAAACTTATCTAAATACTCTTATATAGGTAATAATCTAGAATATATTAAGACCATGGGAGATAAAATACATTTTTTAATGAATGTCGATATTATAATTACCGATGTAGAAAATATTATTTATAATAGTAATAATAATAAAAACCCAAAATTTGATAAAAAACTATTAGAATATATTAAAAATCGTGAAAGCACAACACTTACAAATTATAAAGTAAATGAAGATATTGATTTAATTGGTAAAATATATATAGAACCTATCATATCAAACTCATTAGGTATTGGTTTAGTTATATTTTCAACTAATAAAAAATTAGATTATACTAGAAATTTATGTAAATTAACTGCAGAAATGATTAGTTGTCATATTAATATAACTTGATTTAATATGTTTTTTATGTTAATATTTTTTTATTAAGCAATGAAAGAAAGAGTAATTATTAAAGTATTTAAGAGAATTTCTGGTTGGTGTAAAGAAGTATATGATAATAATGAACATGGTTCTGGAGTTTAAACGAATAGTTTCCGCGTTAAGGAATAAAGTGCATGTAATCATGAATTAAGGTGGTACCGCGCAATTATGCGTCCTTAGTTTATGGTTTTTTTATTTTAAAGGAGGATATAGATAAAATGAAAAAAAGTTTTTATATTACAACAGCGATTGATTATACTAGTCAAAAACCCCATATTGGTAATAATTACGAAAAAGTCTTAGCAGATGTTATAGCAAGATTTAAAAGGTTAGACGGCTATGATGTGTTATATCAAACTGGTACAGACGAACATGGACTTAAAGTCAAAGAAAAGGCTGCTGAAGCTAATAAGAGTCCTAAAGAATATGTCGATGAAGTTAGTAAAGAAATGCAAAATTTGCTTGATTTATTAAATGTTTCATACGATAAGTTTGTAAGAACAATAGATCCTATACATGAAAAAAAAGTACAAGAAATTTTTGAGTATTTATATAAAAAAGGAGATATTTATTTAGATAAATACGAGGGTTGGTATTGTACACCATGTGAATCATTCTTTTTAGAAAAAGATTTACTTGATGGGAAATGCCCTGATTGTAAAAGGGAAGTATCATATAATGAAGAAGATTCATATTTCTTTAGATTATCTAAATATGAAAACAAATTATTAGAACATATTGAAAACAATCCAGACTTTATAAAACCCGAATCGAAAAAAAGAGAAATGATTAACAATTTTTTAAAAGACGGTTTACAAGATTTATGCGTTTCAAGGAGTTCACTTGATTGGGGAATAAAGGTGAGTTTTGATCCTAAACATGTTATATATGTTTGGATAGACGCATTATCTAATTATATTACATTTATTGGTTATGATGTTAACGGTAATCATGAAGAAGAATTTAACAAATATTGGCCAGCTAATTACCATATTATCGGTAAAGATATTGTTAAATTTCATACGATATACTGGCCTATATTATTAATGGCTTTAAATATACCTTTGCCAAAAACTGTATATGGTCATCCATGGTTGACTATAAATGGCGGTAAAATAAGTAAATCAGTAGGTAATGTTATATATGTTGATGAATTAGCTAAATATTTTGAAATAGATCAAATAAGATACTATTTATTACACGAAGTACCTTATCAAAATGATGGTACAATGAATTATGAGTTATTTATAGAAAAAATTAATAATGATTTAGTTAATACTTTAGGAAATTTAATCAGTAGAACTAATGCGATGATCATTAAATATTTTAATGGAATCGTTCCAGAAAGTTTAGAACCACAAGATATAGATATTCCACTACAAAATTATGCTACAGAATTAAAGGTAAATACTAGTAAATTAATTGATGAATGCAGAATTGCTGAGTCTTTAAACAATATTATAGAATTATTCAGAAAATGTAATAAATATATAGATGAAACCGAACCATGGGTTTTAGCTAAAGATGAAAAAAATATAAAAAGATTAGGAACTGTTTTGTATAATCTTATTGAATCAATTAGAATAGGTTCTGTGTTACTTAAAGCATATATTCCGGAAACAGCTGATATCATTTTAAATAAAATAAATTCTTTAAATAACGACTTTGATAGTATTAAAGAATTTGGTAATTATAAAACAGGAACTATAATTACTGATTCAAAACCACTATTTGAAAGAATAAATAAAGAAGAAAAATTAAAAGAATTAGATAAATAAAGGAGCCTAATATGTTTACTGATACACACTGTCATGTTTTAAAACAAGAATATGACAATTATGATGCAATATTAAAAGAATTAGCAACTAAAAATATTAAAAGAATAATAATAAATGGTTATAATTTAGATAGTAATAAAGAAGTGATAAATTTAGTAAATAAATATGATAATGTATACGGTTCATTAGGTATACATCCTAATTATATTGAAGAAATGAAAGATATAGACATAGAATTTATTAAACAAAACATTAACCACAATAAAATTATTGCTATAGGTGAAATAGGTTTAGATTACTATAGAAATACTCAAAATAAAGAAGAACAAAAGGATGTATTTAAAAGTCTGATGAAACTAGCAGAAATAGAAAATAAACCTGTAATTATTCACAACCGCAATGCAACTGATGATTTAATAAAGATATTAAAAGAATATAATGTTAAAGGGATAATTCATTGTTTTACTGGTAGTCTTGAAACAGCTAAAGAGTACATTAAATTGAATTATAAATTAGGAATTAATGGTATTTTAACATTTAAAAATTCTAATCTACCAAAAACAATATCTGCTCTTGATTTAAGCCATATATTGTTAGAAACAGATGCTCCCTACTTATCGCCAGAACCAAAACGAAATGAAAAGAATCAACCTGCTAATATCATATATACTGCTGAAAAATTAGCTAGTATATATAATATTGATTTAGATAAATTAGCTATAAAATTAGAAGATAATTTTCATGAAATTTTTGACATTTAAGAAGCCACATGCTAAAATATTAATTATATTGGAGATAAGATATGAAAAATATAAAATCAATAAAAATCGGTAAATATATAAAATTTCTAATATTATTAATAGCAATATCATTATGTCAACAAGTAACTTTACGGAAAGCTGAAACTAAAACAGAAAATAATAATTTAAATAAAACATTAGATTTACATGCAATGGCAATTAAATTAGAAGAAATTATTCATAATGATTTATATAGACCTATAGATACTTATAATGGAATATTAACTGGTTATGCAGCAGATTGTCCATTATGTGGAGGATTTCTATACTGTACTGGCCAAAATGTTTTAACTAATAGAGTAACTACTCATTATGATGATACATATGGTGAAGTTAGAATTGTAGCATCATCAAGAAATTTACCGTGTGGTTCAATAGTACAATTTAATTTACTAACGGTTTCAAGTGCGGCTATAACGGCAATTGTGTTAGACAGAGGCGTAATAGGTACCGCGCTTGATTTACTAGTTGAAAATGAAGATTTCGCATATAATTATGTTGGTAAAAAACAAATTACTTATGATATATTAAGATTTGGAAAATAAAGATAACAAAATGTTATCTTTTTTGATAGAATACTAGTAGTGATGTAAATGAAAGAATTTAATTATAAAAAAAAATATGGTCAAAACTTTCTAGTAGATCAAAATATATTAAATAAAATTATTGATAACCTTACAATTAATTCAAATGATTTAATAATAGAAATTGGTCCTGGAAGTGGTAATTTAACTAAAAAATTATTGAAATTTGGTGCTAAAGTTTTAGCGTATGAAATTGATTTAGAAGTAAAAACTGAATTAGAAAAAATCAAATCAAATAATTTAAAAGTTATTTATAAAGATATATTAACAGCTAATATTAAAGATAATATTAAAGATTTTGACTACAAAAATATATATATTATTGGTAATTTACCTTATTATATTACCACTCCAATTATCGAAAAATTAACAAAAGAAAACCTTAATCCCAAAGAAATGTATTTTATGGTTCAAAAAGAAGTAGCTGATAGATTAACATCAAAACCGTGTTCAAAAAAATATGGATATATAACTGTATATTTAAATTATTATTATAAATTAGATAAATTATTTGATGTAAACAGAAAGTCCTCTTATCCTATCCCCAATGTTGATAGTAGTATAATAAAATTAACATTGATAAATAAGTATAATAGTCAAAATGAAGAATTATTTTTCTTAATTATAAAAGAAGCTTTTATTCATAAAAGAAAGACTTTATTAAATAATTTAAAAAAATATGATCAATTAATAATAAAAGAATTATTAATAAAACATAATTATAGTTTACTAGCTAGATCAGAAGAGTTGCCAATAGAGTTTTTTATAGAACTTTCAAATGCTTTATAGCATTTTTTTTAATTAAAATCATATACTTCAACAGGTGAGCTCATGAAATTTAAAAAAGGAGATTTAGTAACTAGAGAAAGTTATAATCATGACACTGTATTTAAAATTTTAAATATTCGAGATGATATTTGTTATTTAAAAGGAGTTAATGTTAGATTATATGCAGATAGCGATATAAAAGATTTAAAATTATATGAGGATAAAACTAGTATCGATGACTTTGAAAATGTTGCAGAAGAAATAGAAAGCTTAGATCGGAATGAATATTTTTTTATGCCAGCAAAAATATTACATTTTGATGGAGATGCTGATGCATTACAAAGATGTTTAAATTTTTATAAAAAACTTAATATAAAAGCCGTTGGAAAAGTTATTAAAGAAGAATTATTACCTCAAAAAATATATAAATATTTAAACGATTATTTACCAGATGTAATAATTATAACCGGTCATGATGCATATTATCGTAAAAATGGTGATCCTGACAACATAAATAATTACAAAAATTCAAAATACTTTTGTGAATCTATTAAAATAGCGCGAAAATATGAAAAAAGCCATGATAAATTAATAATAATTGCTGGAGCTTGTCAAAGTGACTATGAAGAACTTATAAAAGCTGGAGCTAATTATGCATCAAGTCCAAAAAGAGTAAATATTCATGCGTTAGATCCAGCGATAATAGCATCTACTGTTGCGCTAACAGAAAAAAACACACCAATAGATTTAATTAATACTTTAGGAAAAACCAAATATGGATCTGATGGTATGGGTGGAATAAAAGGAACGGGGTTAATGTATGTGGGGTATCCAAGATGATTGAGACTATAAAAAATGATATATATAATTACTTAAACAAAGAAGTTAAAGTAGTAGCAAAAGAAAATCGTAATCGTAATGAAATATTTTATGGAAATATTGTAGAAATATATTCTCATGTTTTTATTGTTAGTAATGGTCAAGAAAAAAAGAGTTATTCATACTCAGATATCTTAGCAAATGATATTCAAATCACGTTTTTATAGAAAAAAGTTGCATTTTTTGACATAATGCTTTAAACTTATGTTAAGTGAAAACTTAGAAGGAGTGTATGTTATGGAAATCACATCTGTAAGCGTCCGCAAAGTTGAAAAAGAAGGTTCACGTATGAAAGGCATCGCTTCAGTATTATTAGATGATGCATTCGCTGTCCACGATATTAGAATTATCGAAGGAGACAATGGATTATTTATTGCTATGCCTAGTAGAAAAACAGCTACTGGCGGATATAGAGATATAGCTCATCCGATAAATCCCGATGTTCGTAAACAATTTGAAGATTCAATAATTGAAGAATTTAAAAAGGCTGAATAATTCGCATATTGCGAATTTTTTAATGCATTTTTTTTGAAAATAAGCATATATTTTTCTAGGAGGAAGAAATGGATAAAATGATTGAAGTACCAGCCTTTACCCATATAGTAAAAATAAACGATCGAAAAAACATCGTAATTAGCGGTATTAAAAAAATAATTAGTTTTGATGACAAAGAATTTTATTTAGAATCCAGTATGGGAATTATTATAATAAAAGGTAGCACGCTAGAAATGATTAAACTAGATACAATAGAAGGAAATGTATCTATTAAAGGTAAAATAGATAGTTTTACTTATACAGATATAGCAAATAAAGATAATTCTATAATTAGTAAACTCTTTAAATGATTCAACTTCTTCTTTTATTAATATCATTTAGTTATGGGTTAATTACAGGATTTATATACTTTTTTATAAATAATATTATTAAAAATAAAAGTTTATATTATAATTTTTTGATTTTAACATATTTTATAATCATTACATTAGGTTATATAATATTGTTTTTTATATTATATAATGGACAAATTCATTTATATTTAAAATTAATTTTAATATTGGGTTTCATTTTCTCTGATAAAGTGTCAAATTTATGTAAAAAGTTATATAAACAGGTTTTCAAAAATTAATATAAAAATAATTAGTGTTATAATTACCATACGGGAGTGTTGCATCATTATGAAAATCACTAAAAAAGATAAACGCAGATTATTTTGTTGGTCTTTACTTATTTTGATTATAAGTTCTTATTTATGCGTATTTGGATATAAATATTGGTCACAAATCCTAGATAATTATCAAATTCAAGAAGAATTAGAAATATTATATGAAAATCTTCTTTCTGATGAAAAAAAGCTTAATAGTGAAGCTGCCAAACTTCAAGATCCTGATTATGTAGCAAAATTCGCTAGAGAAAAATATATGTATTCTAAAGAGGGAGAAATAATCATTAGAATAACTGAATAATTGAAATTTTAACCAAAATGTGTTAAAATTTTTTTATGGGGCCGTTATTGGTTTCGACAGAATAATAAATATATTGTTTGCAAATGGTTGCTGAACCTAAACAGCACAAAATTTAAAATAACTGACAAAGTGAATTTTAACCCAGCTCTATCATACGCTTAATAGCGTAAGAGCGCCGTTATATAACTAGGCTCACAAAGTAATATAAT
>LFRM01013383.1_pt1 | contig 12721 bp, 9 predicted proteins | sample 618341 | NCBI WGS metagenome assembly LFRM01 (sample SAMN03654438, study PRJNA283298) | anaerobic digester metagenome | isolation source: pool of bioreactors CSTR01a, CSTR02a, and CSTR03a thermophilic anaerobic... | place: Denmark: Kgs. Lyngby | collected 2014-05-21
TTTCTTCTAAGCCTAAGTCTATCGCAACTTGTTGAACATTGGCTTGCATAATTGAAATATGACCTAAAAGCTTACCCTTGTCTGTGTAGTGGGTTAAAACTGGGCCCGATAGTTCAATTGTTTTTCCAACATCGTGTAAAATAATACCACTGTATAATAGACTCTTGCTTATATAGTCATGTTGATTTGCTAAATTTTCGGCAATTATTAACATTCCCAAAACGTGGGTTGCGAGTCCTCCAACAAATTCATGGTGAATTCTAGAGGCAGCTGGATATGTGAAAAATGCTTTATCATAGTCATTAACTACTTTACTTACTATTTCATGCAGGATATTATTATCAATTTGATCTATATATTTCCAAATTTCTTCTCTTAAAACTTCTTCACTAATTGGCGAAGCCTTAACATAGTCAGCTACATTATACTCAGTTTCAGAGACAGTTTGGGCTGAATTTATTCGAAGTTGTAAGTTATTACGATACAGTAGAATGTCGCCATTAACTCTAATAACATTTCCAGGATTTACTACTTCAATATCTTTACTGCTAGCATCCCAAAGTTTTGCATCAATAGTTCCGGTATTATCTTGAAGTTCAACATTTAGATATGTTGCCCCAGCATTGGTAACACCCTTTGTAACATTAGATACTAGCAAATATTCTTCAATTCTTTGACTTTCTTTAAAATTCTTTATATACAATTTATTCATTATTTCTCTCCACTTCCTCTAATAACTCATTTATCAATTCATAACTATAGCCACGACTTGCAAGATAATTAAAGACTCGACTTGTTAGTTCAAAGTTTTCATGTTGTTTTTGATAGCGTTTGAAAACCTTATCAAAGTCTTTTTTTAATAAGTCTTTTTCCTGGCTATCATTATATGGTACATTAATTTCCTCAATTACTCTAGTAATTAACCCATTATTAAAGCCTCGATAAAGTAATCTTGAGCGCAACTTATTTAAAGTTTGGCTATAATTATGGTTTCTAATAGTTTTTAAACTTCTTGTCGCAAAAAGTGTAGCCAACTCAAAGTCTTTTTCTTCATCATAGATCAAATACTCTTCAATCAAGTTACTATTAATTCTTACTTGAATTAGTGAATCCTTAATTTTATTGTAACCGTGAAATTTCATTTGACTTCTTTCAACTAACTCTAAAAGATAACGCTTATCATTTATATAGTCATAACGCTTTAATTTATTTATGATTTTATCAACTTCTGGTTTTATCAGTTTGAATTCATCATAAACAGTATGGCGAATTTCATATTCAGTTCGATCTTTATATTTAATTCGATTTAAAGCGCGCATATAGGCAGCATGAAAATTTGAAATTCTTTCAAGGTTTGTAATTTCAGCATCACTTAAGTCAGTTTCTGCTTTAAATTTGTATTCAAAGTAATCATCCTCAGAGATTTTAAAAGATCTTTTATCATCTAAGGTAATTAAGATGAAGTTGTTAGTAACTTTAATCTCTTTTATCTTTGGCATTTTTCTCCACTTCAATCGCTGCTTGATAACAATTTATAATACTCTGATAATATTCATCTAAACTATACTTTTTAGATACTTCAATCGCATTGGCATAGATTTCATTCTTTAGATTTTGATTTAAAATAAATTCTTCTAGTTTTTTTGCTAACTCATATTTATCCTCAAAAAAGAATCCAGTCTTATTTTCAATAACAATGCCTTCTAAAACTTCATCTTTTCTAGCAAATAAGCCTAAGCCACTTGCTAGTGCTTCAATATAAGTTAAACCTTGGGTTTCAGTGGTCGAGGCACTAATGAAAGCGTCTGCGACATGATAATAAGCTGGAACAGCTTCACTTTGGACTAATCCTGTAAAACAAACATAGTCACTTAAACCTAAGTCTCTAACAAGTTTTTCTAAAATCTTATGATCTGGTCCTTCTCCAACAATCATAAATTTAGCATTTAAACCTTTATCTTTAATAATTTTAAAAGCTTCGATTACCATATCCACACTTTTTTCTTTAGCTAGTCTTCCAACAAAGACAAAGACACTTTGACCCTCTTTTATAGCATATTTACTTTTGATTGTGTCAATTTGGGTTTGGCTTGTTTTTTCTTTTTCAAACCGTTCTAAGTCAAGCCCGGTTGGGATTACATCAATTCGATTTTTAACGCCATAGCCCTCAAGCATTTCTTTGGTTTTTTTACTTGGTGCAATTACAATGTCACTTTTTCTAGTAAAAGCCTTACTTAAACCTTCAACGGCTTTTTTTGAAATCGTATCAATTGTCTCTGATTTGAAGAAGTTTACATAGTGGGTATAATCTTCATAGGTCGTATGATATGTACTTACCAAGGGGATCTCAAAGGCTCTTGCAACAGAGCGACCAAAAATACCCACTCCAAATTCTTGGTGGACATGAATGATATCTAAGTTCCATGCTTTGATTGGTTTAGCTGCGGCAATTTGAATTGGATTTGTTAGTTTATATCCGTATAAAAAATCTAGTTTTAATCCAGGCAACCTTAAGACATTGTCTTCAAAAGTTGTCTTTAACATGTCATCATGATTTGTAACAACAAACACTTCATGTCCATGTTTTTCGAGTGCCTTCTTTAATGTTACAACCGAAGTTACAACGCCATTGACATCTGGTAAATATGTATCAGTAAATATTCCTATCCTCACATTTATTCCTCATCTCATTTTTGTTAGTAGTTATATTCTATCACTTATCCATTATAGATGCTATTTATTAAATATTCAAATTACATTATTGTAAGAATTTATAATTTATTCCATTTAAAAAGTCTACGCAATTTGCGTAGACTTTAAAGTTATATATTATAGACTAGCCATTCTAGTTAATCTAGTATATCTCTTTTCTGCATCCAGTTTTGATTTTTCAAACAACTGTTGGTAATTTTCTTTATTTACATGTGGTAGTTGTGAGTATCTTCTTTCTTGCATTAAGAAATCAGGGTATAAATCAAAGTTAGGTTTTGGTGAGTCAATCACTAATGGTTGTTCTAATTCTGGATTAAATCTGTATAGTGTCCAGTATCCTGAAGCAACTGCGTCTTTTTGACGTTTTTGGTGATTCATTAATCCACCTTTAATTCCATGTTCAATACATGGTGAGTAAGCAATAATTAATGAAGGCCCATTATAAGCTTCTGCTTCTTTTAAAGCCTTGATTGTTTGCATCCGGTTAGCACCCATTGAAATTGAAGCAATATAGACATGACCATAAGTCATCATCATTTGACCAATTTCTTTTTTAGCTACTTCTTTACCACTTGCTGCAAATTTTGCAATTGAAGCGGCTTGAGAAGCCTTAGAGGATTGTCCACCTGTATTTGAATATACTTCAGTGTCTAAGATTAAGACGTTAACGTCTAAGTTATTAGCAAGAACGTGGTCTAATCCACCAAATCCAATGTCATATGACCAGCCATCTCCACCAATGATCCAAACTGATTTAGAAATTAAATCTTTTTCAAATGCTAGAACTTCTTTGACTTTTTCAGACTTACTGGCCTTAACAAGGTCAACTAATTCTTTAACTAAAAAGCGTTCTTCGATTCTATCATCTTTGACAGCTAAGTATTTTTCGATTTGTTCTAATAATTCTGGTTCTACTTCATCTTTGGCAGCTGTTAAGATATCAACGATTTTTTGTGAAGTTGTTGCTTGTGCAACCTTCATTCCAAATCCAAATTCAGCATTATCTTCAAATAGTGAGTTTGCCCAAGCGATACCTTCATTGTTTCTATCTGTTACCATCGCAGAACTTGGAGTTGAAGCACTATAGATTGATGAACAACCTGTAGCATTTGCAATTAACATATCTCTACCAAATAGTTGTGAGGCTAAGCGATAGTATGGAGTTTCTCCACAACCAGCACATGCACCACTTACTTCAAAGTATGGTTCTAAAAATTGCGTTCCCTTAATTGTATCAGTACTAAAGATATCTGATTTGTATTCTGTTTCTTTATATAAGTAGTTAGCTAAAGGAGCTTCATGCATTTGTTCATTTACATCAACCATGACAAGTGCTTTTTCGCCACCTTTACCTGGACATTCAGTTGCACAAAGAGCACAACCAACACAGTTATCTGGTGAAACTTGAACACGGTAATATAAATCTTCAGTACCCTTGCCCATTGGTTTGATTGTTTCAACAAAGTCAACTGGTGCATTATCAAGTTCTTCTTTTGTTAACATGAAAGTTCTAATTGTTGCATGTGGACATACAAAGGAACAGAATCCACATTGGATACAGTTTTCTGGAATCCACTTAGGAACTTGTGTTGCCGTTTGGCGATGTTCATTAAATGAAACGTTATTTCTAATTGATCCGTCTAAAACATCGTGGTCGATAAAGGCTGAGACTGGAAGTTCATAACCATTAAGTGCATTAATTTCACTTACAAAGTTATCAAAGTAGTCATCGCCGGTAGTCTTTTTAGCAATTACTGTTAAATCTTTCCACTCTGGATTAACTTTTACTTCAACTAAACCGTCTTTTCCAAGATCAATTGCACGGTAGTTAGCATTTACTATTTCTTCACCCTTACTACCATAAGTTACAGCTGCGGCTTCTTTCATGCGTTTTACTGCCGTATTAAACTCCATAATTTTTGGATTTAAAGCAAAGAAGCTTGATTGTAAGATTGTATTTGTTCTACGTCCCATTCCAATTGTTTGCGCTAAGTCAACTGCATTAATAACATAAAATTTTGCATTTTTCTCTGCTAGTTGTTTTTTAAATCTATTAGGTAAATGATTTACTAATTCTTCACCACTAAATGTTGAAGCTAGCAAGAATGTTCCGCCATCTTTTAAATTTTTAAGCATGTCATATTTATATACATAGGCATCAAGTGAACATGAAATAAAGTCCGCTTCGTCTACATAGTACGTTGATCTAATTGTTGATGGGCCAAAACGTAAGTAAGAACGAGTTGCTCCACCTGCTTTTTTACTATCATATGCAAAGTATGCTTGTGATTGTAAATCAGTGTTATCACCAATTATTTTAATTGAGTTTTTATTTGCTGATACTGTACCATCTGATCCTAGACCATAGAAAATACATGAAGTATAGTCATAATCTAATTTAAAGCTTGGATCACTTACAAGTGATAAGTAAGTTACGTCATCATTAATACTAATTGTAAATCCAGTGTGTGGATCTGCTTGTAGTAAATGATCGTATACTGCTTTAATATCTCTAGGTTGTGTATCTTTTGAAGAAAGACCATAACGTCCACCTACGATTGTCTTAACATTTTTATAGCCTGATAATTCAGCTTTAACATCTAAGTAAAGTGGCTCATGTGATCCTTGTTCTTTCGTACGGTCTAAAACGGCAACTTTAGTTACTGATTCAGGTAGTACTAATTTAAGGTGTGCTGCTGAAAATGGTCTATATAAATGAACCTTGATCATTCCAACTTTTTCACCGCGTTTATTTAATTCATCAACAACTTCATGTGTTGCTTCAGTTACTGATCCCATTGCCACAACAACACGGTCTGCATCTTGTGCCCCATAGTAAGTAAATGGTGCATAATGACGACCTGTAAGTTCGCTTATTTTTTCCATGTAGTCTGCGACAACACCAACGATATTATTATGGTGTGTATTTTGTGCTTCTCTACCTTGGAAATAAATATCGTCATTTTCAGCGCCACCACGCGTTACGGCGTTACCATGTGGGTTTAGAGCACGACTTTTAAAGTTTGCTAATGCATCTCTATCAATTAGTGGTTCTAAATCTCTTTGTTCGATAACTTCAATTTTTTGAATTTCATGTGATGTTCTAAAACCATCAAAGAAATGCAAAACTGGAGTTGAAGCTTTAATTGCAGATAAGTGTGCAACTCCTGCTAAGTCCATTGCTTCTTGGACTGAGTGTGACGAAATCATCGTAACACCTGTTTGTCTGACTGCATAAATATCTTGGTGGTCACCAAAGATTGATAAGGCTCTTGTTGCAATTGATCTTGCAGATACGTGCATTACCGCTGGTAACATTTCTCCAACCCATTTATACATATTAGGAATCATCAATAGTAAACCTTGTGATGCTGTATAGGTTGTCGCTAGGGCACCTGCTTGAAGTGCACCGTGCACTGTTGCTGCTGCTCCACCTTCAGATTGAAGTTGAACGACATTTACTACTGAATTAAATATATTTTTTCTTCCTTGCGAAGCCCATTCATCTACTAGCTCAGCCATAGTTGACGATGGTGTAATTGGATAAATACCCGCTACATCTGTAAACATATATGAAATATGTGCTGCAGCCGTATTACCATCCATTGACATAAATTTTTTTGACATTTTTACCTCCTGTTACATACATTCCTATTATACAGAAAATTCTACTATATTACCACAAATTTTTAGCATTAGTGAAATAATGCTCTTTTTTTAGCAATTTAAGATTTTAAAAGCTTAAATATATAATTTAATTAGCTAAAATAAAAATAGTTAAATTAATTAGTTTTACTAAGTCAATATATTTATAGTCACAATATGCTAAAATGTAGGTAGATGAGGTGAGAAAGTGGAAACAAATAAACAAGAATTCGGAAAATTAGAAAATGAAAAAACTGCGTCACTTTACACGCTAGAAAACAAAAACAAAATGAAAGTAGTCCTTTCTGATTATGGGGCAACTATTATTAACATCTTTGTCAAAGATAAAGATGACAAACTTGTAGATGTTGCTCTTGGCCACTTAGGTTTTGAGCAATACAAAAACAATCCTGGTAATTTAGGTTGTGTAGTTGGACGTAATGCTAATCGGATCAAAGATGCAAAAGTTAGTATTAATAATAAAACTTATGAGTTAGAACAAAATGATGGTAAAAACAACTTACACAGTGGTTCAAATTCGCTTGCAACCAGGCTTTTTACGGCCAGAGAGCGACATAATCAAGTTATGTTTTATACTACCCTCCTTCACTTAGAAGATGGCTTTCCAGGTGATTTAAATGTTGAAATTACTTACACTCTAACTGAGGATGACCAATTAACAATTGACTATCAGGCAACTGCAAGTGAGGACACGGTTGTTAATTTAACCAATCATTCATACTTTAATCTAAATGGACAAGATTGTTCAAATATTTATAATCAAGAGTTAGAAATTGACGCAAGTTTTTATAGTCCAAATACAAAAGAGTCGCTGCCAACTGGAGAAATTTTAAAAGTTGATGATACCCCATTTGACTTTAGAAAGTTGTCTAATTTAAAACAACCACTTAATAGTCAAAATGAACAAATAGCAATGTTTAATGGAATTGATCACAATTTTCTTTTAAATAATACTGGATTTCGAAAAGTTGCAAGTCTTTATAATCCCGACAACAAAATTTTGTTAGAAGTATTAAGTGACAGAAATGCAATGCATGTTTATACCGCAAATCATTTTCCAGATAAATCAACAGTCAATAAGAATAATTTAAGCTATCCTTTGCATGGTGGAATTGCCTTTGAAACACAAACTGTTCCAAATGCCTTAAATATGCCTTGGCTAAAATCACCAATTCTTAAAGAAAACATTCTTTATACAACCACAACGGCCTTTAAATTTAGCCTTAAGTAACAACGTAAAAAAAAAGGGTTATCGATTTCTCGATAACTCTTTTTTTAACCAATCTTCTTTGCACCATCGCCCGCTTGGGCAACATAGAAATCTGCTTTATAGCCGATTTCTTGCAAATAAGCTCCCCCCACATTTTCGATGAAATTGTCGACTTGGTTATTTTCGACAATCGCTATTGCACAGCCACCAAAACCAGCGCCGGTGACTCTTGCACCTAAACAACCCGGTTGTTTCCAAGCTGTCTTGGCAAGTGTATCTAGTTCAATACCAGTTACTTCATAGTCATCACGTAACGATATGTGACTTTCATTCATTAACTTTCCAAATTCTTCTAAATTTCCACTCCGCAAAACTTCTGATGCTTTTAGAGTTCTTTCATTTTCACTAATTGCATGTCTTGCGCGGATATATATTTCTTGATCTTTAATTAAATCTTTGCTTGCTTCTAACTGTTGTGAATTTAAATCACATAAATACTTAATGTCATATTTTTCACTTAAAATATCAAAGGCTGCATCACAGGATGCACGGCGTTGATTATATGCTGAATCAGCTAAGCCTCTTTTTTTATTTGTATTCATAATAACAATTGAATTGTCACCTAATTCTAAAGGAATGTATTCATAATCAAGGGTATTTGTATTTAATAAAATTGCCTGGGCTTGTTTTCCAAAGCCAATTGCAAATTGGTCCATTATTCCACTGCTTAAACCAATAAATTCGTTTTCAACTTTTTGGGCAATCTTAACAATATCTAACATCTCTACCTTTAAATTAAATACATCATTTAAAATAACTCCAGTCACCATTTCTATCGAAGCACTGCTTGAAAGACCTGAAGCATATGGAATATTTCCATAATAAGCAATATTTAAACCATGGGTAATCTTATGGCCTGCTTCTTCAAANNAATAAAGAGTAAAAGTGAAATTCATTATCGTCTCTTTTACTTACTAGCGCCCTTGTACCCATTGTAATAGCACAAGGAAGTACTAATCCGCCACTATAGTCAATATGCTCACCAATTAAATTTATCCTACCTGGTGCAAAATATTCGCCAGTATGAGGATGGCCAAAATGCTCTTTAAATTTATTTTCAAGCTGCATCTTAGCGTCGCTCCATAGTTTTTCTAATATCTAAGGCAACCGCAATTATGATTACCAAACCTTGGATAACGTTGACCATTTCTGGTGAAACCCCTAAAAAGTTCAATGATGTTTTAAGTAATTCAAAAACCATTACCCCTAGTAAAATACCTGGAATTGTTCCTTCACCACCGGCGGTTGAAACTCCACCAATAGTTGCGGAGGCAATTGCTTCAAGTTCATAACCGGTTCCGCCATTGGCTCCAACAGATCCAGTCTTTGCAGCTAGTAAGTAGCCAGCGATTGCATATAATAAACCGGCTAATGCATAAATTTTCACTTTTGAAAAAGCAACATTTACGCCTGATACTTCAGCCGCTTCTTGATTGCCACCAATTGCATACATATATTTACCATGTTTAGTCTTATTATAAAGAACCCACATAAAGACACCAATAACAGCCGCGATTACAGCTAAATAAGGTACAATCCCAAATAGCTTTCCGCTGCCAATTTCTAAAAACTCTGCTTTAAAAGTACCAATTGGGCGGTTTTTACTATAAAGCATATTTAAACCAAACACCATGATTTGTGCACCTAAGGTTGCCAAAAACGCCGGTACCTTTAAATATGCAACAACAATTCCATTAAATGTCCCTAAAGCGACTCCAATTAGAAGTACTATAAAAAACGGAATAATAATTGGCATATCTGGTACGTTTGGAAAAAACTTTCCAACAAAGTCTGGTCGTTGAACTAAAGTACCTGCGACTACTGCCGTAAGTCCGGTGATTCGACCAGCTGATAAGTCGGTTCCTCTGGTGATAAGTGTTCCTGAAACACCTAGTGCAATAATAAATCTAACTGAAGAGTTAGTTAAAACATTATTTAAGTTTTGAAAAGAGAAAAAGTTAGGTTCAGAAAAGCTTGTATAAACAACCATCGCTAATACTACCAGATATAATCCATTCTCTGTTAAAAACTCCTTAAGATTAAATGATTTAAAATCAAATACCTTTTTACTTTTTTTACCCATATTAAATCTCCTTACCTAAACCTAGTTGCTAAATCCATAATATCTTCTTGTGTTGCTTCATCAGCATCTAAAAATCCAGATACTCTGCCTTCACACATAACCATAATTCGATCAGAGACACCAAGCAGTTCCGGCATTTCTGATGAAATCATAACTATACTTTTACCGCTGGCAGCAAGTCTATCAATAATCTCATAAATTTGATACTTTGCTCCAACGTCTATCCCTCTTGTTGGTTCATCTAATATAAATATGTCTGGATCATTTGCAAGCCACCTTGAAATAATAACCTTTTGTTGATTTCCACCTGATAAACTCTTAATTTGAGTTTTATGACTTGGTGTCTTGATTGACAATTGATCAATATTTTTTTGGACAACTTTTTTGATGCCTTCTTCATCTAATAAAAGATTCTTTTTAACGAATTGGTCAATTGAAGCCATTGCTACATTGTCTTCTACTGATAAAACCCCAAAGATTCCATTATGGCGTCGATCCTCAGTTAAAAGCGCAATTCCTAATTTAATTGCATCTTTTGGTCTACCAATTTGAATTTCTTCACCATTTAAATACATTTTTCCAGTAGTTGTTGTTCTAAGTCCATAAATAGCCTCAATAAATTCAGTTCTTTGAGCTCCAACTAATCCACCTACCCCAAGAATTTCACCCTTTTTTAAGTCAAAGTAAGCATTCTTAAATGATAATGGGTTAGGTGACGTCATATTTTCAACTTTAAATATTACTTCGTCGCTAACAACATTAGTTTTTTCTGGAAACATTCCAGTTAACTCTCTTCCAACCATATGTCTAATAATCTTATTATTAGTTAATTCATTTGCTGGCCATGTACCTACATATTTTCCGTCTCTTAAAATTGTTACTTCATCGGATATTCTTAATATTTCTTCCATTTTATGCGAAATATAAATTATTGCAATTCCTTGCGCACGTAATTTGTCAATAATTTTAAATAAAAGTGCCGATTCATTTTGTGTTAATGATGAAGTTGGTTCATCCATAATGACAATTTTTGCATCTTGTGAAACAGCTTTAGCTATTTCTACTGATTGCATTTGTGATACGGTTAATTCATTTAAATTGGTTTTTGGATCAATCTCTAAACCAACTTGGTCTAATAACTTTTTTGTATCTTTATACATTTTATTATGATCAACAAAGCCAAATTTATTAATTGGATATCTGCCTAAGAATATATTTTCTCCGACAGTCATCATTCTAATCGGGTTTAATTCTTGGTGAATCATTGAGATTCCTGCATCAATACCTTCTTTTGCACTATGAAACTCTACTTCTTCACCTTGGTAAATAACTGTCCCCTTATCTTTTTTATATATTCCAAAAAGTGTTTTCATCAAAGTTGACTTACCTGCGCCGTTTTCACCCATTAGTGCATGAACAGATCCTGGTCTTAAATTTAATTGGACATCATCAAGTGCCACAACACCAGGGAATTCTTTTCGCATATCTTTCATTTGTAAAATATATTCACTCATTTTAACACCTATCCATTTCATAAAGTATACAAGTGTGCTTTTAGGCACACTTGTATGAATATAAGACTATTTTATTAAATCTTATTGAGCACGTTCTTCGTAGCGTTTTACTACTTCTTCAACTGTTTCTGCTCTAAAGTCTGCACGTTTTGGTACTGCGTCTTCTGGAGTATTAACTAGTAAATAGTCATGCCAGTAATATGCTGACATTGCTTCTCCAGCTAATGCTTTAGAGATTGCGATATCTACAACTGTTCTTGCTTGGTTATAGTGGTCATTTAATACTGTTCCTGTTAAAGTACCATCTTCAAGAGCTTGCATAGCATCTGGAATTGCATCTACACCAACGATGTAAATATCTTCATTGATTACGCGTCCAGCTTTTTGAGCTGCAACAATTGCGCCCATTGCCATACCGTCATTATTAGCAAAGATAACTTCTAAGTCAGTTTGGAATTGAGTTAAAGCGTCACTTGCAAGTTGTTCTCCTTGTTGAGTGTCCCAGTTTCCAACATATGCGCCATCTTTTTTAAGGTTATTTGTTTTTTGACCGTTTTCTTCTAATTGCTTAATTGAGAATTCAGTTCTTTGTTGAGCATCAACGTTTTGTGGATCTCCCATTAATGTAATATAATTTACAACACCATCACCATTAATATCTCCGTGATTGTCTAAGTTATAAATAATATCGCCTTGGTATCTACCTGATTGAGTAGCGTCTACACCAATATAAGTAGTTTTTTCTGGCCATTCAGTCATTACGTCAGTATCTGGTTCTCTGTTAATAAAGATTACTGGAATGTCTGCGGCTTTTGCTTCAGCAATAATAACTCCTGCTGCAGTTGGGTCTACTAAGTTAACAATTAATAGATCTTTTTTCTGAGTAATAAAGTGTCTTACTTGCTCAGTTTGTGTAGCTTGGTCATTCTTACTGTCTTGAATATCAACGTTGTAAGTATTTCCATCTTTTTCTCCCGCTTCTTTAAATCCAGCTTGGATTTCTTCACGGTATAATGTCATGAAGTTATCGTTGAATTGATAAATTACAACTCCGACTTCGTATTTTTTTCCGTCTGTTGTATCGTTGTCTTTATCTTTGTCGCCTGTTCCACCACATGCAACTAAAGTCAACGCTAGCAAACTAATCAAAAGTACTTTAATAAGTTTTCTCATTTTCTTTCTTCCTCCTATAGGTAATACTCCAGCGGCTTGTAACCGCTTTCTCATTACATTTTCATTTTAAAACATAAATCTTTTAATGTCAACTTAAAAAAGGTAAAAGTTTACTAAACTTTTACCTTGATTTTACTATTAGATTGGATATACTGATTCGCGCTCGATTAAACGCACACTACAGACGATTCTTATTGGAGTTTTATGACTCTCTTGAATTAGACTCAATAATAGTCTACAAGCAAGTTCACCTTTGTACTTTGTATCAATATGAATCGTTGTCAGTGGTGGATTATAGAACTG